>Ga0334882_1002259_pt1 | contig 20260 bp, 24 predicted proteins | sample GraSluR1_MG_5_FD_207226 | JGI IMG/M metagenome (GOLD analysis project Ga0334882, IMG submission 207226) | Sludge microbial communities from methane-producing bioreactor in Wageningen University, Netherlands - Granular Sludge_15_04-R1 | ecosystem: Engineered > Bioreactor > Anaerobic >...
CGTCAAATCCGCAACAATCCTGTCCTTGTCGTCCATGACCTGTCATATACACGAACATTCCGGATAGCGCAAGGGGGTATATGTGGATTTTCTGGAAATTCATGAAAAAATCTGTGAAGGCTTACGTTGCTGGGCTAACTGCTCCTGTGCTTTTTGTACCTTCCCCACCTGATCCTGAAGTTTCTTCTTCAGCTCTTCCGCCTGCTGTCCCTGTTCAACAAGGTGCCCAAGATTCATTAGATCAATTTGTTTTGCCATGTTTGTTCCCTAAGAAAAAGGTAATATGAATTATGCTAACGATATTGTTTATCGCCTGAACGGGGGAACATGTCAAATAAGAATTCCACTTCGTTAGAGTATTACAGGAAACAGGTCTGATATGAGCAACACAGAACTTTTCCCCCTTGCTTCACGCCGACATTCCTGCCATAATGCTCAGAGACTCAAATTCTTATTACTGGGAGATGTGATCCTATGAAGCTGAACATAACGATGGGCTATGGACTTATGGCTGTGGGATACTTGGCTGAGCACGCAGAAGAGGGGTGGATCGCAGGGAACAGAATTCCTGAGAAATACGGCATACCGGCGGAGTTCTATGCCAAACTGATGCAGGAACTAACCAAGCGGAACATCATCACCAGTAAGAGGGGGCCGGGAGGTGGGTTCAGGCTGGCTCGACCTGCCAATGAGATCTCTTTGCTTGAAGTGATCGAGACAATGGGTGGACCCATAGCCCACACTGGAGATCTGACGCAACTGACAAAGGATACGCCCCTCAGCCGGAATTTGGAGAAAATCTGCAAGCAAGCTTCAGACAAGGCTGTTTCAATTCTCAGCAAAGCAACATTGGCACAGATGGTGGGGAAGAAGTAGTCTGGGGATAGTTATGGAGAAGAAAGTATTTCCTGTCGTCAACTCAGAGCAAGCAGATCTGATCGTCAAATTGGCGAAAAAAGGGCTGGGGCCGGACTTGGCAAGTACGATCAATAATTGTCCGCTCAATATGAACCATTTGATTCGATTCATTTTTGTCGCAGATATGTGCAAAGCGAGGAGAGAGGACAGAGGACTCAGCATCAAAGAGATTTCTTCTGAATTGAAGATCCCACAGTATCGACTGAAGGAGATCGAGAAGAACAGTATTGATAGCATCAAGCCTGAAATCCTTGATAGGTATATTGAGTATTTGGATTTAGAGAAAGACTTTCAGCAGTGGATGAAGGAGAACAGGGATGTTTATGAGGGGCTGGGGGAGCGGGGATAGTTTCTTTCTACCACTTTATAGATTAACCCTTACAAACCTATCGAACAGAGCAGTCTTTCTGACTTGATCTATTCGCCTGAAGTACTTGTCCTGTTTGTACTTGCATTCGAGAAGACCGAATCCCACAAGAGGATCAATTATCCGTGAGGTCAAATACCAATCCTCACTGATAAACTCCGAAGATGACTCTTCAATGTCATCCAGAACTACGGGAAGGAACACCAAATCGTACAGTTCCTCAATTGACTTATACTCGTTGCAGAGCACGCTTAACATATAGAGGGCAAAATCAAATGTGCCCTGAAGGCTCTCAATTTCAGGGAGCCCATCGAGATAGGACAAATTGAAACTGTTGAAATGTGCCTGAAATAACAGATAATAGAGTTCTCCCGCCTTTTCTTCAGAGAGCAGATGGAGGTGTTTCTTGGGAACAAGGAATTTCTGAGCACGCCGGGTAATGAGTCCGGCACAGTCACAGATTATCCTGCTAATGTGCAAAGGAAATACATCATCCTCATTCAGAACCTTATTATACTTGAGGATTCTCTCTTTGCAGTCCGCATCCATTTCAAGGTCGTCGAAGATCAGACTGATAAACTTTCGGTTCAGATTCCCTTTGGCTGTGGCTGTGGGTTGGTCCTTCAGTTCGATCAGTTTGTTGAGGAATACTTTCGTGTTCCTGAAGAAGAGGGACTGCGTGACTTCTTCCAAGGACAAACCATGATTGAATTGAAGGGGAAATTCTGCATCTCCCCATGAATAGTCCTGAAAACGGATGAGTTCCTCAGGCGTAAGGTTGCCAGGTAAGAAATGGAAACTGTGGTCCTGTTTCAAAGAAATTTGCAGCATAAGTTTGTCAAGCAAGGTCCTCGTTGTACTATGGAAGGGGATCCTGGCTAATAGCCTGTTTATAAAATCAGCCGCATGTCGGTCGTCGCTATCTATCAAGGCATGGCAGAGTACATATTTCAAGGCATCAGCATCAGCTTCCATCAGGCGGAGAGTCCCATCAGTAGCAGAGTCAATTATGCTTCTCAGACGTTCATCAGGAAACTCACAGTTATCCAGAATAAACTGTCGTTCTTGTCTGGATAGGTTAATGAATACAGGTTTTTTATTGCCAAATGACACCATTAGACCTCTCCGTTCCAACTACTGGTTCATTTTCTCTGTATCTACAGACCAACTTGTGCAATTGGAGGATGTCTTAATAAGAATCTTGCAGGCTTCTTGTGCGCAATATTTCTGAGCAAGTTCCTGTAACCGATTTCCAATTTTCTGCCTTGTCCAAGGTGCAGACCGAACCATATCCCCTTGATAAGTCAATTTCACTCGAACATCAGCCTGTAATAATAATGCTTTCTTTTCCCCTTGTGCTTCCACGTGCACATCGGCTTGAACTGTGGAAATTCCTTCTGCCCGGATATATTTGGCTCGGACTTCTTCGGGAATAGACGTGGTAGCCACTGCCAACAGATGATGCAATTGATCCAGGGATAGGGTTCGGGTAGCAAGGTTCATCTTTAGCAGGGATAATTCTGAATGGATTTCTTTTTTCATCATCTATTCCATTGGGTCTTGTTTTTGTTTGGTGTTGCCGTATGAAAGCCAACATTCCACAAGATCGAGGTCCTATCCCTTTACCGGTTGGCAAACCAAACAGAATAGTCGTGCACGGGAAGGTAGTTCGGAGATTTCTTGTCTCGAACGCTCAGGTCGCACAGGGGAAACAAATACTGTCTTAGACCAAAAGTAACATCAACAAGAATACCATACATGTCATCCGTTCCACAGATACTCTGAACCTGAACCTTATCCTTATAATCCAGTGGACCTTCATCCTGCGGTTCGCTGACCACGGCATCAAATGGAAACTTCAGCAGCCGAGTCAGATACACATTCCATCCTTCCAACGGATCATCGGCATTAGCAACCACACTAAAAATGCGTTCCCCTTCGTTACCCAAACCCAGCCAAGAAAAAACAGATTCCATTCCCTTACTCGACCTTTTCAATCTTCACCACCGGACTGCTACACCCTATTCTGTACAGACCTGATTCGCTTTTGACGACAAACAGTATCACGGTCTCTTCTGATTCAAATAAAGCATCGACGTGTTCCCGTTTGACATCTTCAAAGAATTGCTTCTCAACCCTGTCATCAAAACAATACGTTTTATCCAATACTGTCGATGGATAATCCCTTAACAGTATCTGAAGTTTCTTCTTGGAGATATGGAGTCCTTCTACTAAGGAATGGCTTGCCCCCTCCTTATCCTCTTGAACCCAATGGTCCTGAGTACCCTCAACGGTATGAGTGTAAGTACTCCCTTTGGTGGTGTGGTATCTTATCTGCATGGCCATTTACTCCAACAATTCTTCTTCGGACATCATCCTCAAGCTCACACGCAACTCTTAAGGCTCGATAGAACACAGGAAGACGAAGATGGGTGGAGAGTCCATCACCATATCCTCTCTACCAGCTTTCCAATCGTCAACACCGCACATCCTTCATAGTGGTTATTCACATTGACCACGACCTCTCTTCCCTGCTCAATCTGCTCCTTCACGATACGGGCCACTGATCTCAGAGACTCCTCTTTGGGAGCAATGATTCTGCCCCATTTTTTACCGCTCAGTTTTTCGATCTCTGCTCGATCAGGTCCCATTAGTCGAATCACCAAGCTCTTTCCTGCTGAAACATCGAATTTCTCAACCACCTCAACAACAGGAGGCATGTAGTATCCTTCAATCAGAACAGGACTGAGACCAGCATCCTTTAGACATTCAAAGTAGTCCTTCTTCAGGTAGTTGGCATTTCTGATTTCAACAGCATAGTCAAATCCTGTTGGCGCAGAAGAGAAGAACTCAAAGAGCCTGTTCATGAATTGTCCCAAAGATGACATCTTCTGCTTGTTCAAGTACTCAAACTGGAACATCACCGGCCCCAGCTTCTTGCCCATAGGTTGAAGGATTTCCAAAAACCTTTTCAGCAGGTCGATGCTGAGGAAATGCTCATTGGGTCTATTGGCAAATTCTTTATGCTTCAATGGTTGCCTGGCGTAGTGGTGAGTAAGGGTGATGGCATTGGGAACTTTGACAGAGAACAGGAATTCGTCAGGCACGGAGTCGGCGTAGGTCTTGACTGTATCAGGATCAGGCAGTTTGACTCCGGTCGGGAAAAGGCTCCAGAACCATTGATCGATTTCTACGGTGTTGAAGTGTTCGGCGTAGTCAGGAAGGTAGTCATTGGGAGAATAGGTCTTGTTGGCATCGTAGACGAGACCGGTCCAGTCGGGATATTTCCATGAACAGGTTCCGATGTGGAGGTTGGACTTATACTTCCATTTGGGTTGGGGCGTTGATTGGCAGTCCTCTTCGTGATCAGTATCAGGATATTGCCTTTGAGACTCTCCCCTTCGCTCCACAATGCGGGGGTATTCTCCGTTGTCCGCTGCTACATTGGTTTTCTCGACGGTTATCTCATGCCACCGCTCATCTCCAAAATCAAACAAGTAATAGAACACTTGTCCTCTAATCAGATGAAGAGTCTTAATGGAAACTGTCGATGCATTTTCTGGATTCCTGTCAGACATACCGTCGTCTTCGCACACATAAGGATGTGTGTATTCATCAGAGGAACTGTAAATACTTTTGGGGTCGAGTTTCTTGCCGGAATGAGGAAAGAAGAAAGAGTACATACACTCCTGATACCGGTCAAAAGCTTTAAGAATCACCTGATGCAGGTCGTGCAGAGTCTGCCCTTCCTGAATGGCGATCTTCCTCCATATCTCTTCTGCAGAAGCAAGGGCCACTTTCAGGATACACACCGAACCGGTATTACTCGAATAGTCAGAATAGCCCTCCTCTGCAAATCTATCATGGAAGTCTTCCAAATAGTCACACAGGTCATCTAACTTCAACTTAAGCCTGTCACTTGTTTCATTGTTTGAAAGTTCACAGACTTGATCCGACAGGTTTCCGAGTTGGTCCTCATCGAGAGAAATTTCATACTGCTTACCCTTCTTAACGCCAACAGCAATCCGGCGAAATAGTTCGTGATCAGCAAAATCGGACTCATACTTCAGCAGTAGACTCCTCTGAAATACAGACAGGGATATCGTTATTTTCTCTGCCATCGGAATGACCCTTCTTTCAACACTATTCTGAACCTCAATCTCATCTCTGCCTCTGCCCCAAGACTAATCATCCGATCAACCCTTATGTTCTGAGATAGCCATCAATCACAATTCTCCAGGAATGGATCCAGATACTCAGCCAGTTCATCCAACTGTTTGGCCAACTTCGAGCGGTCGTCCTCATGATTGGCCATGAAGCAGATCGTTCCTATGAGCTCTTCCAGTTCAGAGTTGTCCAGGCAGATGTAATATTTTCCCTCCTTGGAGAGAATGGCCGAGATTGCTCTGTCAACATCTCCGTCTACGACGTTCTGACTGACTTCCTGCTGGAGGAGATCCTTTTGAGTTGGTGAGATGGGGATTTGAATTATTTTGGTCATGGTCTATTCCTTTCAGGTCAGTTCCGAAATATTTCTTTCGCCGGAGGAGACAATTATCTTGAGACAGGAGAACAGATGAAGATCGCAGTCGATGGACTTGAGCTTGGTTGGCAACCTTACTGTTCATACGCATCACAATGGAATTCCGGTTTTCCCTGCTGATCCGCTCGTGTCAAATTGCATATTATCTCCTCCTCACCAGACATTCCATGTTTTTTGCAGGTGATACAGAGGTCAGGTGTAGGAATTAGGTCGGGGTTGATTTCGGTTCCATCGCCATTATAAAAGTTTGGGATGTTGTAATCCATAAACAGTTCTTCCTTCTATAAATTACTGACCAAACGTGTATTTTTAGCATCAAAGAACCCTTCCTTCTTTTTGCTATGTGCCAGCTCAAACTCAAAGATATCATTGTAATTGGGCAGCCTTGAGACATCCACTGAATCCGGAAGTGAGGATAAATGAAAAAACGCAGATTTATACGGACACTCAGGACTGGTACTGTCTAAGACCAATAGATAAGGAGAGATTGTTGTCAAAAACCGCAAATATCCAATTGTCTTTTGTTCATTTACATAAGAGCAGAGTCCTCTGACGGTTGAACCTACCTCTCCCCAATTATTTTTTCTATTGAAAGGGATCAAGTTAGGGATCCGATAACCAGATATAAACATGTCCGCTTCACGCTTTAATTCCGTTGACACGTTCTCCATTGCAATGACTTCCACTCGGCAGCCTTGGTTTTGAACGGAAGTCACAACTTTTACGAAGTCTCCGTCACCAGATACGAGAGTCACTTTGTCTAAATTTTTGGATTCATTGAGAAGATCCACAGCAAGGTCCAAATCTGCATTTGCTTTTCCAAAACGTTGTCCGTCTTCATCGTTATACCACTTGACTTCTTTGAGGATGACCTTATAGCCAAATGAACGTAAGATTGAATGGAACCTTTCAGTTTTGACCCTATAGTTAGAATCATTTTCTGAACGCTCTTTGTCGTATGATATATAGGCATTTAATCGAATAGGTTCGGAGCCATCTCTGCAAACGAATTCACGGAGAATATCATACCTCATATTGTTTCCACCAGACTTGTAAATATTTTGGGAGTCAACGTATAGACCCACTTTAAATCCTGTCGATGTGTTCATTGCTACTTCTCCTGTTTACTCTTATATCCTTATCTTTCCAAACCCCAAATACCTCCCAATCACCTCCCAATCACCTCATCGATCCACTTCTCCCCAGTGTTCTCCTTAATCACTGCCGCTACGTCCTCCAACGTCCAGCTCTCGAACGTCCTCTTTAGGCTGGTAAGTAAGTGCTTTGCCACAGCATCCAGTGCTCGGTTTATTGCCCGCATACATGTAAGCCGTCTTACGTTTCAAGGGCATCTCCTGACCTCCACGATTATCGGGCCGACATGATTCTTGCTACGCCGCCCACTTTTCACACAACAATTCTGCTTGTTCCAGTACGGTCTGTGTCGCCTTCTCCTGCTTGTCTGGGGGGTAACCGTGTTTTCGTAGTATCCTCTTCACCAAAGTCCGGAGTTTTGCCCGTATCGACTCCTTTAGTGTCCAATCGATAGTGGTGTTTCGCCGCACCGTATCCACCAGCTCATAGGCGACCTTCCGGAGAACGTCATCGCCGAGAACCTTGACCGCACTGTCGTTGACCTCTAGTGCATCATAGAACGCCAGTTCGTCCTCGGATAGTTTCAGTTCCTCACCCCGTCTGTACGCTTCTCGCATCTGCTTCGCTAGATCGATCAATTCTTGAATCACTGCCGCCGCTTCTAGCGACCGGTTCTGGTACTTGGCAATAGTGTTTTCCAGCATCTCCGCAAACGACCGGCTTGTCACCAAGTTCGTCCGTTGCATTGTCTTGATCTCATCACTTAAGAGCTTTCGAAGCAATTCAGCCGCAAGGTTCTTATGTGGGAGTTCCTTGACCTCCGCCAAGAATTCATCCGACAGAATTGAAATGTCGGGTCGCTTCAGTCCCGCCGCTGAGAATATGTCGATCACCTCCTCCGAAGCCACAGCCCGCGAGATGATCTGCTTGATGGCTTGATCAAGCTTTTCCTCTGATGGGCCACCTTTGCCACCACCACCTCCACCGGTGGTTTTTCGAAGGGCGGCTGCTACCGTTTGGAAGAAGGCGACATCATCACGGATTTCAATTGCCTTGTCGTGCGGGACAGATAAGGCGAAAGCGTTCGACAAGGCGGCAACAGCCTTGATGAAACGTTCACGGCCGTCCTCCTGCTCCAAGATATGCTGCTGAGCCGCCGCAAGCATGGGCAACCGCTGGGGGGCCTCCAAGGTCTCGAAGCCTGCATGGTCGAAACCGTGGAACATGTCACAGCAGACCTCATACTTCTCCAGCATCACTGCCACGGCCTGCTCCTGATCGATGGCAGTCTGCCCCTTGCCCCCGCTTTCTGTATAGTTCTTCATGGCCTTCCGGAGCTGGTCGGCCAACCCCAGATAATCCACCACCAAGCCGCCCGGCTTGTCTCGGAAGACACGGTTAACACGGGCAATCGCCTGCATCATACCGTGTCCCTGCATGGGCTTATCGATATACATCGTGTGTAAACAGGGCACGTCAAAGCCTGTAAGCCACATGTCCCTCACGATCACGATCTTCAGCGGATCGGTGGGCTTCTTAACCCGCTTGGCCAGCAGTTCTTTGCGAGCTTTGTTGCATATATGCTCTTGCCATCCGTGGGGATCGGAGGCCGAACCCGTCATGACAACCTTAATCGTCCCATGATTATCGTCACTGCTGTGCCAATTAGGCCGTAGCCGGGTCAGGGCATTGTACAAGTCCACGCATATCCGTCTGCTCATGCAGACGACCATCGCCTTACCTTCCATTGCCTCCTGACGCTTGTCAAAATGGTCGAGCAAGTCCTGAGCAATCAGGTTGATTCGTTTGGTCGTCCCGACCATGGCCTCCAGCCGCGACCACTTCGATTTCAGCCTCTCTTTCTTCTGGGTCTCTTCACCCTCTGTGACCTCATCAAAATCAGGGTCGATCTTAGGCCGTTCTTCGTTCTTGAGGTCGATTTTCGCCAGCCTTCCTTCATAATAGATGGGCACCGTCGCCCCGTCCTTGACCGCTCGCTCAATGTCGTAAATGCTGATGTGTTCGCCGAACACCGCCCGCGTGCTCCGGTCTGTAAGCTCCAGAGGGGTGCCAGTGAAGCCGATGAAGGACGCATTCGGCAGTGCATCCCGCATGTGCTTGGCAAAGCCATAGATCAAATCACCGCTGTTCGCATCTACCCGACCTACAAAACCGTACTGGCTCCTGTGGGCTTCGTCTGCGATCACGACGATGTTGTGCCGGTCAGAGAGTTGTGGGTATGTCTCTCCTTTTTCCGCAGGTAAGAATTTATGTATAGTCGTGAACACGATGCCACCAGAAGCTACCTGCAACAGCCTTCGAAGGTGTCCACGGGTAACTGCCTGTTGTGGTTTCTGTCTCAGCAATTCACTGCATCGAGCGAAGGTGTTGAAGAGCTGGTCATCCAAGTCGTTTCGATCCGTAATCACGACCAGTGTCGGGTTTTCCATCTCCTCCCGCAAAACGATCTTACGGGCGAAGAACGTCATCGTCAGGCTCTTGCCAGACCCTTGCGTGTGCCAGACCACCCCGCAACGACGGTCACCGTCCGGCCGAGAGGCGGCAACCGAAGTCTCCACCGCCTTGTTGACAGCGTGATACTGATGGTACCCGGCTACCTTCTTGATAACGCGGTCTTGCTCCTCCTCGAAGGCGACAAAGTTGTTCACGTAGTCCAGCAGCCGTCTCTGTTCGAACAGCCCCTTGATGAGCACGTCCAACTGAGCCATCGATTCAGCCGCCAGCTCCTCGCCCTCAATAGTCCGCCAAGGCATGAACCGCTCCTTGTCGGCTGTAAGCGACCCTACCCTCGCCTCTATACCGTCTGAAATGATCAATGCCTCGTTATACACGAACAAAGACGGAATTTGCTGCTTATACGTCTGCAACTGGTTAAAGGCCGACCAGATCGTCGCATCCTGATCACCAGCGTTCTTCAGCTCGATCACCACCAAGGGCAAGCCGTTGACAAAGACGACAATATCCGGCCGACGGTTATGCCCGTTCTCTATCACCGTGAACTGATTGACAGCCGCCCAATCGTTGTTCTTGGGTTCTTTGAAGTCGAACAGTCGGGCATAGTCATGGACGACTCGCCCCTCCTGCCCCTGATACTCCACCGGAACCCCATCCGTCAGATACCGGTGAAACTGCCGGTTACGGCCGATGAGCGTCGGCTCGTCGATCACCGTCACCTTTCGGAAGACCTCCTCCAGTGCCTCGGTGGGCAATTGTGGGTTCAACCGCTCCACGGCCGTTATGAGCCGTTCAGGCAGGACGACCTCCCCATAGGATGCCCGCTGGGCAGAAAGACCATCAGGGGCAATCTCTGGCCCGTTGACGATCTCATAGCCCAACTCCTCGAACCAAACGAGGGCGGCCTCCTCGACCACAGATTCGGTGATGCCTTTGAGACTCATGTGGCTTGGTTCTCCTCAATTGGCTGCTCCTCGTAATCGGCAAGGTCAAGTTCCCTTACAATGGGTGCGAAAACCTTGTAGAACTTCTCCAGCATCACCCTTGTCCATTCATGCCACTCGTTCCACTTCGTGCGGTCAAGGATGTTTGCTGATCGGCGGGCGTATATACGGCAAACACGTGCGTTCTCAGGATTATGCCATTTCAGTGATTGCCCAATGCTAGTCTCGATTCTGTCTTTCTGCTGCCATAACAGTGAGTAGTACTTCTTTGAGTCCTCATGCTCAATCAATAAATCCACTCGTATTTCACCTGTGAACTTGTTCAATTCCGAGTCCGAGGCCGATGCAATCGAGACAAGTCTGAACCCGGCCTTGCCAACCGAGTGGGACATCCAACATTGAGGGGATGGCTTCGCACATCGGATACTGCTGCCACAGTCTTCCATATACTTCTGGAAGGCCAACCAGTATTCGAGTTGCAGTTGCTTCGTTTCGGTCATTCGGGTCTTGGTACTTGTCTTGATTGTCTCAACCCAGTCATTAGGCTGACTGACCACATTGAATTTCGGGGCGATATCTGAATTGCCTATCCTCCAAAGCTCCACCTCCAGCCCAAAGAAGTTGATCTTCTCATCGGTGATCTGATTCAGCCAGTCGAGAGCCGCTCGGTGCTCATCGGTGAACCTCTGAGCGATCCAGACGATTGTCACAGCGTCAAGCCCCGCCGCATAGGTCATGAGTTGCCCCAGATGCGTGTGATCCGTTCGCTCCAACTGATTCTCGATAAGCACCCAACAGTCACTCGCCGGATCCTTACACAGTATATCAGCACTGAAGGGGCCGACACGCTTCTCTTGGGCCTCCACCTCCAACTCCATGCCGATTGTCTCCCCTAAGAGCTTCATGTTCTCCGGCTTCGCAAGCCAAGGGGTGAACTGGCCCGCCTCAGTCTCCCACGCCGCCCGCAAATCCACTTTTTCAAGTCGACCGAGATTTGTCATTCATGTTCTCCCTCACCAGTTACTTTCTACTGTTCCCCGACCCACTCTCATGGCAACTTCTGTAGATTCTTCGCAAACTGTTGGAGCACAGGGATCAACTGCCTCACCTCATCTGCATCGATGCTCACCTTTCTGCCGATAACGGCGGCAGGGTCATTAGCCTTCTTCATGTACTCATCATCTATCACACCCATAGAGTGACTGAACAGATGCCTCTTCTGAAAACACCTGACAACGAAATCCCAAGTGTCCGGTTCTACGCCGTCTGCCACATCGAACGCATGTTGGTCTCGGAGCGTCTTCCTTGCTCCCAGCAGATTTTGAAAGCTGATTACACGCTTGCCTGCGAGTCCGAGAGTTTTCCGGCCATATGCATCGAAGCCAGATACGCAGTTCTCAAGGGCATCCTCAATCAACTGTGTACGGACGGTTGCCTTCTCATTTTGGGCGGCTAAATCTAATATTTCGAGGATCACCTCGTGATTCGCCTGCAAGGCCTGAAACGTGTTCTTCTCTCCACAATCAGGGCAATAAACGAACACGCCATATACCATATAGTCCAACTTGCATGCTTCGCATATGACTTGTGTCTCAAGTGCCTTCTCCCGATAGTGGTGAAGAGGGATGGGCGGGCCACCTTCCACTTTCACACTGAAGTTAATGAAGCCCCCGCTCGTGTGGCGTTCCATCTTCCTTAGATCTTTGAAGAGTGCCTCCTTTACTTCCCGCATAACCACAGACTTGGCATACTCTAACTGATCCTTCGTAGCAAAGTCATTGGGATCACCTCGCTTGCCGCAATAAGGACAATAGCACGTTCTATTCTGAGAGTTCCCGGTGCCTGTTCTTACTTTGAAATAGCCCTCACATTCCGCATTGGGGCATTCACGTCCAAGATATCCATCCGCATCGGGTTTAATCGCTATGGAACGCTTGCTGCCCAACTGCTCTAAATGTGATAACTGCCGCCCTCTCAACAATGTCTTTTGTGTTCGCTTACGGAACAATTCACATCGTGCCTGCCCGCTGTATATTATTTTCTTATAACCGTCTGTTCTTCTTTCCATAGCTCGCTGATCCTTCCGCATTGTCTGCATGAACCTCGGCCGAGACTACCTGTGGGCGGCAATCGTGTCAAGTGCTTCCACCCTCGGCCAAGTACCGCTCAACAAAATCCCTTATCTTCAGCTTCAAATCCTTTGAGAGGAACCAGTAAGAGTCAATCTTCCGCAAGATGCCTTCCTTCGTTTCACCCTTCTCAATGAGTTTTCGGACCACCGCTTCAGCGATCTTTTCGAGACCCCACGCTGTTAGACCCTTTGATATCAGGCCAAGGAGCACCAGTACTGCTATGCCTCCGAGCATTCCCAATGGGCCGCCCATCGCGGCCAAGGCTGTGGTGATCGCCGCCGCTCCGGCATAGCCCGTCAGGGCCATGGCAAACACCAGTACAAGTCCGGGAACACCTAAACCTGCAATCACGCTCACGAGTTTGTCAAATTTCATGGCTTCTTCTCGTCCTCCCTGTGAGTTGCAGTCTCACATTCTATCGCCCACGAATTCCTCTGCGTCTTTGATTCTGATTTCGCCGCTCAACAGTCGGGGCAGCAGGGTATTACGGATTGAGGCGAGCGTACCTGATTCCTCATCGTTCGCTTTCATCTTGGCCATTGCGGTTTGGGCAAAAGCCCCAAATGCGGTAGCAACTGGTTCCGAGGGCACAACAATCTCGTACTGGTCAAAGCAAGAGGCCGGAACCCGTTGGCGTCCGGACGTACCCGTCATATTCTGAATAGCGTGTTCCCGGAACTGATCTGACCTGCTCAAGAAGTAAGCATACTCAAGCGGAAGTGGCCTACGGCTCCTTAAGACGATATATTCCGTTGAACCCCATCCCACTTGTCCAGCTCCAAGAAAATCGACGTAGGCCGTCTTTCCGTTTTCCAGACAAGGGGTAATCCTTGCCAACAGCACATCTCCATTCATGAATTTGGTGCCTGATCCAAATTCTCTGTCATAGATGCTCCCTGCCCGTGCGGAACTCGTGGGCATGTTCTTCATGTCCAAATAGGGAGCCGTCTCACCCCTTCGGAGCGTCCGCCTCGGATTTACTTCTATGGCTTCCGGCAGTTTCTTGATGCACCATCCAACAGGTATAGGGCCAAGCGATGAATCGGCCAAGCTGTCAGGGAACAGGTTAGCGATTTCGGGTGAGAGGCCCTTGGGGGTTTTGCCTTCGGCCTTTGCCTTGACCGGATCGAAATCCACGAACCAACTCTTGAAGATCGCACGAGCCATCGCCTCCAACGTCTCATTCATCCGCCGATTCAACTCAATCTTGTCATCCAGCGTTCCGAGCACATGTGCAATCACCTTCTGTTGCGGGAGCGACGGAAGAGGAACTTGGAACTTCTTCAGCGAGCTTAAAGGTTGACTAATACAGGGCACACCAGTGGGATTCACGTAGGACAAGATCTCATGCTGCCCAATGTGTGACACAAAGTAGTAGTAAAGATATAAAGGACATGCCTTCTTCGTATCGCAGCTGAATTTCATAAGATTCTGCGACAGCACATAAAAAGGCTCCTGGGACTCTCCGGGGATTATACCAACTTTGCCAACAGTACCTTGCGCAACGAACACCAGATCGGAAGGGAATGCCCATGACGCCCGCAGTTCATTCGCTTTGTCTGGTGATAGGTAGACGAAATCTGCACTTCGAAACGGTCCGTCTCCAAGGTTTACGCCGCGTACAACAGGAATGCCCTGAGGTTGGTAATATTCTTGCTTAATATTCGACCCAAACGGACCCATTGCGAAAGCCTTCCGGGTTTTTGCCCCAATCTCCAATAGCTGCACTTTCTTGTACCGAGTCCCACCTGAGAGGATGTCTGCACATTCCCCTAAAGTTGTGTTATTCTGCTCATTCACTGCTGGAACTCCCGGTGTTGTCCCTGAGATACTCTTTGATTTTTTCAATAAGCTCTTTTACAAAACAGTTGCTACTGTCAAGCAAATCTCTAAGCGGCAAGGCAGAATAATCTATAGGATTATTTGCAGTAATCTTGAATTGAGTTGTCAGGCTCGGGTCGATTTGCGTGTGTGGTCTATTCTGGTCCGGTTCATAACGACCATTATCGTGCTTAAACGAGTTGTTTAAAATGTGAACGGCTTGAATTATATAGTACTCGGATACTTGCGATATATCTATACTTAAGGACTCATAGAAGAAAGCTTTTGCTTTCTTGAAAGGATACGCTTCTCCATTTGTGTTTAACGCCCTGTTGCAGATACCAATAAGCTGATTAAGCTCAGTTTCCATACCAGCCCACATGGAAACGATTACAGCAGCATGCATCGCATTGGAGACTTCCGATGCTTGGTACTTCATATCACTGAGTACATCTCCCCCATAATCATTATATTCTTGCTCTTGAGGTGAGAGGTCTTTTCTCCATTTCTTTTCCCATTGCTCAATACGCTCATTCTGGGCAATTTCTGCTGCTTCAATATGCTCAAGCCACGGCCCCCATACAGAATTGTCGGATCTCGAAAACCTGTCACCGGATAGACTATGCCAAACAAAATCACTTTCCCATTCCGGTCTACCACAAATGTCCTTTGCCATGGCCAAATACCTCCATATTCTTCTTGATGGCTGTTTCGAGTTTGTCTGATTTTTCGAATTGCTGGTATAGTGTGGCTGAGAGGGCTGCCATTTTTTCTTCGAATGGCATTCCGTCGTCTTCGATTGCCTCTGCACCGACATATCGGCCGGGCGTAAGGACAGAACCGTGCGATTCGATCTCTTCGATAGTTGACGACTTGCAGAAGCCCGGCACGTCATTATACTTCGCCTTGCAGTCCTTATTCCCGCGCCACGCATGGTACGTGGCTGCGATCTTCTCGATTTCGTCGTCAGTCAATTCGCGATGCACGCGGTCAATCAGAATGCCCATCTTTCGGGCATCGATGAACAGTGCCTCATTCCGGCGATCGCGGTATTGGCTGTCCCCTTTATTGCGACTCAGGAACCACAGACAGACGGGTATCTGTGTCGAATAGAACAACTGGCCCGGCAGAGCGACCATGCAGTCCACGAGATCGGCTTTCACAATGGCCTGACGAATTTCACCTTCACCTCCCGAATTAGAGGACATGGAGCCGTTGGCGAGTACAAATCCGGCCAGTCCCTTCGGCGACAGGTGGTGAATGAAGTGCTGCACCCATGCGAAGTTGGCGTTGTTGGCAGGTGGCTTGCCGTACTTCCAACGAACGTCTTCGGCAAGCTGATCGCCGCCCCAGTCCTTCATATTGAACGGCGGGTTGGCGAGGATGTAGTCGGCCTTGAGATCCTTGTGCAGATCGCGGTGGAAGGTGTCGGCCGGTTCACCGCCGAGGTTTGCCTCGATATGCCGGATGGCCATGTTCATATTCGCCAGCCGCCACGTTGTGGGGTTGGACTCCTGCCCGTAGATGGAGATGGCCTCGCGTCGGCCGCCGTGGCTCTCGATGAACTCCTCGGATTGGACGAACATGCCGCCCGATCCGCAGCACGGGTCATAGATGCGGGCGTTCTCGTGTGGGGCAAGCATGTTGACCAGCAGGCGGACGATACAGCGGGCGGTGTAGAACTGGCCGCCTTTCTTGCCTTCGGCACTGGCGAACTGGCCGAGGAAGTATTCATAGACGCGGCCGAGGATGTCCTTGGAGCGGGCCTCCTTACCGCCGAGGCCTATAGTCCCGATCAGGTCGATCAGTTCGCCGAGGCGGCGTTTGTCGAGGGCCGGGCGGGCAAAGTCCTTGGGCAGCACCCCTTTGAGACGCGGGTTTTCCTTCTCGATAGCGACCATGGCGTCGTCGATGGTCTTGCCGATCTTCGGCTGCTTGGCATTTGCTTGGAGGTGGTGCCACCGGGCTTCCTTGGGCACCCAGAAGACGTTCTCGCCGAGGTATTCGTCCCGATCCTCCACGTCGGCATCTTGTTCATTCTGAAGGGCCTCGTAGCGTTCCTGAAAGGCGTCAGAGATGTACTTGAGGAAGACCAAGCCGAGGACAACGTGCTTGTACTCACCGGCGTCCATGTGGCCCCGCTGCTTATCCGCCGCCTGCCAGAGCTTCTCCTCGAACCCCAACACCGCCCCATTGCTCTTTTTCTCCTTCTTTTCCACTGTTTTCCGTGCCAAGGGTTGCTCCTTATGTGGTCGGACAGGACTTGCGGGGGACACTAAGCATTGGCTCTGTCCTGCAAATCCTTCATACCTCTCTTTTCTCCATCACTGGGCGTTACATCCCCGTGATTCTACGCCAAGCACAACCACTTTTCAAGAGAATTGATAGAAAAAATGGACAGACTTAGTACCAAGTCTGCCTATCTTAACTCCCGCTGGTATTCCCCTCCTATGCCGCTCGGTCCTATGCTTACCAATGGGGGCTGGACATAAGCTTTCCTGCGTGGATTGGGCATGGGGATCGATTCTGAGCCTTCTGAAGCCCTCAATAACTGCTTCAGAAGCTGGAATTTGAGCAAGCCAAATTGCCCAATTTGACGACACACCCCAGCCCACTCTGCGGGGTCGATTTCTGGTGCCAATGTGCACCAGACACCAGTTTCAGAAATCGAAGGTTCGCTGAACAGAAGACCTTGGGACATGAGCCACTCCTTTCACTATTTCCGACAAAAACAGTTAAGAAGGGCTTAGGTTTGACGTGAGCCCAGTGTGGGGTCCTCAGTCGGTTCCACCCTTGAACGACTGACGACAACTATACCTACTGTCCAATTCCTGTCAACAATTTTTTCTTGAAAATGCCCGAACCATTGTCGAGTCTTCTGAACATCTTTCCTGTCTTCCTGGCCAGCCAAGAGCTTTGTCTGATTCGTACAACCTTTTGCCACCCGGTGATAACAAGTCCCACACTGCCGGTCATCCCATCGTCCTTATGAGCTTCCCCACAATCTCACAGTCCTTACAGCCATCTCTACCTGCTGGAGCTTCTTCCATAGCAGCATACCTTCTGACCTCCCTGAGCAGCGGTCTCACGATTCCTTCCAGCTCCAGCTCGATGTTCTTCAGATGAGCCTTGAATGGCATAACGAAACCGTCTTGTTGGAGAACTGTCACCAGATTGACAATAGGGGCATCTCCCTGGGGTTCATAATAGCAGAGTCCCATCCCTCCAACGTTCCCCATTCCCAGCTTCTCAATAATGAAGGCATACCCATTCAACTGTACTTTATACAGAGGCAACAGACTGTCCTGTGATCGAGTTAACTTTGCCGTCTTGTAGTCCAGGACGAACAGTCTCCCATCAACCAGGATGAGAAGTTCATCAGGAATACCTGTCAACTTGATCCCTGTTTCCTCATCGATAACAAAGAACCGTGACCAATGGGGAACAGGAACCATCCCTGTGAATTCTCCAAACGGCCTGAACCAAGAAGGCACTCTTCTGTGCTTCTCAAAACACTGCCATGTGATCTTCTTGCTGTAAGAGTCAATCGTTGAGAAGACCCCTGGGAAGATCTGGAAAGGCAATTTGAATTCCAGCTTGAGTTTGAGCCAGAAGCATCTTGGGCAAAAGTCTGGCAGAGCTAATTGCCCCAGGTTCTTTGCTGATATTCTGATTGGCTCATTGCTCATCTGCTTGTTCATTCCACTTTCTTTCTCACTTCATATCTGTCACCTAAGAAAATAATCAAGTCTGGGACAACTGATCTGTTGAACAAGGCTTCTTTTTTTCCCAAAAGAAAAAAGAAGGACTTTCATTCAGTGTTTGTAATTATAATTAACAATAAAGGTTTTAATAAAAGGACATGACTATGATTGATACTTCTGCAATTTACAGAAACCCAGTGGTTCCTCCCCGTCTCTACTATATGAAGGTGACCTCAGTGAAGGCTGAGGAAGCAAATTATCTCTTCCCCAAACTGCTGATCACACTGGTTGCTCATCCTGCCTACAAATTGCCCAAGGACTATGTATTCGCAAGCATCATTCATCCCACCCAGAAAGCCTATTGGCATTACAAGCACTTCTTTGATACGTTCCTGCCGGAACAAAATCCGGATGATCTTCAAAAGGCAGTTGGCGTATGGGGTGGAGTGAAATTGGAGGAATGCAAGTATGGGAAGACCGTCTACTCAGCAGTCAAGTTCATTTGGCAGCCACTGGCAATCAAACTGAAGGCTCAGAAGATTGGAGAAGCGGAACAGAAGAAAGGGATAGACCTAGGCAGTAAGGCTTGTTAAAGGGTTGACACTCATGTAGAAATCACATACGAGTGTTTTGCTCAATCTGGATCAAGAGAGGTAGTGCGATGAATGTGAAAAGCAGGGTCAACGAACCGCCCACACCTGCCATGAACACCCATCGTATTACTGCAAATCGTTGCCTCTTCACTTCTATTTGCATCACTCTACCCTCAAACATGTCCCTATAATACATAGCACCTTTACTATAATCAACCCGTCCACCAGTCTTTCCTGTCGTGTTCCGTGTGAAATAGTCCTGACTATCATCCAGGAAGGTGTTCAATCCTGACAAAAAGCTTTCCCTCTGACTTTCATCCAGTTCAGCCAACCATTCCGCCAATTCTCCCCGGTCGAGGGAATACTTATCACAGGCTCGTTCAAACATTCGGCTGATTTCCCCTTGGTGGTATTCTTTCCACGATATCAATCCAGAAGAATCGGAGCTTGCTTTCTCGCTGGCTGAGTGATTGCCCTGACTTGCCTTTTCTGCTTCTTTTTTAATTGCCACATATTCGGAAAACTGTGGAATCGACAACTCTGTTCCGGTGTGAAGCGTAGCCCAGCATACGCCTAGTACACACAGTACAATTGCAAGCATACATAGAAAGATAATTACAACGGAAATACCTTTGACAACTTTGAAGGCCGCTCGGAAGATGTAATCAGAGAACGTCATTTCTGCATCGGTCTCTATGTATTTCTTTTTCACAGCCTGGTATGTTGGGGGTGTGATGTCAGTCCTGGACAGCAACTCGCCGCAGTGCCGACATTTCGTGGCTGCCTCAGGGACATCTCTTCCGCAATATGGACAGGGTATTTCTGGTAAGGCCACTGCATAGTCATCATCCACGTCGTGATGTGAACGTGGAATCAGATTGTTCTGGCCGCACTGTGGGCACATCTTGACCTTGCCTCTGACCTCTTCAGTCATATGCATCTTGGTGTGGCATTTGGGACACACGAATGTACCTTCACTTGCATTCTGGGCCATGTCCTGAGCGTTGTTGGTTTCTATTGAGATAGTATTCTTATAACCACATTTTCGGCATCGGACCGTTCTTGCCGCATATTCGTCAGGCACTGTGTATTGATGCTGACAGCCCTTACAAGTGAACTGAATCATATTGGTTCTTCCTATTGAAATGCTCTGTGATCGCTTTTCACTCGCTCCAAAGTCGCCTAATCTCTTCCGCCAACTGAGCCTCTTTCTGATCAGACGCCAGCCGTTCAGCCTCTAACTGTATGTCCTCTAGTACACGTCCAAGGACTCGACGCTCATACTCATCGGATTCTTCAGTAATCAGTTTCCGTAGTTGTACAAAGTCATAACCATACTTCTCGATAACCTGCACTTTTATCTCATCAACATGTTTGATAAACTGTGTTCTGGTAGACTCTGCTCTCATTCTCTTCACGTAGATAACGGCAGAGAGGATTGATACGATCATGAGGACGGAAACCACAGCGATAAGCCTGATCAAGGCTTTAGGAAGTGGGGCAGTTGCGGGCTCATGGCGGTAATCTTCAGGAACTTCTGTTACAGGCAATACCTCTTCATCGACAATGACAGCAGAAGCTTCCGGAATAGGAATTCGGTTGACCAGTTCACATTCCTTGCACCTGACCTTCTTTCCAGCATACTTATCGGGAACTCTGTATGTGTGA
>Ga0334882_1002260_pt1 | contig 20259 bp, 18 predicted proteins | sample GraSluR1_MG_5_FD_207226 | JGI IMG/M metagenome (GOLD analysis project Ga0334882, IMG submission 207226) | Sludge microbial communities from methane-producing bioreactor in Wageningen University, Netherlands - Granular Sludge_15_04-R1 | ecosystem: Engineered > Bioreactor > Anaerobic >...
TGTTCATGCAGCTGTTTATAAATGGAATTATAAACAAATCCACCGTGTATAGAAAGTCTGCAGGACGTATTATATTTTTTACACTTGATCCCACAGCACCAAGCTGAAGGCCGTTTACCAATACCGGGAGTGATATTATATCCTTGAAATATCTGAAGTAGTTCAGGTCGCTTATTATGAGCAGACTTATCACAATATTGCATATATAAAGGAATCTTGAACGCTTTTTCCTTCCAAGAAGTAAGGCTATGGACATCAGGACAAGTATTGAAGCAGATGAGGGAATCAAAAGGGAGATCACAGGGAAATGTGCCGTGTTTATCTGCCTGCCGAAGCTCAATATTTTGCAGGAAACCAGAACCAAAAATATTATTATATCTGTAAAATTGAAAATCTTCATTTATATAGCTCCTCCTGAGTGTGTTTTATATTGAATTAAATTATAAATCTTAAACTTGTAATTGTAAATCAATTGTTAACAAAGTCAAAGTATTTGTGTATACGTATTTACATAAATGTTTTACTGTAGCATAATATATTTGTTGCGGATATGTAAAAATGAAATTTTCACCTGATTATAGTGTAATATATAAATAGTTAAATAATAAAATAGGAGTGTATTTTAAATGGATGATAGTAAAAATAAAGCAAATGAAAATGAAGCCAAAAAACAGTTTTTTGAAGAATTAAAAAGCAAGAACCAGGAGGAAAAAAAGAAGCTTGAAGATTTAAAGCAGGATAATAATGAGGACGACAATCAAGAAAGTGAGAAGAACACGGAAATAATTGATAGTGAGCCTCAAAAAGATGATTTTTCAAAGGAACCAGAAGACAAGAAGACGTTTAAGTTGTTCAATGAAAAATTGAAGGCGTCCATTGTAGATACTTTGACAACATCCGTGGTATCCGTAATAGCACTGTACCTGTTTGATCTCATACTGCGCCTTATATTTGGATATCACATTGTAGACATGAAGGGTATGTTCATAATAATATTTATAATAGTACTTGTGCTTTATCCATTTGTAATGAGCAAGACGAAATACAAGGTTACTCTTGGACAAAAATTCGGCGAGTAAGAATTACATTTAAGAAAGGAAAGATTAAAAATTGAAAATTGGAGATGTTTATGAATTCCGCATAGAAAGAACTTCTTTCCCTTCTACAGGCATAGCTGTGATGGAGGGGAAAGAAATTTTTATAAAAAATACCTTTCCGGGACAGAAGGTATTGGCAAGGTTAACCAAAAGAAAAAGGGATCATCTGGAGGCAAAACTTTTGGAAATATCCCAAAATATAGATTATTCTGTTGATGCCGAATGCCCACATTTCAATTTATGCGGAGGCTGCAATTCACAATTTTTACCGCACAGGATACAGCTTGAACTGAAAACACGTCAGGTTCTGGATCTATTTCGAAGGGCGGATATAAAAGATTTTGAATTTCTGGGCATAGAAGAAAGTCCTGAAAAATTTGAATACAGGAACAAGATGGAGTTCACCTTTGGAGATGCAGAAAAAGGTGGAGTTTTAAATGTTGGAATGCACATGAAGGGAAAAAGCTTTGGAATTGTAAATGTAGACCAGTGTAAAATTGTAGATGGCGATTTTAGAAACATATTAAGTGGGATTATAGATTATCTGAGGGAAGAGGATCTTCCGTATTACAGGGTGAAGAGCAGAAAGGGCTATCTGAGGAACCTTGTTGTAAGAAAGGGAAAAAATACAGGTGAAATTCTGATAAACATGGTTACGACTTCACAGATGAATTTTGATTTCGGTGAAATGGTTAACAGACTTTTGAAATTGGATCTCTGTGGGAACATAAAAGGAATACTGCACAGTGTAAATGACAGCTTTTCAGATATAGTCAAAATAGAAAAATTGAACATACTTTATGGTGATGACCATATAACTGAGAAAATTTCGGGACTGAAGTTCAAGATATTTCCCGGGGCATTTTTTCAGACAAATTCCCGTGGAGCTGAGAAACTCTATGGAATAGTAGAAAAGTTTTTAGGTGATGTTTCTTCCAAAACTGTACTTGACCTTTATTGCGGCACCGGAACAATAGGACAGATAGTGGCAGGAGATGCAAAAAAAGTTATAGGTGTTGAACTCATAGAGGATGCAGTGAAAGCTGCAAATGACAATGTGAGACTTAATGGCATTGAAAACTGCGAATTTATTTCAGGGGATGTGGGCAGGGTTGTAAATGAAATGAATTTCATGCCGGATGTAATAATACTTGATCCCCCAAGGCCCGGTATCCATCCAAAAGCATTGAGACAGATAGCTGGATTTGGTGCAAAGTCCATAATCTATGTTTCATGCAATCCAAAAACCCTTGTACAGGATCTGAATGGATTTATACATTTTGGATACAGGGTGGATAAGGTGAAGCTCATGGATATGTTTCCGCAGACAGGGCATGTGGAGACTATAGTTTCGCTACAAAGGAAAGATATGTAGAAATCCTTGATTTTAAGCACTTTCTCAAACATATCGTGTTTATAGAAAATAGTGATAAAAGCCGAAATAAAGAGATAAAAAATTATATTAATGTTTCAGTAGTAGTTGATATAGAGTGTGGAGATACAATAAAATAAGGTTTATAAGGGATGGGATATTGAGTAAAAATGGTATCTCCCTTATTTATTTTTAGGCGTTTAGAAATGAACGTCTATTTTTATACCCAGATTAAAAAGGAAGTGATAATGATGCCTATATTACTGTATTCAAATCACAAAAAGAAGCCAGGTTCTCCATCACTTAAGTTGTAGATAACATTTAGCATAATAGTTCCTTGTTCTGTCTAACTACTATTTACCTTTATGACCGGGCTTTGTCAAGGGTGTGAAGCACGTAAGCTTGCCCTTGATAAAGAATGGACAGAAAGGTATGCTTTATTCAACAGAATAAGAAAATAATTGTAAATTAAACATTATAAATAAAAAAGAGGTAAAGTATATGGAATTAAAGCACGTAATCCCAAACATGGAAAAGGTATTTGGAAATCTGGAGTATGCAGGAGAAGGCAAGGTTGAATAGCGTAGTTAAAATGGTCGTATGTCTATCCTTTCTCGCAGTTATAATCTTTATTCTGACATTCAGAGAGCAAATGATATTGTAGTGATATTTGGTGAAAATCACTTTGAAGTTGAAGAAAAAGTGGAAGCGATAAAGGATACATTGAGATATAGAGAAAGATAATATTGATATTCTATTAGTCCATAATTATAAAGCTAAACATAGCATACAAAGAGACATTTACAATTCCATGTGGTAAAATTAAATAAAGTTGTAATTTTATGAGTGCAGGTGATAAATATGGGAGATAATCGAAGGATTTTTTCTGATAATGAAAAGATGCTCTTATTTAATGAGGTGGATGGCCGGTGTCCAATTTGCGGAAAAGCTTTAACTAATAAGAAAAGTGGACAAATTATTAAAATGTTTGAAGTGGCACATATATATCCTGCAAATCCACATCCAGAGGAAGAAAAATTATTGGAAAATGAGGAACGCCTAAGTGAGGATATTAATAGTTTAGACAATGTTATAGCAGTATGTAGAATATGTCATAAAAAATTTGATACACCTCGAACTATAGAAGAATATCGTTCATGGGTAAGACTTAAAAAGAAGTTGTTGCAGGATGCAAAATTAAAAAATACATATGCACTTTTTAATATAGAGGAAGAAATAAAGGAGATATTGAAAAATTTAAATGATGAATCTTTGGAGGAGGAATTAGTTCGTTTAAGTTATGAATCTTTAAGAATAGAGCAAAAAGCTAATAATACATTACCTTTTGCAATAAAGCGTACTATCAAAAATGATGTGGTAGACTATTTTGATTATATCCATAAGATATTTGTTGAAATGGATGAAGTAACTCCATATAAATTTGATACCTTAGCAGCTCAAATAAAAAGTTTTTATTGTAAAACCATGCAAATCAATCCTAATCAAGAATTTGTATATTCTTCTTTAGTTGACTGGTTAAACGAAAAAACAGGTTCATATTCAAGGAGAGCCTGCGAAATTGTGATTGCATATTTTGTACAAGATTGTGAGGTGTTTTCATGATATTGCCTAATAAGTTAATAAGTTTCCAAGATTGCATTCTTGCAAAAACAGTGTATATTTTAGAAAAGATATGTGATACTAACTATTCAGTAAGTGAGTTATATGAAGTTGTAAAAAAGTATTTCAAGGATTTGAACGAATATATGTTAGCGTTAGATGTTTTATATGTTCTTGAAAAGGTAGAATATAATGAGGAGTTACAGGTGATACAGTATGTTAAAAAAAATAATTTGTGATATATTTTTGGAAAAAGAAGTTATATTTCATGAAGGATTAAATGCGATTGTAGGAGATGACGTTGCTTCTAATTCAATAGGAAAATCAACCATGCTTATGATTATTGATTTTATATTTGGTGGCAATGATTATATAAATAAAAACCACGATGTAGTAGAACAGTTAGGACATCATAATTTTAGATTTATTTTTAATTTCGATAACCATAATTATTACTTTATTAGGAGTACAAATGAATATACATCTGTTTCAATTTGCAATGAAAAATTTGAAGTTTTAGAAAGTATATCAACAGAAGAATATACTGCATGGTTACAGAAAAATTATAAGTGTCAATTAGAATCGTTATCATTTAGAAATATTGTTGGAAGGTATTTTAGAGTTTATGGTAAAGAGAACCTAATTGAAAAAAAGCCAATTCAATATTTTGAGAAAGAAAGTGCTCCAAAATCAATATTAGCTTTGCTAAAATTATTTGATAAATATAAATCGTTAAAAGCATATGAGGAACAAATTGAAAAGTTAAAAAAAGATAAATTGACATTAACAAATGCTGCCAAAAAGAATTTTTTACCTAATGTAAGTACAAAAAGTTTATTTAGTAAAAATGAAAAAAAAATTGCTGAACTAAATATACGATTAGAAAAAATAAAGAAAGAAATCGTAATGACTTCTCTTGATTTAGAGTCAATGGTCTCACAAGAAGTATTAAAGCTTAAGCGTGAAAAAAGCTTGCTCACTACTAAAGTAAACACACATCGTAGTAGATTACTCCGAACTCAGAATAATATAAAAAACAAACCAGTTAAAATTAATGCCGAGTTAGAACAATTTGTATATTATTTTCCGAATTTTAATGTAGAGCAGATTAATAAGGTCGAAGAATTTCATAAAAATATAACTAAAATTTTAAAAAGCGAACTTGTGACAGTAGAGAAGGAATTAAAAGCAAAAATAAAAAAATTTGACAATCAGATAAAAGAAATAGATAAGCAAATAGAACAGAAGCTGTCAATTAAAGATGCTCCTAAATTAGCAGTGGATGAAGTGGTTGATTTGGTTGCACAAATCAAACAGCTTAGTGATGAAAATGGTTATTATACGAAGAAGAAGCAGTTGGAAGCATCTATATCTCAAGCTAATCTTGATTTAAGTGAATTAAAAGAAAAGGCATTGGATGAAATATGTAATAAAATAAATGTTAGAATGTATGAATTAAATAAACAAATTTATGTTGATGGAAGAAGATCACCAACGTTAAATATTCATGGAAATAAATATTCGTTTAATACTGCTGGAGATACAGGAACAGGGACAGCTTTTGCCAATTTAATTTCATTTGACCTTGCATTATTGGAATTAACGTGTTTACCAGCCATAGCACATGATTTACCTTTATTAAAGAATATTGAAAATGCAGCTTTAGAAAATATCATATCAATTTACAGTCAAAGTAAAAAACAAATATTCATTGCTATTGACAAATTGAGTTCTTATGATGAAAAAGCAACTCGCATCATAAATAAGCATAAGGTATTACAGCTTTCAAAAGATAAGTTACTTTTTATAAAAAATTGGAAAAATAATAAGTAGAATTTAATAGCAACAGCCTATCGAAAGGCGAATGGTCAATATGTGAGAAAAAATCAATGGAAAGATACTATGTTTAGGCGTTCAGAAATGAACGTCTATTTTTATACCTAAATTAAAAAGGAAATGGTAATAATGTTTATATTGTTGTATTTAAATTACAAAAAGAAATCACGCTCTCCACCATTGAATTGAGAGAACAGTTAGTATAATGTTTCCTTATTCTGCTTACCTGCTATTTACCTTTTTGACCGGGCTTTGTCAAGGGTGTGAAGCACGTAAGCTTGCCCTTGATAAAGAACGGGTAGAAAGGTATGCTTCATGCAGCAGAATAAGGAAACAATTACAATTTAATTATTATAAATAAAAATGAAAAGAGGTTAAAATATATGGAACTAAAATATGTTATTCCTAACATGGAAAAAACATTTGGAAACTTGGAGTATGCAGGAGAAGGAAAAGTTGAACAGCGCAGAATGAACGGTCGTATGTCAATTCTTTCTCGTAGTTATAATTTATATTCCGACATTCAGAGAGCTGATGATATTGTAGTTATATTGCCACTGGAAGCTGGTGAAAAACATTTTGAAGTAGAAGAAAAAGTAAAACTTATCAATCCTCGTATCACCGCAGAAGGATATAAAATTGGAAATCGTGGTTTTACAAATTATATTCTGAACGCAGATGATATGGTGAAAGCATAAAGAAAGAGAGGTGGAAAAAATGAGATTAGCTGAAGGAATTGTAATTGACAAGGAAAAGACATTTGGAGTGTTGAAGTTTTCTGCACTTCGCCGTGAGGTGCATATCAACAATGAAGATGGTACGGTAAGTGATGAAATTAAGGAACGTACCTATGACCTTAAATCCCGTGGACAGGGTTGTATGATACAGGTGAGTATTCCAGCTGCTGTTCCTTTAAAAGAGTTTGACTATAACGCCGAAGTGGAACTTGTAAATCCTGTAGCAGATACGGTGGCAACTGCCACTTTTAGAGGAGCAGACGTGGACTGGTATATAAAAGCCGATGATATTGTACTAAAAAACAAACAGGCAATCTCTCATGTTAAAAACCAACAGCCACAGCCTCAAAATAAAGGGAAATAGAGCATTTATATTTCTCGGAAAGGATGATTTATGAAACATTTCATCTATAAAGGAAGACGAATTAGAGCAAGTGATAAAAATTTGGTCTTACGGTTTGCTGTTATTTCACTTACTATAGTTTTCATACTGGTGTTATTGGTTTTTCATGGGAAACGTCTCATGACAATGGACTGGCAAAAGGTTAGTCTCACACATGATGGCAGTTTTCAATTTTCTATCACGTCCTATCTGATATTTAGTATAATTATTGCTACAGCAGTAAGTCTGGTTGGGGCTTGTTCTTATTATCATTTTCGGCGTGACTATGTGAAACAGCTAATGCACCGTCAAAAGCTGGCAAGAATGATACTTGAAAATAAATGGTATGAATCTGAACAGATACAAAGTGATGGACTCTTTAAAGACCTGCCATCTGGCAGATCAAAAGAGAAAATCAGTCATTTCCCGAAGATGTATTATCTGCTAAAAAATGGCTTGATTCATATACACGTGGAAATTACTCTTGGAAAGTATCAAGATCAGCTTCTGCACCTGGAAAAGAAACTGGAAAGTGGCTTGTACTGTGAATTGGTGGACAAAGAGTTAAAGGATTCTTATGTGGAATACACCCTGCTCTATGATATGATTGCCAACCGAATTACTATTGATGAGGTAAAGGCAGAACACGGAAGGCTAAGGCTCATGAAGAATATCTGGTGGGAATATGACAAACTCCCTCATATGCTTATAACCGGAGGCACAGGTGGAGGGAAGACGTACTTCATCTTCTCCATTATTGAAGCATTACTGCATACAAATGCCGTCCTTTATGTTCTTGATCCCAAAAATGCTGACCTTGCCGATCTTTCTTCTGTTATGCTAAATGTATATTACAAACAGCAGGATATGATTGACTGTTTGTATCAGTTTTATGATAATATGATGAAACAAAATGAAGAAATGAAGTTGATGGCGAATTACAAAACAGGTGAAAACTATGCCTATTTAGGACTGCCGGCTCATTTCCTCATTTTTGATGAGTACCCTTCATTTATGGAGATGATAGGTAAAAAAAGTACGCAGGTTATGAGCAAGCTAAAACAAATTGTCATGTTAGGGCGCCAAAGTGGTTTCTTCTTAGTCTTAGCTTGTCAGAGACCAGATGCAAAATATTTAGGAGATGGAATTAGGGATCAGTTTAATTTTCGTGTAGCACTTGGCCGTATGTCAGAAATGGGATACGGTATGATGTTTGGCGAGACTGACAAAGATTTTTTCCTAAAACAGATAAAAGGACGTGGTTATGTGGATACAGGTACAAGTGTAATATCGGAGTTTTATACTCCACTTGTACCAAAAGGACATGATTTTATAAAAGAGATAGAAAAACTAGAGAAAAGCAGGCAGAACGGCCAGGCGGCGTGCGAAGCGAAAGCCGCAGGGACGGACTGACCTGCTTTTGGTGTGGCGTTAGCCACACCAGCGATTAGCCCCCCGTATCTAACAGGGGGGCACAAATACAATAAAAAACAGTTTTAAAATCCTGTAGATACCTTAGTATATAAAGGTTTCCGGGATTTTTTAAGGATGTCAACTACAACCCTTTCAGTTGACATCCTTTTTTTATTGGAGGGATGTAATTGAGTGAAAACAGTTTATGGTTGCAGGAACTAAAGGAAAAGAGAACTTACTATGGTATCTCACAAAACCGCCTTGCAGTTACAGCAGGAATCACAAGACAGTATCTAAGCGACATTGAAAATGGCAGAGCTTCACCGTCGGAAGACATCAAAGAGACTATTTTAAAATCACTGGAACGCTTTAATCCTGACTCACCTCTTGAAATGTTGTTTGACTATGTGAGGATACGCTTCCCTACTGTAAATGTAAAGCATGTTATTGAAGATATACTGCTTCTCAAAATAAAGTATATGCTTCATGAGGACTATGGTTTCTATTCCTATGCAGAGCATTATGCTTTGGGAGATATTTTTGTAATGGTATCACATGATGAAAAGAAAGGTGTACTTCTGGAACTTAAAGGACGGGGCTGCAGGCAATTTGAGGGATTCCTTCTGGCGCAGCACAGAAGCTGGTACGATTTTTTCATGTGTGCAATCAGTGAAGGCGGTGTATTCAAGCGGCTGGATCTAGCTATAAATGACAAGGCAGGTATACTTGATATCCCCAAGCTCACTGAAAAATGTCGAAATGAAGAATGTATTTCAGTGTTTCGTAGCTTCAAGAGCTATCGAAGTGGTGAGCTTATACACCGTGAGGAAAAAGAAGCTATGGGAAATACACTTTATATCGGTTCACTGAAAAGTGAAATTTACTTTTGTATATATGAAAAGGACTACGAACAGTACGTAAAAAACGGCGTTCCCATAGAGGAATCAGAGGTTAAGAATCGTTTTGAAATTAGGCTCAAAAATGATAGAGCCTATCATGCAATCATTGACCTACTGTCATATAGGGATGCAGATCGTACAGCCTTTTCCATTATAAACCGTTACCTGCGTTTTGTTGACAAAGTAGAAAATAAGAGGCGCAGTGAATGGAAAATAAATAAAAACTGGGCCTGGTTTATAGGCAAGGATCGTGAAAAGTTGAAACTTACCACCAAACCGGAGCCCTATTCTTTTGTACGTACCTTAAATTGGCTGCAAAGACAAGTTGCCCCGACATTAAAGGTGGCACTTTTAATCGATCAGATACGTAACACAAACGTCATTTATGACATTATACAAAATGCCAGACTCACAAAAAGGCATGAGAAAATACTACAGCAGCAGGTAGATACTGCCGAACAGATGGTAACTAACTGCAGGTGATAAATAGAATTTTATTTGATTATATAATGAAAGATTATGGAAGGAGAAATGTGCAATGAATTTCGGACAGAATCTATACAACTGGTTTTTAAGCAATGCCCAGTCACTTGTGCTCATGGCAATTGTAGTAATCGGACTTTACCTTGGTTTCAAGAGAGAGTTTTCCAAGCTCATCGGTTTTCTTATAATTGCACTTATTGCCGTAGGACTGGTATTCAATGCTTCTGGTGTCAAGGATGTACTCTTGAATCTGTTTAACAGAGTTGTTGGTGCATAGGGAGGTGAAAGCTATGGAAATGCAAGTCTATATTGCCAATCTTGGTAAATACAACGAAGGTGAATCAGTGGGTGCATGGTTCACTCCACCTATAGATATGGAAGATGTCAAGGAGCGCATCGGCTTAAATGGTGAGTATGAAGAATATGCCATACATGATTATGAGCTTCCCTTTGACATTGACGAATACACATCCATTGATGAAATCAACCGCCTGTGCTCTATGGCAGAAGAATTGGAAGGAACTCCCATCGAGGATGAAATGAGGGAAATCCAAAGAACTTTCTTTGGCAGTTTTGAGGAAATGGTTGAGCATAAGGATGATATCATCTGTTATCCTGATTGTGACGACATGGAGGATGTTGCCTACTATATTCTTGAGGAATCCGGAAGGCTTGGTGAGATCCCCTCCGATTTACAAAACTATATTGACTATAAAGCCTATGGACGAGACCTGGAGATTGAAGGAAATTTTCTTGTCACTCCACACGGTATTTTTGAATATGCAGGTTAGTTAAAAAGTTTTCAGAAAAGGTGCCAGTGCTCTAATTGTCCCCTGTCAATTTATGCACTGGCCACCTTTCCTATTGAAAATTAAAAAGAGAAAGGATTGTTACATGTGAAGAAAATCAAAAGCTATACAAGTATTTGGAATGTGGAGAAAGTTATATATGCCATCAATGATTTTCAGCTGCCTTTTCCAGTTACATTCACGCAGATGGCATGGCTTGTCTGCTCCCTGCTTCTGGTGGTTATGTTTGCAAATGTTCCGCCTCTTTCAATGATTCACGGAGAACTTCTTAAATATGTGGGAATTCCGGCTGTGCTTACATGGTTTATGTCACAAAAGACTTTTGACGGTAAAAAGCCCTTTGGCTTTTTAAAATCCGTGCTTTCATATATCATCAGACCAAAAGTCACTTATGCAGGAAAACCAGTGAGACTTAAAAAAGAAATTGTAGACGAAGTTATTACCTCAGTTAGGAGTGAAATTTATGACGTATCCCATTAAGTATATAGAAAACAACCTTGTATTTAATCATGATGGAGAATGCTATGCTTATTATGAGATGATACCTTATAATTACTCATTTCTCAGTCCAGAAGAAAAATATCAGGTCCATGACAGTTTTCGTCAGCTTATAGCTCAGAGCCGTGATGGGAAAATACATGCCCTGCAGATTGCAACAGAATCAAGTATAAGGGTAACACAGGAAAACAGCAAGAGAGAAGTTAGCGGAAAATTAAGGAAAGTTGCCTATCAAAAAATAGACCAGCAGACAGAAGCTTTAGTTGATATGATTGGTGAAAACCAGATTGACTATCGCTTTTTTATTGGCTTCAAGCTTCTTTTAAACGAGCAGGAAGTTAGCATTAAAACTATAAGTGAGTCCATAGTTATGACTTTTTCTGATTTTATACATGAGGTCAATCACAAGCTCATGGGTGATTTCGTCAGCATGAGCAATAAGGAAATTGACAGGTTTATGAAGATGGAACGCTTATTAAAAAGCAAAATTTCCCGCAGATTCAAATTTAGAAGGCTAGATAAGAATGATTTTGGGTACTTAATTGAACATCTCTATGGAAAGACAGGTACGCCTTATGAGGAGTACAAATACCATTTGTCTATAGAAAAATTAAAGCAGGAAACTCTGGTAAAAAGATATGACATTATAAAACCTACTCGCTGCCTGGTTGAAGAAAAACAGAGATACTTGAAAATCGAACATGAAGATCAGACGACCTATGTTTCCTATTTTACTATCAATTCTATTGTAAGAGAGCTTGATTTTCCATCCTCGGAAATTTTCTACTATCAACAGCAGCAATTCACCTTCCCTATAGACACATCTATGAATGTAGAAATTGTTACTAATAAAAAAGCTTTGGCTACCGTTAGAAACAAGAAAAAAGAGCTTAAAGATTTGGACAATCATGCCTGGGAGTCCAACAATGATACAGGAAATGACGTTTTAGAGGCCCTTGATAATGTAAATGAGCTGGAAACCAGTCTTGATAAGACAAAGGAAGCCATGTATAAGTTGAGCTATGTTATAAGGGTATCAGCTCCAAGTCTTGATGAATTGAAACGACGTTGTAATGAAGTCATGGACTTTTACGATGATTTAAGCATTAAGCTGGTGCGGCCCTTTGGAGATATGCTGGGGCTGCATGGTGAATTTCTCCCTGCCAGCAAGCGCTATATGAATGATTATATCCAGTATGTTACCAGTGATTTTCTGGCCGGTTTGGGTTTTGGTGCTACACAGATGCTTGGAGAAACAGAAGGTATCTATATTGGATACAATCTTGACACCGGGCGCAATGTGTACTTGAAGCCTAGTCTTGCAGCCCAGGGCGTGAAAGGTTCTGTCACTAATGCTCTTGCAGCAGCTTTTCTTGGTTCACTTGGTGGTGGTAAATCATTTTCAAACAATCTGCTTGTTTATTATGCTGTTCTCTATGGAGGTCAGGCAGTAATTGTTGATCCAAAGTCCGAGCGTGGCAGGTGGAAAGAAAACCTTCTGGAAATTGCCGATGAAATCAATATTATTAACCTTACAAGAGAAGAAAGTGACAAGGGATTGCTTGACCCTTATGTGATTATGAAAAAAACAAAGGATGCAGAAAGTCTTGCAATTGACATTCTTACTTTTCTAACCGGAATTTCAAGTCGTGACGGTGAAAAGTTTCCAGTTCTTCGTAAAGCCATCCGAAGAGTAACACAAAGTGAAAGTCGAGGCCTTTTACGCGTCATTGATGAGCTGCATAAAGAAGACACGCAAGTTGCCAGCAGCATTGCCGATCATATAGACAGCATTAAGGACAGCAATCTTGGCCAGCTTCTATTTTCGGATGGTACTACTATTCAGTCAATAAGTCTTGACAAACAGCTAAACATCATACAAGTGGCGGATTTGGTACTGCCGGATGCAGAAACAGATTTTAAGGAATATACCACCGTAGAGCTTTTGAGTGTAGGCATTTTAATTGTAATAAGCACCTTTGCCCTTGATTTCATTCACTCCGACCGAAGTGTATTTAAAATTGTAGACTTGGACGAAGCATGGAGCTTTTTGCAGGTGTCACAGGGTAAGACGCTTTCCAATAAGCTTGTAAGGGCCGGCCGTGCTATGAATGCAGGTGTTTATTTTGTAACGCAGAATGCGGACGACCTGCTTGATGAAAAAATGAAAAATAATATAGGCCTCAAATTTGCATTTCGCTCTACAGATATAAATGAGATAAAAAAGACATTGGAGTTCTTTGGAGTGGACAAGGAAGATGAGAATAACCAGAAACGGTTGCGAGACCTTGAAAATGGTCAATGTTTAATTTCCGATCTTTATGGCCGTGTAGGTGTTATTCAGATTCATCCGGTATTTGAAGAATTGCTCCATGCTTTTGACACCCGACCACCTGTTAAGAAAGAGGTGACCTAAATGCATTTTAAAAAGATACAGATAAAAAAGATATGGAAAATCTTCATAGCTATCTTGCTGGTCACTGTAATATCCTTTCTTTTTTTAGCCCTTGTTGGAACTATAGCACATGCGGCAGGTCTTGTAGATGATACAGTAAGCTCCAAGAATATTTACTCCAAATATCCTCTTGGCAATTACCAACTTGATTTCTACGTGGATAATTCCTGGGACTGGTTGCCCTGGAATTGGACAGATGGCATAGGAAAACAGGTGATGTATGGACTATATGCAATCACCAATTTTATATGGACAATTTCACTCTACTTGTCCAATGCCACAGGGTATCTGGTGCAGGAAGCCTACTCGCTGGACTTTATTTCTAAGACTTCGGATGCCATTGGTAAGAACATGCAGACTTTGGCAGGTATTTCACCAAATGGCTTTCAAAGCTCCGGCTTTTATGTGGGATTTCTTCTGATTTTCATCTTGATAGTTGGTATATATGTTGCCTATGTAGGGCTTATCAAGAAAGAAACTACTAAAGCTGTTCATGCAGTAATTAATCTAGTAGTGGTTTTTATACTGTCTGCTTCCTTTATTGCCTATGCTCCGGACTATATTGGTAAAATCAATGGTTTTTCATCTGATGTAAGCAGTGCCAGTCTGTCTATTGGTGGAAAAATTGTCATGCCAAATTCGGAAAGTAAAGGTAAAGACAGTGTGGATATGATAAGGGACAACCTATTTTCCATACAGGTGCAACAGCCCTGGTTTCTACTACAGTATGGCAATTCCGATATGGATAAAATCGGACAAAAACGAGTTGAAAAGCTGCTTTCTGCGGACCCGGATAAAAACAACGGCAAAGATAGAGAAACGGTTGTAAAGGAGGAAATTGAGGACAAGAACAACATGAATCTTACTATAACAAAGACCATTACACGACTTGGTATGGTGTTCTTTTTGTTTATCTTCAATATAGGAATTTCCATTTTCGTATTTTTGCTGACAGGTATAATGATATTCTCACAGATACTTTTTATAATCTATGCAATGTTTTTGCCTATGAGTTTTCTACTATCCATGATACCTGGTTTTGATAATATGGGAAAGCGCGCCATAATGAAGCTCTTTAATGTAATCATGACACGGGCGGGTATTACACTTATTGTAACTACTGCCTTTTCCATCTCCACAATGCTCTATACCCTGTCGGAAGGTTTCCCATTTTTCCTGATTGCATTTTTGCAGATAGTTACATTTGCTGGTATCTATATGAAGCTTGGAGATCTAATGGGAATGTTCAATTTACAGGCAAATGATTCCAAGCAAATGGAACATAGAATCTTTCAAAAACCTTATATGCTGTTAAACCGTGGGACACGAAGACTCAAAAGGAAAATTGGCCGCATCATCGTTGCCGGAACAACTGGTGCAGCAGCTGGAGCTATGGCCGGTGCAGTAGCTTCCAAGAAATCAAAAACTTCCCGAAGGACACAGACAAACCACAAGCGTCCGGTTAGTAGCTCTACTGCACAATCTGAAGGTAAGCCAAGTTTTGGAGAGCGTGTCGGTGAGAGAGTTGGAGCAGTTATGGATACGAAAGATCACATTGCAGATAAAGCAGGACAAATAAAAGAGCAGGCAAAGGATTTACCAGTCAATGCACGTTACGCTCTCTATCATGGCAAAAAGCAAGTATTAGGCAAGGTAGCAAAAAATGTGGATGGCTTCAAAAGTGGCATAGCAAGAACACTAGAAGATAAAAAGCAGGAACGTGCGGAGAACAGAAATAGGCAGCGAGAAACAATTGCAAAGCGTCGAATTGAGCTTGACAGGTCACACCAGCAAAGAGCAACAAAGCAGCCTATAACAGAACGGCTAGAGAGACAGAAAACATCAACTTTTGCTCCGGTACGTACTAGACCTGTAACATCTAGTGATATTGCCACTACAAACAGGACAAACATGAATCAAACAAACTCATCTACTGATCGGATAGCAACAAATAGTATTGAAAAGCCTGCTATGAACCGTCCTTTAGCCAATGCACCAAAGCTTACAGCAAATCAAGATCCAGAAAATTGTGTTTCTAGCAGAGAGCGTTTCTATGAAAAAAGGAAAGAACCGGAAAATGTTTCTCAAAAGCCAGCTGTAAAGCCTACTACTTTAAGACATACCACACAGCTGCGTCAAGAAGTAAAAGAGCAAGTGGGCAAAAGGCAGAAAGGACGTGAGAAATGAAACTAAAGCATTTGATTGTCCTTGGTGTTGTATTTGCTGTACTGCTTTCTCTGCTCATCTTTGTTGCTGTCTTTATTTCAGATGAAGACAGTGAAAATGGCAGTGAAATTGATCTTGCAGGTTCCAATCTATCACAGGAAGTGCTGGCACACAAACTTATGGTTGAGAAGTATGCCAGGGAATATGGGATTGAAGAATATGTAGGTTATCTACTTGCAATCATGCAGGTAGAAAGTGGCGGACAAGGCGTAGATGTAATGCAGTCAATTGAATCCGCAGGAGTGTTACAGAATTCCTTTTCTGTAGAGGAATCCATAAAGCAAGGCTGCAAATATTTTGCCTCCTTGCTTGAGTATTCCAAGAAAAAAGGCTGTGATATAAATACTGTTCTCCAATCCTACAACTATGGAGAAGGTTTTATAGACTATGTCGCCGGCCATGGCAAAAAATACACCTTTGAACTTGCAGAGAGCTTTGCAAGAGAAAAATCAGGTGGAAATAAAGTCACTTATACAAACCCTATTGCTGTAAGAAAAAACGGCGGTTGGATGTATAGCTATGGGAATATGTTTTATGTACCTCTAGTATCACAATGTCTGACTGCTCATCGTTTTGATAATGCCACAGTTCAGATAATTATGACAGAGGCCCTTAAATATCAAGGCTGGAAGTATGTTTTTGGTGGTAGCAACCCAAACACTTCATTTGATTGCAGTGGACTTGTTCAATGGTGCTTTGGAAAGGCTGGAATTAAACTTTCCAGGACAGCTCAGGAGCAATATGATATGATGCAGCACATTTCCCTATCAGAAGCAAAACCAGGTGATCTGGTATTTTTTCATGGTACCTATAATGCAGGAACTTATATCACGCATGTAGGAATTTTTGTTGGAAACAATCGTATGTACAATGCAGGTAACCCTATTGGATATGCTGATCTCACTACTTCATACTGGCGTGAGCATCTAGTAAGTGCAGGCAGAATCAAAAATAAATAGAAAGGAAAATTTAAGATATGAAAATATGGAAAAAGGGGAAACAGTATAGAACTAAAAAGATACATGTTATGAAAGTTGGTACCCACAGGAAATCTATCATTTTTTTGTGGGTACTCCTGATTGGCAGTGTTATCTTTGGTATTTACAAAAATTTTACTGCCATAGATATAAAAACTGTTCATGAAACAAAGGTCATGGAAAAACAGGTTGTAGATACCAATCAGATAGAAAATTTCGTGAAAAACTTCGCTAAAGTATATTACTCATGGCAAAATAATCAGAATTCTATAGATACGCGAACAGAAAATCTCAAAGGGTATATGACCAAAGAATTGCAGGATTTAAACACCGATGCAATTCGCAGGGATATACCAACATCTTCCACAGTTAATGACGTGGAAATTTGGAAAGTAAAAAAGGTAGATAATAATAAATATGGAGTTACTTTTTCTATTGACCAGTTGATAACTGAAAGTAATACAAAAAAGATGGTTGATTCCTCTTATGAAGTGGCAGCTTATGTAGATAAGTCTGGGAATATGGTTATCATCAAGAACCCTACTATTTGTGGAATTCCAGCAAAATCAAGTTATGAACCAAAAACATTAGAAAGTGATGGTAGGGTGAATGAAGCTACTACGGAGGAAATCAATGAATTTTTAAAGACTTTCTTTAAACTCTATCCTACTGCAAGTGGAAAAGAACTATCCTACTATGTCAAAGATGATGTGATTAAACCGATTGGCAAGAAATATGTATTTTCAGAGCTTATTAATCCGGTATATCAAAAAGCTGGTGATAAAGTGCAGGTATTGGTATCCGTTAAGTATCTGGATCAACAGACGAAAGCGATGCAGATTTCACAGTTTGATTTGACTTTGGAGAAGGATAGAAATTGGATGATTGTTAAATGAAAAATAGCAGGCACATACTAACATTAAGTTTTTGTGTGCCTGCTATAATATATCAAATATTTGGAGAAATAATATAATATTAAAATAAAGGATTGGTATATTTTAATACTTATTAATGACTTAAATTAATTATTAAAATAGGAAAAACATTCTTATTCTCTCCCAAGTAGCCATAATATGCTTACACCTAAAGCATCAGCTATGGCAACAAGTTCCTTGTCTGTAACTGGTCTTGTTTTGGATTCAATTTTGGATATTGCTGTTTTTTCAAGGGTGATCCCTCTTACTGCGAGTCTGGCAAGTAAATCGTTTTGAGTTATTTTGGGCTTATTTTTAAGCCTTGCATATTTGACTTTATCACCAATTAAATTTTTGTTTTTATTTTTAGTATATACCATCCAAGCTAATCCTCCAAAATAATCCTTTATCTATATTGATTATATGTGAGAAATAATGTTATAATTTGCTTGTAGAGCAAGTTTACTAATTATGTGGAGGATTATATGGATAAGAAAATGGGGATAAGGTATCAAATAGAAGAAACTAGGCAGATTTTAAATAATAAATTATTACAGAATACATTAAATAAGGATACGATAGATACAGATATATTAAATATAAGCTGGAAATTGGATAAATTAATTGCTCAATTTATGAAAGAGGAAATTTTACACAAATAGAAATTATTAGTTTATATTCAATTTTCATTAGTAGCTAATAAATGTGAACGCCCTCTAGAAAGTTTAAAGTACTTAACAATATACAATTATTTGCTATGTAATTCATCCAATATTTATTCTCGTTATCTTATCAATTATTAAAATCAAAATTAACTTAGCCTTAAGTTCTTTTTTATTGAAGCTTCATTTGAAGAAAACTTTATAGATTATTATGTATTTTATTTGCAATTAATTTTTTGTAAAAATTATCAACATTATAAACAAAACATATAATAAAATATTACAGGCTAATCTTTTATCAGATAAATGTTTCTTTTTCAAAGTCATCCATAAAGAAAAAATAGCTATAAATGTTATAATCGCTGATATTATTAAATATTTATCAAAGAGCCATGGTGTAAACATTATACCAAGAGCACTTGGAACAGTAGCCTGTATCCATCATAGAACCGCTAATGTTAGAAAGAGCTAAACTCTCTTTTCACTGTTTCACCCATATAAGCGCATTTAATATCTCAGGCAATTCTGTTGCTACAGGGCTTAATAACAATTTAAAATGTTTTTTATAATTTTTACATAACGAACCTCCTTATCAAATAATTTTTAAGTTAAGATTGAGTCCTATATGTAAAATTAAATAAGTTTTCATATAAACAAAAAAACTTTTGACACAGTGATTTTCCATCTTAAAAGTCTTTTTTAACGTAATAATTACACTAAAAAAGACTTTTAGCACAACGATAGAATCATTGTGTTAAAAGTCTCGCTTGGCCAGAATCAGCCATGACAAAGCCAGATCAAAGATCAGTATGTTGACTTTATCACCAATATATTAGGTAGCTATTCCCTTTTAACCTTAAAAATTTCCTTTTCAATCACATTTTGTTATTATCATTTCTTATACTCTCAAAGTATAAGAAAATCATTTATCTCTAAGATAATTACTAATAGTATAGTTATACCTCAGATAAAGCTAAACATATATGGCATATGCCTCATCTAATTATTGTGATTGATAGTGCTTTTAATAATAGGATAACATAAAGCCGAGATTACTGTAAATTTCCGTCTGGTAACGGCTTTAATTTAAGAATGACTTTTCCACTAGGTGATCTAATCTATTATTTTTATTCTGCTACATTTGATCCTTCCGTTAGGTATGATATTGGGATTAATCAATTAACTGATTCAGACTAGCCGAAGACATTAATCTCCTATCTCAAATGAGATATCTTAATGGATAATTTTCATAGATTGCAGGTAAACTTTTATAGGGATTTTGTATTCATTGCCCGCATTGCGTTTAAAATTGCAATTATGGCAACCCCCATGTCTGCAAACACTGCCTCCCACATTGATGCCATTCCAAGTGCACCTAATACAAGAAATACTGCTTTTACACCTAATGCAAATACAATATTCTGATACACTATAATACGTGTCCTTTTTGCTATTTTTATTGCAGATGATATTTTTGATGGCTCATCAGTCATTATTACGATGTTTGCAGCTTCAATTGCTGCATCCGAGCCCAGCCCACCCATAGCTATACCGATATCGGCTCTTGCAAGTACCGGTGCATCGTTGATACCATCACCAACAAATACAAGCTTTCCTTTGGTGGATTTTTTACTATTCAGCAGTTCAAGTTTTTCTACCTTGTCAGCGGGAAGTAACTCTGAATAAACCTCATCCAGCCCCAATTGTCCTCCAATTTTGTCAGCTACAGTTTTCAAATCTCCAGTGAGCATTACCGTTTTCTTGACACCAAGGGATTTAAGTTCTCTAACTGCACCTGCTGAGTCTTTTTTGATTTCATCCGATATAACAATATTACCTGCATATCTCTTGTCTATTGCAACATGTACTACAGTTCCTG
>Ga0334882_1002261_pt1 | contig 20259 bp, 12 predicted proteins | sample GraSluR1_MG_5_FD_207226 | JGI IMG/M metagenome (GOLD analysis project Ga0334882, IMG submission 207226) | Sludge microbial communities from methane-producing bioreactor in Wageningen University, Netherlands - Granular Sludge_15_04-R1 | ecosystem: Engineered > Bioreactor > Anaerobic >...
GCTAGCCACCCCGCTGAAAATGAAATTATAATGCTCAACGTGCGAATTGCAACCCCACCATGGGACAGAGCCAAAAATGCATTTATGAAGGTAAATCCTGGCGTTTGCTCAAGCTATATCTTTTCACGTAAACCGGGTGACAAGGTGTTTATTAGTGGTCCATACGGAGAGTTCTTTATTAAAGACACCGAAAATGAGATGATGTTTATTGGCGGTGGTGCTGGCATGGCTCCTATGCGTTCGCACATCTTCCATTTATTTAATACTTTAAAAACCGGACGAAAAGCTAGTTTCTGGTATGGAGCTCGTTCCAGAAGAGAAATTTTCTATGAGGAGCATTTTAGGGCTATTGAGAAGCAATTCCCTAACTTTACTTTCCACATAGCTCTTTCTGAACCAAAGTCAGAAGATAATTGGGATGGTTATACTGGGTTTATCCATCAAGTAATTCTTGATAACTACTTAACAAACAACGATGCACCTGAAGATATTGAATACTACCTTTGTGGTCCTCCTATGATGAACGAAGCTGTGTTCAAAATGCTATACGATCTTGGTGTTCCTGATGAAATGATAGCATTTGACGATTTTGGCGGATAATATTCGAAAATCTAATATAAAAAAGCAGCGTAATTACGCTGCTTTTTTTATTAGCAGTCCTTAATTAATTTTTTTGAAAAAAATTATGTATAAAATTGATTAAAAATAAATTACAAATACTTTGCTGAGATTTGATGATTTTTTAACCAAAATTTTATTGTTAAATTTTTATTGAATTCTAAAATTTTCCCTGTAATCGTTTGCATTTGACTTATCGATTCATAAATTTGCACTTGTTATTAGCTCTATTTAACAAATCCTAAATCTTATTCTATGAAAAGACTATGCGTATTCCTTGCATTGATTGCGTTTGTAGGAGTTAACTTCCTTCATGCGCAAACTGTGCAAATTACCGGTACTGTGACCAGTGCCGAGGATGGGATGCCCATTCCTGGAGCATCCGTACAAGTTAAAGGAACAACTATTGGCACTTCCACCGATGCGGATGGGAAGTACTCCTTAGGTGTTCCGCAAACAGCTACAACCCTTATTTTTTCATTCGTTGGTATTGCTACCACTGAGGTGGAAATTGCTGGGAGAACAGTTATTGATGTTGTTCTTGAATCAGAATTTGTTACACTGGAGGAAATTGTGGTTACCGCACTCGGTATCTCACGCGAAAAGAAAGCGTTGGGATACTCCATTCAGGAGGTACAAGGCGATGACATCAAGCAGGTTGGACAAACAAACGTATTGAACTCACTAACCGGTAAAATTGCGGGAGTTCAAATTACGGGTTCCAGTGGAAATACTGGTGGCTCGGCAAACATCATCATCCGTGGTATTGCCTCTGTTACTGGTAATAACAGTCCTCTTTTTATAGTTGATGGGGTAGCTATCGATAACTCAAGCTATCACTCAGCTGATGCTGCTCGTGGTGCTGGTGGTGTTGACTTTGGAAACATGGCCCAGGACATCAACCCTGACGATGTTGAATCAATCTCTGTGCTTAAAGGTGCTGCAGCAAGTGCACTTTATGGATCGAGAGCATTGAACGGGGTAGTTCTTATCACAACGAAAAAAGGAAAAGGACAGAAAGGTCTAGGTGTTACTTTCAACTCAGGTGTTACCTTCGAAAATGTTGCATATAGTCCAGCTCACCAGAAAGTTTATGGTGGTGGTAGTATTGCTTCAGGTGCTACTTCACTTGATGGATTTGCAACTGCTGAGATTAATGGAACTATTTATAGAATTCCTGATTTTGCGCTTGATGAAAGTTGGGGTCCAAAATATGACCCAAATCTTTTAGTACTTGCTTGGAACTCATTCGATGAATGGGATACCAAAAACTACCTGGTTCCTAAACCATGGGTATATCCTGATAATAATCATTTAAGCATGTTCGACACAGGTATCTCATATACAAATTCTGTAGCTGTTGTTGGAGGAAACGAAATGGGCGATTTCAGATTATCATACACAAATATGTCCATTGATGGTTACACTCCTAATAATAATATTACAAGGAACGCTGTGAACTTTAATGGTACCGGTAAATTTAGTAAGTACCTTGAAGCTTTTACAACATTTAACTATGTACGTACCTGGGGCAAAGGACGCCCTGAGCATGGTTACGGAGATCACAACCCAGTTATGCGTATGAACCAATGGGGTCAGAATCAACTCGACTACAAAGAGATGAGTGAATATAAAAACCCTGATGGAACACAAAGAACTTGGAATAGAACTTCGTGGAGCAATCCTACACCTGTATACTCCGATAATCCATACTGGTCGTATTTCGAAAACTATCCTGAGGATTTACGTAATAGGGTATATGGAAATATTGGTTTTACCCTGAACCTATTTAGCTGGCTTAAGTTCCGTACAAGAATCAATATGGATCATTATAATTTTAATGCAGAAACCAGAGTAGCAGTTGGTTCTCAAGCCGAATCAGGATATACAATAAATCAAAGGGTGCGTACAGAAATGAACTACGAAGGAATGTTCTTAGTTGACAGGAATATTACTGATGATATTACACTGAATGCTATGTTGGGAGCCAATAGAATGGAATATGGATATAGCAGAACGGGTGGTTACACTCAAGGTGGACTACTTCTCAGTAACTGGTATCATCTTAGTAACTCTGTTGTCACTGCAGTTCCATACTATTACCTGGAAAATAAAAGGGTAAATAGTACCTTTGGTAGCTTAACTCTTGGTTATCGAAGTATGGTCTATGTTGATGCAACCTTCCGTACTGACTGGACTTCTGCACTGGGAGAAGGAAATAACCAATATTCTTACCCTAGCATTACCACAAGTTTTATCTTCTCAGAACTTGGTGCCTTGAAGGGTAATAACATATTATCATTTGGTAAGGTTAGATTAAACTATGCTGAAGTAGGGGGTGATACAGATCCTTACAGAACTGCAATAGCATATAATTCTAACTCAAACTTTGGTTCTAATCCCAACTATTCTTTACCAGAAACTCTTAATAATCCAACTCTAAGACCTGAAAGAAGTTACTCATACGAAGCTGGTATAGAACTGATGTTCTTGCAAAACAGAATTGGTCTTGACTTTACATACTATAATACTGAAACTGAAGATCAAATTATCGATGTGGCCACTTCTGCAACAACTGGTTATACAAGGCAACTTATCAATGCAGGTTTGGTTGTTAACAAAGGTTTTGAAGTATTGCTTTCCGGAACGCCACTTAAAAACTGGAATGGTTTAACCTGGGATATTACTCTTAACTATGCTAAGAACGATAATATGATAGTAGAACTTGCGCCAGACGTTGAAACCTATCGATTAACTTCGCTTTTTGGAGCAGAGATTCATGCTGAAGAAGGGCAAAAGTATGGTACAATACGTGCTTTCGATTTTGTTTACGATGATAAAGGAAATAGAATTATTCAAGCTGGTGGTACTAATACCGGTCGTTATCTTAATGGTCCCATGACAAGCCTTGGAAGTTATCTTCCCGACTGGAATGCTGGTATTGTTAACACTTTCTCATACAAGGGAGTGGATATGATGGTACAGGTCGATATGCAGAAGGGTGGAAAGGCTTTCTCGCTAACCCACATGTGGGGTACTTACTCTGGGATTTTAGAAAGAACCGCTGAAACCAATGAGAATGGAATGAACATTCGTGATGATGTTGCAAGTGGGGGTGGAGTTCTCAACACAGGCGTATATGGCCGATTGGATTCTGATGGAAATGTTGTTTACACAGACGCTGAGGGTAACGATGTTGCTAATCCTATTGCCAATACTACTTACATTGGTGCTGAAACCTGGGCTGCTGATCACTATTCCAGAGCCAGAGGTCCACAGAATATATTTGCTACCGATTACATTAAGCTTCGTGAAATCAGAATCGGTTACACAATCCCTTCAAAATTTACCGGTCCTGTTAGCAATGTAAAACTATCTGCATTTGGACGAAACCTCGCCATTTGGGGCAGAGCCGATGGCGTTGACTGGGATCCTGAGTATGTTCACACCGCTGGAAACATTCAGGGAATTGAAGGTGGCGCATTACCTTCACTTCGCACCTTTGGATTAAACCTTAGTCTTAACTTTTAAATAAATAAACGATTATAGATATGAAAACACTTAAAAGATTAGCGTTTATTTCCTCCCTTGTTATGTTGCTGGTTGCCGGCTGTACTAAGGATTTTGAGGAAATCAACACAGACCCAAATCGTTCCGTAGTTGTTGAAACAGGATACTTACTAACCTATTCAGAGAAAGTGCTTATGGATTGGCTCCGCGATGAATGGTTTGGAGGTCGTGTAAACCAATTACTTGCCCAACACTGGTCTCAAAGGAACTACTCCGATGAGGATAGGTATCTCTTCCGTACTGCTGTTAATAATAGCGCATGGAGTATTTTTTACAGGACGATGATGAACCTGCAAAGAATCATTGATCTTAACAGCAATGAATCAACTAGAGTACAAGCTTCATCTTCGGGTCCGAACGATCACCAGATTGCTGTTGCTACCATTTTGCAGGTTTGGATTATGAGTATTATGACTGACTCTTGGGGAGATGTTCCCTACAGCGAAGCACTAAACCCTTCAATTCTTCAACCCAAGTATGACAAGCAGGAGGATGTCTACGCTTTGATGATACAAAAGTTGATTGATGCTAATAGTAAGATTGATTTAACATTACCTGCTCCAAATTTAACCAAGGGTGATTTAATTTATAATGGAAACATGGAGAAATGGAAGAAATTTGGTAATACTTTGCGCTTAAGAATAGCTCTAAGAGCTTATCACAAAGTACCTGCTTACTTAAATGATGTTTTAACTCTACCTGCCAGCAGCTTTTTCGAGTCCAATGCTGATAATGCAATTATTGAGTATTTACCAGATTCTCCCAATCAGGGTCCTGTTTACATCGCATTTTTCGTTTCAGCACGTAACGACTTTACAATTACAAAAACCCTGACCGAAATTCTTGCTGGAAGAAATGATACCCTTAACGTTGGTAAAAATAACCCATTCGCCGGTGTTGTTGACCCAAGAATCGATGTTTGGTCATACCCCAACGAAGATGGCACAGGTCCATATCTTGGTCAATATGTTGGTATGCCATATGGTATGGAAGATACTTACACAAAGGCATTTGCAAAGCATTGCCCTGACTATACAGTACATCCATCTGTTGTTCATGAGCCTGACTTTGGGTATACTTACATGGATTATGCTGAGTACTGCTTTATCATGTCCGAAGTCAATGGATGGAATCAGGCCTGGTACGAAGCAGGTATAAGGGCTTCCATGGAGTTCTGGGGAGTGGCTACTGCCGATATCGATGCATATATTGCTGCTGTTCCAGCTGCCAATGAGGAAAATGTAATGACTCAAAAATACTTAGCCTTTTACATGCAACCCGAACAGGCATGGTTTGAGTATCGTCGTAAAGGTTATCCTTTAATGCTTTTAAATCCAGGGGAAATTTCTCACAGACAACTTGTTGAAGGAGTGATGACTGACATCATGTTTAACCAACTTGAAGGAGAAGGAATTCCTAGAAGACTTCAATACCCAATTGAAGAAAGTGGTGTAAACCCAACTGGATACGAAGGAGCCATAGCAAATCAAGGAGCGGATCTTCTTACAACTAGAGTTTGGTGGGATAAACCCTAAAAACAAAATATATATTCTATTAAAAAAAGGCTACCCTAGGGTAGCCTTTTTTTGCCAAATGAATTATTTTGGGTTATTTAATAAAAGTATTAAAAATTATACCTTTGACTTAAACTATAAAAATATTTAAACGATAAACCCTTTAACCATGAATTCAACAAAAATATTTAAAACCCTTTGCTTTGGCTTGGCAATGGGTATTATAACTTCATGCAATACAATGCAACCCGCACAAATAACATCCCCCACTGGCAATATTAAGGTAAACGTTTTTACTCTGCCCAATGGGCAAGCTGCATATACTGTTCTATACAAAAACGCCTTGGTTTTGGACACATCCCTACTGGGATTTGAGTTTACTGAAGCCCCTGAGCTGAAAGAAGGGTTAAAGATTACCAAAACAAAAACCCAAAAATTCTCTGAGATATGGGAAATGCCCTGGGGCGAGCAACGATTTGTGGAAAACACTTACAATGAATTGTCCGTTCTTTTTGAAGAGCAAAATGGGTTAAAAAGAAAGGTTAACCTTGAGTTCAGAGTTTATGACGATGGATTGGGCTTCCGCTTTCACTTCCCCAAACAGAAGAATATGGATAGAGTATTGATTGCTGAAGAGAGAACCCACTTCAACCTTACCGGTAACCATATCTGCTGGTGGACACCCGGCGATTGGGATATATACGAGCATTTAATCAATAAAACTTCTTATGCTGATATTGATGCGCTGGGTAAACGTGAACATCTCAACCTTGCCCAAACCTATATTCCCGTTAATGCGGTGAATACTCCTCTCACCATGAAAACTCAGGATGGCCTCTATCTAAGCTTTCACGAAGCTGCGCTGATCAATTACGCTGGAATAACCCTTCAGATTGATTCTGATAATCTCCAAATGATCAGCAATCTTGTGGGTTCTGAGCGAACACCATACAAGGTAGAGCAGCAAACCCCATTCAGCACACCCTGGCGAACCATTCAGATTGCCGAAAAGGCTGTCGATTTGATTGAATCGAGGTTAATACTCAACCTAAACGAACCCAATAAACTGGGTGATGTATCGTGGGTGAAACCCACTAAATACGTGGGGATATGGTGGGAGATGCATCTGGATAAATCGTCATGGGATATGGCAAGCGGGCGTCATGGTGCTACAACGGAGAACACCAAACGCTACATCGATTTTGCCGCTGAAAATGGCATAGGTGCAGTTCTGGTGGAGGGATGGAATACAGGATGGGAAAACTGGGTTGGAACAAATCGTGAAGGTATTTTTGATTTTATTACCCCCTACCCCGACTATGATCTGGAGAGTATAGTTAGCTATGCCAATGAAAAGGGAGTGCGAATGATAATGCACCACGAAACATCATCGGCTGTAACCACCTACGAACAGCAACTCGACACAGCTTATGCCCTAATGAACCACTATGGTATTGATATGGTTAAAACCGGCTATGTGGGTACAATCATTCCCAAGGGGGAGTACCATCACGGACAATGGATGGTGAACCACTACATGCACGTGCTGCAAACGGCAGCAAAAAACAGGGTGGCTGTCAACAGTCACGAACCCATAATGGCTACAGGCTTACGAAGAACCTACCCAAACGATGTTTCCCGCGAAGGGCTTAGAGGGCAAGAGTTTAATGCATGGTCATCCGATGGTGGTAATCCACCAAACCATTTATCTACCGTAGCTTTTACCCGTATGTTGGCAGGCCCAATTGATTACACGCCAGGAATTTTTAATATTAAGTTAAACCCATACAAGCCGAATAATCAGGTTAACACAACCCTTGCCCACCAACTTGCGCTATATGTTGTGATTTACAGTCCGCTACAAATGGCTGCCGATTTACCGGAGTACTACGAAAATCATCCTACCTTTCAATTTATCCGTGATGTTGGGGTCAACTGGGAGCAAACACAGGTTTTGAATGGAGAGATTGGTGAGTTTGTAACCATTGCCCGCGAAGAGCGAAATACAGGAAACTGGTTCCTAGGTAGCATAACCAATGAGGAACCAAGGGAATTATCCATAAAAACCGATTTTTTGGACCCAAGTAAAAAGTACATGGCATCAATTTACTCCGATGGCGACGATGCCCACTGGGATAAAAATCCAACAAGCTATAAAATCACTACAATTGAGCTTAACTACGAGAGCGAATTGCATCTTAAATTAGCACCTGGAGGTGGAACAGCAATTAGCTTCATTGCTAAAGCAGATTAGTTTAAAAAAAAATATTATTTCAATTAAACTTTATCTATCTAAATCGCTCATATAGAGTGAAAGAAACTTCTATTGTTATATTTCTTATTTTAACCTAATGCCCTACACCAATGGCTACAACTACTAGTAAGTCAATCAAGGGATTAGCAACTACAGTTGCCTTGATAACCCTCTCTGTTACCTCAATTTTCAGTCAAATTATCACCAAGCCAATCCAACATTTTGGTTTTGGGCCCGGTGCCGATAGAATGCTTTTCACGTACGAGAAAATGATTGATTATTTCAAAATAGTTGAAAAGCAAAGTGGTAGAATTAAAACCCTACAAATCGGAATAACACCAATGGGGCGCCCATTATACATGGTATGTATCTCATCCGAGGAAAACATAGCCAATTTGGATGAACTAAAGGAGATTAATAAAAAATTGGCAATCGATTATACCCTTAAACAGAGCGAGGTTGAGGAACTGAAAAGTGCTGGAAAAGTTTTTGTGTTAGGAACACTAAGCATGCACTCCACAGAGGTTGCACCAGCACAGGCTTCGCCAATCATTGCCTATAAACTCCTCACAGCAAATGGTCAAGACACGTTGAATTGGTTAAATAATGTTGTTTATATGATGGTTCCCAGCCACAACCCTGATGGAATGAACATGGTAAACGAAAACTACATGAAAAACAAGGGAACTAAATATGAAGGAACAAACCTACCTGGAATATACCATAAGTATGCTGGCCATAATATAAACCGAGACTTTGTCATGCTTACACTTCCTGAAAATAAAGCAATATCTGCATTAACTAGTAAGGAGTGGTTTCCACAAGTAATGGTCGAAAAACATCAGATGGGTTCAACTGGTGCCAGATATTTTGTACCACCAAACCATGATCCAATTGCGCTAAATATTGATGAAACCCTTTGGAGTTGGATAGGACTTTTCGGAGCTAATATGTTAAAGGATATGACTGCATTGGGACAAACGGGTATCTCGCAACGCTATATTTTTGATAACTATTGGCCAGGGTCAACTGAAACCTGTTTATGGAAAAATGTGATAAGCTTCCTAACCGAAGGAGCTTCGGTTAAAACGGCTTCACCAATCTATGTTGAAAAGAACGAACTAAAAGTTTGGGGTAAGGGCTTATCAGAATATAAAAAGGGTTCGAATTTCATTGCTCCTTGGGAAGGTGGCTGGTGGCGTTTGAGCGATATTGTTGCATATGAGCTCAGCTCAACTTTCTCAATGCTAAAAACCGCTTCGATGTATAAGGATTTTATCCTGCAACATCGCAATGACCTGTGTAAAAGAGAATACGCAAAGGGAACAAGTCAGCCTCCCTTCTACTACATATTACCTGCAAATCAGAATGATAAAAGCGAATTGGGCAAACTAGTAGATTTACTTAATGAGCATGGCATATCGGTTAATCAACTCACAAAAGATGTAAATATTGATAGTAGAATTTATCAAAAGGGAGATATTGCCATATCCCTCGCCCAACCCTTCAGGGCATTTATCAAGGAAGTAATGGAAAAACAAGTTTATCCCGAAAGAAGATACACCCCTGGTGGCGAAATCATTAAACCATACGATATTACCAGTTGGTCGCTACCCTTTACAATGGGTATTGAAGCTTTTGAAATCAACACTAAATCAGATGATCTGGAGCAAAGTATTATCCCTTTTGAAAAAGTTAATTCTAAGGTGGATATTTCCCAAAAAGGAAACTACTTGATTTTCGAAAATGGAAATAACGAAAGCTATAAGGTAGCATTTAAGGTAATTTCAGAACGAGGTAAAGTATTCAGGACCATTGAAGATATTGAAATAAATGAAAAATCCATAACAAGAGGAAGTTTTGTAATTCCCATTGAAAATAAAAATATAATCAATGATATAGACCTGTACGTTTCGCCAATTTTTACTAACAATATTACATCCAACCACATTAAGGAGATTAAAATGCCCAACATAGCATTGGTTGAAACCTGGTTTCACGATATGGATGCAGGTTGGACTCGATTTATTTTTGATACATATAACATCCCGTACAAGGTTTTACGACCAAATGATTTGGCAGATGCTAATAATCTAAAAAACGTTCAAGTAATCGTTATTCCAAATCAAAACTCAAATCTATTAATGACCGGAAAACGAAAACGTGGTGAAGATTACATGCCCATGAACCTTCCCCCTGAATATGCAAAAGGAATGGGGAAAAAGGGGAAAGAGAACCTCCTTAAATTTATTGATTCTGGTGGTACTGTGCTTGCATGGGGACAATCAACAGAACTCTTTTTTGGTGTTCAAGAAATTGAAATTGATAAAGATAACAAGGAAGAATTTTCTCTACCTGTTTCAAATGTGGTTCAAACTCTTTCCAAAGCAGGCTTTGAGGTGAGCGGAGCGCATATTCAGGTAAATGCCAAAGAAAATCACACATTGACTCTGGGACTGAAAAATTCATTTCCAATTTTCTATGACGGAGATGCTGCTTTTGAAACATCGATCCCGTATTTTGACACTGATAGAAGGGTGATCTTATTTTTTCCCGAAGGTAACCCTTGCCTTAGTGGATACATGAAAAATGGAGAATTGCTCGAAAACAAAGCGGCAATGGTATGGGTAAAAAAGAATAAGGGTCAGGTTATCCTAATGGCATTTAATCCACAGTATAGAGGTCAGACTTCGGGAACGTTTAAATTGATTTTTAATGCTTTGCTGATGGATTAATATCAAATATCATTTTAAAACACACTTTAAAGTTTCTTTATCAAGTCACAATTGCTATTGGTCAAATTCATCAACTGTTTAAACAGCATATTGTGAAATCGTAATTACTTTTATTACCACATTGAGTTGTAATTATTTTAATGTTTTCCCAAAACACCAACTATGCCAGGTGTGAAATCATATACAAGTTTAAGGTCAGCTTTTGTTACCGCTTTACTTACAGCCATATTTTTTATATTTCTGTTCATCTACTTTGGAGTAAACCTCAGAAATCATATTTATGAAGATTCGAAAGAGTTAGCTATAGAGATTTCCAGGAAAGCTGCCGTTGAAACTGAAGAGTACTTTTCTTCAGCTTTTATGGTTGCTCGTTCAATAGGCAAAAGATTAATGCTGGTTAGGGAATTGAAAGGTGATCGCAGTTTAGTACGAGATATTATCAGTGATGAACTGAAAAAAAATCAAAACTTTTTGGGAATATGGACACTATGGGAGCCTAATGCTTTTGATGGAAAAGACGCAAAATTTATTGGAGATCCTTTTTACAACGAATATGGAACATTGGGTGTTGGATTTTTCAGGTATGGAGACAGCATTAACCATGAGATAATGACTGTTGCCGACTATCTCGGACCACATTTCTTAGAACCAAAGAAAACCCTAAGCGAACTGATCGTTGAACCCTATAAATGGGTATATTCTGGTTATAGTATTCCCTTCTTTGGCACATCAATTAGCATACCGCTTATTGAGAGGAATAAACTTTTAGGAGTTATAGGTATTGATTTGGATTTTATTAGTATTAGCGAAAAAATAAATAAGGTTAGGGTATTTAAATCAGGATACTTGACACTGATCTCGAACAGCGGAATGATAGTTAGCCATATCGATACCGCTTATATTACCAAGAATATTTTTAGCATACTTAACGACCCCGACTCATCAATTTATTACTCCATATCAGAAGGTAGAGTTTTAACGCTAGAGGCAAAATCAGAGTTTACTGCAAAAAAAGTGTTTCGTTTTTTCTATCCAATCAATATTGGGAAGGGTAAACCTTGGAGTATTATGGTTGAGATTCCTATAAACGATGCAACCAATCGTACTAATCAATTGATTATTGTTGCTGGGATAATATTAGTTGTTGGCTTAGGGTTAATTATCTTTCTTATATTTAACATTTTCGACCGTTTACGTTATGAAAAGACCATTAGATTGGCGATAAAAGACATCGAGGAAAAAGAAAGAATTGCCAATGAAAATGCAAAGAATTATCGTGAGATTTTTAATTCTACCAGCGAAGCAATATTTATTCACAACGCAGAAAATGGGGCAATTCTTGACGTAAATGATATTATGCTTGAAATGTATGGTTATAAAAGCAAAGAAGAAGTAACTCAACTATCCTTATCCAACATCTCTTCAAACCAAAATTCATATAACAAGGAAAAAGCTATAGATTACATCAAAAAAGCATTAACAGATGGTCCTCAACTATTTGAATGGCAAGCCAAAAAGAAAAATGGCGATTTTTTCTGGGTAGAGGTTTCTCTTAGAAATACACAGATTGGTGGTGAAGGAAGAGTATTGGCAGTGGTTAGAGATATTTCTGAAAGGAAAAGTGCTGAAAACGCTCTAAAGGAAAGCGAAGAAAAGTATAGAACACTTTTAGAGAGCATGAATGAAGTTGTAATAATGGCAGATAATAACCATGTTGTACATTATGTAAACAAAAAGTTCACGGAAATTCTTGGCTACACATCCGACGAAATAATTGGAAAAGTTGGGTATAAAATACTTCATGACCCCGAAGATTTAAAAGTTGTTGAGAATGCAAATAGGGATAGAATTGATCAAAAGGTTAGCAGTTACGAATTAGCATTCAAGGCTAAGGATGGCAGAAAAATTATCTTTTTAGTTAGTGGCGCTCCGCTAATTGATGCCAATGGGAATACCTTTGGTTCTATTGGTTCCATGATGGATATTACTGAAATGAAGAAGGCCGAAAAATTGCTTCGTGAGGTTGAGGAACAGAATCGAATCAAACTCGAACTACTTGTTCGGGAACGTACCGAGGATCTTGAAGCAGCAAATGAAGAGTTATCGGCTATTAATCTAGAGTTATTTGATCAAAGAGAAAAATTGCAGGAAACTCTCGATCGATTAAAAGAAACGCAGAATCAATTGTTTCAGGCAGAAAAAATGGCTTCGCTTGGCGTACTTGCTGCCGGAATTGCCCATGAAATAAACAATCCTCTTAATTTTATTCAAGGGGGAATATTAGGGCTTGAAAAGCAAATTGAACTTCTAAATTTTGGGGAAAAACCAATTATTGATCAGCTAATAATGGCCATTAAGGAAGGCGTAAAACGCTCATCCATTATTGTTAAAAGCTTAAATCATTACAGCAGAATCGATCCACAGACTAAAGTACAGTGCAATATTCGGAATATCATTGATAACTGTTTGATGATAATTCACAATCAAACCAAGGATAGAATTAAAATTTCAAAAGATTATGAGGATGATGTGGATATTGTTTTTTGTAACGAGGGGCAACTTCATCAAGCAATTCTGAACATACTAACCAACGCTGTTCAAGCAATTGATAATAATGGTAATATTGAAATCAAAACCAGAAAAATTAGAAATAAGTTCAAGATTTACATCACTGATGATGGTCAAGGTATCAGTAAAGAAAATCTAAAAAAGGTAACAGACCCATTCTTCACCACCAAGGAACCAGGAAAAGGTACTGGATTAGGCCTTTCCATAACCGCAACAATAATTAATGAACATGGCGGCACTCTAGAGTTTGAGTCAGAAGAAGGAAAAGGGACAACCGTATTAATCACTTTACCCATAAATTCGAAAACATGAGCAAAAGTGTTAGCATTTTATATGTAGACGATGAGCCTATTAATCTATTGCTTTTCGAAACATGTTTTAAGGATAAATATACTGTTCTTACATCCCTATCAGGGAGTGAAGGCCTTAAGGTTCTTGCAAATAATTCCTCTGTATCCGTTATTGTAAGCGATATGAAGATGCCGGGTATGAATGGCATAGAATTTATTCAAGAGATCAAAGCCATAAACCCAAAAATCTCATGTTACATTCTGACTGGTTTCAACTTATCAGAAGAAATAGCAAAAGCACTGGATGAAGGTTTAATTCTTAATTGCTTCTTCAAACCCCTAGACATTGAAGAAATTGAAAATGCAATAAAGAAGGTTACTTAATAAAGTTAATGAAGTAAATAATGAGAAACTTTTTCATTTAATATAAAATACACCATGAAAAGTTTTAATTTCTTTTTTTACTTTTTCTTTCCATTAGCATTGTTGGTTTTCTTGTTATTCATTAACACCTCGTTTTGTTCACAGAATACTAATACCACAATTCCATTTGATAATAGCCAATTTGTTAGTGTTAATGGGGTTAATCTGCATTATCGTTCTTGGGTCAACGAAGAGAGTCCTGAGCAAAAACCATGGATCATGCTGATTCATGGTTTTGCTGGTTCAACCTATATGTGGCATAAAAATATAAAATCGTTGAATGATGCAGGTTTTAATGTGGTTGCTGTCGACGTTCCTCCGTTCGGTTACAGCGATAAAAGCCTCCGAATAAATCATTCTGTGGATAATCGGGCTGAATTACTTTGGCAATTTGCCTCTATAATAAATCCAAGAACTCAATGGATCCTATTTGGACATTCTATGGGTGGTGGTATTGTTGAAGCGATGGCATTACTTCAACCCCAAAGGGTTGAAAGGGTTGTTTTTGTTGCCCCTGCCCTTTTTAGTCATTTACAACCTGAAAGAACTATAAGACAACGAATTATTTCCTTTCCTCCTATAGAATGGATCCTTGGCGGACTAGGAAATGTACTGCTCATCCGTCCCAAACGAATAGAAAAACTTCTGGAATCGGCATATGGTCAAAAAGGAACTTCCGAAGATGTTTTGGCATACTATACTCCGCTAAAGCAAATGGGTATGGCAAGAGCAATTATTAGCGCTTTTTCCAGATCCAAACCAAATCAAAACTTAAATATTGCTGATTTCAAAAACCATGCTTTAGCCATCTGGGGCGAAGATGATACATGGGTCCCCTTCGAAAGGATTAAGCCATATACCGAAGCCATGGATAATCTTTCCATTGTAATAATAAAGGATACCGGGCATAACCCCATGGAAACTGATGCGGAACTTTTTAATCGGATTGTGTTGGAGTACCTTTTGGTAGAATTGCACTGATCTCTTCCTTCGTTTTACAGGGTGATAAACCCAAATCGTTGCCTAACCTCAACATTAGTTCGAATGCTTCATCAAAATCATTACGAATCTTCCCATCTAGAATGGCATCCTTTATGGCATCCTTTATAAGCCCTACAGGCTTACTAGGCGAAATATTGAACATTGACATGATCATTTCACCACTAATAGGAGGTTGAAAATTGCGTATGGCATCTTTCTCTTCTATCTCAACCAACTTTCTTCTAACCAACTCAAAGTTGGCCAGGTATTGCTTCACCTTGTAATCGTTTTTAGATGTTATATCTGCTTCACAGAGCATCATCAGGTCATCAACATCATCACCAGCATCGAATAGCAAACGGCGAACCGCCGAGTCGTTAACCTCATCGCTTGACAGAATTATTGGGCGTAGGTGAAGCTGTACAAGTTTCTGAACATACTTCATCTTCTCATTCAAGGGTAACTTTAACTTCTTGAAGATATTTGGAATCATCTTAAAACCGACAAATTCATGTCCATGGAATGTCCAACCCTGCCCCTTTACAAACTTTTTTGTTGCTGGTTTTGCTATATCATGGAGTAATGCAGCCCATCTGAGCCAAAGATTATCCGATCTCTCTGACACATTGTCAAGTACCTGCAGGGTATGATAAAAGTTATCCTTATGCTGTTTGCCTTCAACAGCATCTACACCTTTAAGGGCAAGTAATTCAGGGAAGAATTGCTCAAGTAAACCTGTTTGCTCAAGCAGCATAAAACCATTTGATGGTCGCTTTGCGAGAAGTATTTTATTAACCTCATCAACTATTCGCTCCCGCGAAATAATCTTCAATCTCTCCCTATTGCGTCTTATCGAATTAAAAGTATTCCGTTCAATATCGAAGTTTAGCTGTGTGGCAAACCTAATGGCACGCATCATTCTCAAAGGATCGTCGGAGAATGTTTGATCAGGATCTAAGGGAGTTCGAATGATCCTGTCCCTGATATCGTTTAACCCACCAAAGGGATCGACTAATTCTCCCCATGAACTTTGATGAAGGCTTATGGCCAAAGCATTCATGGTAAAATCTCGACGGCGTTGGTCGTCCTCAATGGTTCCTTCCTCCACAAAAGGTTTTCTCGAGTAGCTGCTGTACGACTCCTTTCTTGCACCAACAAACTCGATCTCCCAATCACCACTCTTTAGCTGAGCTGTTCCAAAACGTTTAAAAACATTTACCTTCTTATTACCCAACTTTTTTGCAACTAATTCTGCCAGTTTAATACCAGATCCCTGAATAACAATATCAATATCCTTTGAGGGACGTCTCAAAAAAATGTCGCGAACAAACCCTCCCACAACATAGGCAGGTTTATTGAGCTCCTGAGCTGCCTCAGAAATTACTCTAAAAATTTTTTCGTTGATGTAATCCTGCATATTATATATGACAAATTGCGATGCTAACTGACAAAATTACTATTTAATGGCTGAGTTCTAACCTTTCGCTAATGATATCTATCAAACTTTTTTAAACTATAATTCATATCTTAATGTTTTACAATGAATTATGATGGACGGATTTTTAAACTCGTTTATATTATAATGAACATTTACCAAAAGGGAATGTTATTTGTATCGAATACATTAACATAATTAAATATTAACATAATTAAAACTAAAGTCATGGTTGAGCATTTAACATTGGAATCGTTTAAAACAAAAGTATTTGATTTTGATAAAAACACTGAATGGAAATTCGAAGGTGACAAGCCTGCAGTGATTGATTTCTATGCCGATTGGTGTGGACCCTGTAAAATGGTTGCACCTGTACTGGATGAATTATCCAAGGAGTATGATGGTAAACTAAATATCTATAAGGTTGATACCGAAAAAGAGCGCGAACTTGCAGGAATCTTTGGCATCAGGAGCATTCCTTCCATTCTATTTATACCTATGGATGAAAAGCCACAGATGGCCACAGGTGCATTACCTAAAGATACATTTAAGCAGGTCTTCAACGACGTGCTAAAGGTAAACTAGGATTTCGATACTAATACTTGATATAAGCTGAATGTACTATCTACATTGAAGAAAAAAATGCTATTTAAATATTAACTAAACTATTAAGAATCTGTTTAAGCTTTAAATAACTATTTTACAGTTTGCTTATAAAGATGTCTCACTTCGTTCGACATGACACTTTTGATGATATTCTGTTGAAGGGGAAGGGAAGGCAATAGCGGGTATACTACCCATACCAACTATTGCCTTCCCTTCACCTCTTCTGACCTCAAAAAAATATGTCATGTCGAACGAAGTGAGACATCTCATAATTCCAATATTTAGACAATTTCTTCTAAATGTATTTCTATCTGATAATTGTTTCCTCCCTGTCGGGGCCAACAGAAATAATTGAAATGGGAATCCCCATTTCCTTTTCGATGAACTCCACATAGTTTTTGAAGTTCACTGGCAAATCTTCATGCTTTCGAATGTTAGCAATGGAGGTATTCCACCCTTTAAATTCTTTGTAGATTGGCTCAATGGTAGAGTCCATATCAAATGGGATGGACTGTGAAAGCTCTCCGTTTACCTTATATGCTGTAGCCACTTTAATACTATCGAATGTGTCAAGTACATCTGCTTTCGTCATAATAAGCGATGTAACCCCGTTGATCATAACGGAGTACTTAAGCGCAACCATATCGAGCCAACCGCACCGACGAGGGCGTCCGGTTGTTGATCCATACTCCCGACCTTGATCTCGCAATTTTTGCCCAATTGGATTATCTAATTCACTTGGGAATGGTCCAGACCCTACCCTGGTGCAGTAAGCTTTAAATATTCCGAGAACTTGCCCTATTTTATGAGGTGCTATTCCTAACCCGGTGCAGGCACCGGCACAAATAGTATTTGAAGATGTTACGTAAGGATATGATCCAAAGTCAATATCGAGTAGAGATCCCTGAGCTCCCTCTGCCAATATCTTTTTCCCTTGAGTAATAAAACTATTTATTTGGTATTCAGAATCGATGAGCTTAAACTCTTTTATCACTTTCAACCCTGCAAACCAAGCCTCCTCGTGTTGTTCAACATTTGCATTATAGTCATACTGTTTCAATACATTTATATGCTTCATCTTAAGGCTATTATATCGTTCCATGAAATCGGGACGTATAATATCTCCTATCCTGATCCCATTGCGTCCTGTTTTGTCCATGTATGTAGGGCCAATGCCTTTTAGGGTAGAACCTATCTTCTCTTTGCCTTTGGAGGCCTCGGATGCAGCATCAAGTTCGCGATGAGAGGGTATGATTAGGTGAGCCTTTTTTGAAATGATAAGGTTTTTGGTGGGTTCTAGTCCTAAACCCCGGAGTACTTCAATTTCTTTTGCAAATACAACTGGATCGATAACAACACCATTTCCTATAACATTTATGGAGTTAATATGGAAAATACCCGAGGGGATTGTGTGTAACACGTGCTTTATCTTGTTAAATTCCAAAGAATGACCAGCATTAGGTCCTCCCTGAAACCGTGCAATAATATCGTATTTGGGAGTAAGAACATCCACAATTTTACCCTTTCCCTCGTCGCCCCACTGGAGTCCAAGGAGTACATCAACCTTCATAACGTTACGATTATTAAGTTAAATTCCGCAATAAATGCCAGCCTAACAGGTCTGGCATGTAATTTCTATTGAACAGTTAAAGATAGGTTATTTTAGACCTTTACATTAGTTGCTTAGCTAAAAATGAACATCAAATTATCAATAATTTATCAACAGGTTTCATATGCTGTACCCCTCGGTTTGAATTTAGCGTTTATCATCCAAACACTTTTGACACGTTCCATAAAGGTACAATGAATGATAGGAAACCCTGAAATTCATGCTTTTAGCCGCGGTTGATTTAATCTCCTGGATACGAGGATCGCAAAATTCAGTAACAGAACCACATTTGGTGCATATAAGGTGGTCGTGCTGTTTACATTCAAATGCCTTTTCAAACTGGGCAATGTTTTTCCCGAATTGGTGCTTAACCACTAAGTTAGATTCGAGCAAAAGCTCAATAGTGTTGTAAAGAGTAGCTCTACTTACCCGGTAGTTTTTATTCTTCATGAAGATATAAAGCGTTTCAATATCGAAATGCCCTTCACGTGAGTATATTTCTTCAAGGATGGCAAACCGTTCAGGAGTTTTCCTGTGCCCTTTTTTGGCCAGATATTCAATAAATATCTTTTTTACGGTATCAATAGTTGATGCACAGCCCATTGCGCAATAGTTTAAATTTAGAATAGATAAAAATAAGGCTATTTTAATTTAAAACCAAAGGATTTAAAAAAAATTTGATGATGAAGTGAATCAATTTCATTAGATTCTAGTTTATCTACATCAGGGTAAAGGGAAAACCGTTTAGTTATCGAATTTTTCAACACGTCTAACTGAGTCAACTCCTTTTATCTTCATAACATTTCCTATGAGGTTGTTAAGATTGGCTGAGTTATGAACATAGAGATCTATGGAACTCTCAAAGATACCATCGTGGCTTTCGATGTTGAGCTTGCGGATATTAACCTGTAATTCATCGGAGATAACTTTGACCAATTCGCTTAATATTCCAATCCTGTCCATTCCCTGAATCTCAATTCGGGCAAGAAACGACAACACCTTATGGGTAGTCCATTTTGCCGAAACTATTCTATCGCCATGCCTGGACATTAAACGAATGGCCTCAGCACAGGTAACTTTATGTATTATCACATTCTCCTCACTGGTTAAATAACCTATTACATCATCGCCGGGAATTGGGTTACAGCAACGGGCTACCATGTATGAAGTGCTCTCCTCGTCCTCTAGTTCACGGAGTATATATGGTTCTTTTGTGTCGAATTTGGTAGATTGATCTTCCTCCTTAGAGTCATCTGGTTTCTTTTTACGTTTTCTTGAAGTTGTTTTTTGCAGCTGTATTTCCCAGTATCGTACCCATTTACTTTTGGTATTTTTACGTAACACCTTTTTAAGATCTTCCAATGATATAAGCCCTGATCCTACCTTGCTGTATAATTCATCCTTCGAAAGAACCTCGTATTCCGGAAGTATTTTCTTAAAAACACGTGATGAGGGGAGAACACCCAACTCAGCCAGTCTATCCTCAACAATTTGCTTTCCTTTTTCAATTCGATTTTTGGTTTCGGCTTTGTATGCCGATTTGATGGCAGCTTTTGCCTTAGCTGTTACAACAAACTTAAGCGATTCCCAAGAAGGCTTTTGGGTGCTAGCGGTAATTATTTCAACCTGATCGCCACTGTTAAGGATATGACTTAA
>Ga0334882_1002265_pt1 | contig 20240 bp, 17 predicted proteins | sample GraSluR1_MG_5_FD_207226 | JGI IMG/M metagenome (GOLD analysis project Ga0334882, IMG submission 207226) | Sludge microbial communities from methane-producing bioreactor in Wageningen University, Netherlands - Granular Sludge_15_04-R1 | ecosystem: Engineered > Bioreactor > Anaerobic >...
TTTATTGAGACTATAACATCTGAGTTGTTCATTCCAGCTGCAAATTGAACTGCCCCGGATATTCCACAAGTTATTATAAGTTTTGGTTTAACTGTTCTTCCACTTAATCCTATCTGTTTCTTTGGATCTGCCCATCCCGCTTCTATTAGAGGTCTAGTTGTTGCTATTTGAGCTCCAAGTAAATCTGCAAGTTCCTTTATTATATCCAGATCCTTTTCAGATTTAACTCCTCTACCTACTGCAACTATTACATCAGCCTCGGATATATCCTCTTCAACCACTTTCTTGATTACCTTCAATACATCTATGTTGGACTTGAATTTATTTTTGTCCATGTATGCTATGTTTATTTTTCCCGAAGTCTCCTCTGTTCTGCAAGGTGCATCCATGACTTTATATCTTACAGTAGCAAGCTGTGGTCTATGATTTGGATTTAATATCTTAGCCATTATGTTACCGCCAAATGCCGGCCTTATTTGAACAAGGTCTGTATTTTCTCTCATATCAAGTATCGTACAGTCAGCTGTCAAACCTGTTCTAAACCTGGCTGCAACTCTTGGTGCCAGTGATCTTCCAACTGTTGTAGCTCCAACAAGAAGAGTACCTGGTTTAACTTTATTTATAAAATCTTCTATAGCTGAAGTGTAGGGTTCAATTCTAAAATCTTCAAGTTCTTCGTAGTCATACACAAAAGCTTCATCTATGCCATAATGTAAAAGCTCTTCTGCTTTATCTTTTATATCATATCCTACAAACACTGCATATACAGGCTGATTTATCTTTGCAGCAAGTTCTCTTGCCTTTCCTATCAGCTCATAAGTAACCGGATGGATATTTCCTTCAACATGATCTACATATACGGCAATACCTTTCCATAAGCTCTTATCTATTTCTTCAACTTTATCCTCTACAAACTCCATTACTCCTGCAGGTCCTTTTTTTACACAGAGTTTGCACATCTTACATCCTGCATTTACCTCAATTTTACCATTCTTCTCTTCAATAGCTCCAAAAGGACATATTTTAAGCAATTCTTCTATAACTTCTGGATTTACTTTATCATTATGAACTACCAATCTACCCATTTTTAATTCCTCCTAAATATTTAAAAATATATCTTTACAAGCAATGATTTTTTAAACGAATTTAAGTTCTTTAAGCTTTTCCGTAAGTTTGTCTGCAAGCTCTTCATTTGTTCCATTCCACATCTCTTTGTCTGTATTTACTTCTGGTGGAAATATTTTTTCAACCTGGGTCGGTGAACCATTCAATCCATATTTATTCTCATCTTTATCTTCAAAATCCTTAAGACTCAGAACTCCAACTTCTCTATCCTTTGTAGCCAATTTTTTTCTATAAGACGGAAGTCTAGGCTGAAATATATCCTTATCTACTGTCAAGAGGCAAGGGAATTTTATATCAGCAATTTCTATAGTATTTGGCATATCCATTTTAACCACTACTGAATTGTCCTTTATATCCTCAATACTTATCACATTTGCTATATGCGGTATTCCAAGATATTCTGCCATTTCAGGTCCTACCTGTGCTGTATCACCATCAGTGGTCTGCTTTCCACAGAGAATCAAATCTATATGGCCCATTTTTTTTATTCCCTGGGATATCGTATATGAAGTTGCAAGTACATCTGCTCCTGCAAATTTTCTGTCTGATAAAAGTACTCCCTCATCTGCACCCATCATATAAGCCTCTTTTATTACTTCAGTAGCTTGTGGAGGTCCCATACTTATTACTTTTATAGTTCCTCCCTGTTTTTCTTTAATTCTGAGTGCAGTTTCCAGTGCAAATAAATCATATGGATTCATTTTAGAATCTATACCATCTCTCTTCAATACTCCTGTTACTGGATCGACTTCAACTTTTGATGTTCCTGGAACTTGTTTTATACATACCAATATATCCATTTAAACTACCTCCAAAATTTAATATTTATATAAGTTTTATATTAAGATGACTATTCAAAATAGCTTTTTGTAGTATTCTGCAAAATATACATCAGTTGTCATACATCAGTTGTCCTACATCTATTATTGAATAACATCATATGTTCAACATATATTATGTAAAATCCCATCTAATCTGTTTCAGCTTATTTGCTTTCTTATCTATTATAAAACATTTTGATGGGATTTTTAATACCTATTTAGCTTATCAAGCTCATTTATCTCACTATTACAGCCACTCCATCTGGTACAACTGCAACTTTTGCATCTTTGCCAGCAATATCATATGCTTTTTTCAATGCTTCCTCAAAAGTGGATGCATGCTGCATGTGGATGTTCTTTATAATGTTAGGGTCACACATATCTGTCACCATGATTACAGTATGCTTATTTAATATTCTTGCAAGTATTTGTGATTCCCATTGGTCTGGTACAGTTTCATTTCTAGGAACTTTTTCAACTGTATCAAGATATTCCTTTGGAGTTTTAACATTTGCAAGGTTGTTATAAAAACCTTCTCCACCGTGGCCATCATTACAAGCAGCCACCATTATTATTACCCCTCCGTCTTTGCATGTTGCCTCTGCAGCTGTCATACCTTTAACCGATTGATATATATTTTGATCAAGAGGATATCCTCCATTGGTTGAAATAGCTATATCTGCATCTACTTTAGACACCTTGGATAAATCCAATACAAATTTACATCCATCTTCATGTGCAAGTTTGCTATGTCCTGCAAAGGCATTTATTATCTTCTTGTTGCTGTCTATGACTACATTTATTATAAATGCCAGCTTTGCCTTTTCTGCTGCATAGAGCATGTCTTTGTGAATCGGATTATCTTCAAGTATTCCAGTTCTTGAATGAGGGCTTGCGATAAATTCAGCACAATGATTAGCCATAACAGTCGTTGCAGAAGCTATTCCAGGCAGTATGCTCTTTCTACCTCCTGAAAACCCAGCAAAGAAATGTGATTCTATAAATCCCTCTGCTATTAGCAGCTCTGTTTCTACTGCTGTTTTATTGATTATAAGTTCCCCTCCAGATGGAAGTGTTCCTATTTTCACTAAACTACTTTTATCTCGTGAATCATGTACTATTATGTTTTCATTCTCCGCAATTTCTTTTCCAAATTTGTTTATTAACTCTTCTTTGGTTGTAAGTCTGTGAAAACCAGTTGCAATCAATATCTTTATATCAATATCAGGATTTACATTTCTTATTCTCTTCAATAGAATCGGCATTATAATCTTACTTGGAACAGGTCTTGTATGGTCACTGCTTATTATGACCATATTCTTCTTTCCCTTTACCAACTCTTCCAGTTTGGGAGAACCTATTGGATTATCAAGTGCTTTTTCAACTATCTCGGCTTCAGTCAGATCTGTTTTATATTCACCCGCTTTTGATTCCAAAACACCCGCAAGATTTTTATCGTCGATTTCAATTTCAATCTTCCTCTTATTATAAGGCAATTCTATTTTAGCCATGATTAATCCCTCCATTTATTTAATATTTTAGTTAAAATTTATATAAATTTTGCTCCTAAGAAGCATATGATGCCGGAAATAACTACATAAATTATAAAATATTTAAACACATTTCCTAAAACTTTACTTTCTGAACCTGGTTTATTAATTGCAGTTACACCAATTGCAATACCTTGAGGACAAATCATCTTTCCAATACCTGCTCCAAGAACATTTGCTGATGCCAGCCATGGTGCAGAAAGTCCAAGTCCTCGAGCTGTCTCTGCCTGTAATCCTCCAAATAAAACACTAGTTGATGTACCTGATCCTGTAACAAATGCCCCGATAGCTCCAATTAGTGGGGAAATTATCGGATATGCTCCTCCTGTAGCTACAACTAAAAGGCTTGCAATATCTGCAATCATTCCACTATAACCCATTACCTTTGCTACTGCCATAACCGCACAAATTGTAGCCATTGCTTTCCAGTTTGCTTTTAATGTATCAACCAACACGCTAAACATCGTTGATGCTTTCGCACCTTGAATAATACCTCCAATAATTGCAGCAATAAAAATGATGACACCTGGTGTATTGATCCAGCTAAAAGTCAACTTATTTCCACCTTGGCCTGCATATACAACTGCAACGGTTTTGTATTTTGCAATCACGTGATTAATTGCTGGAACTAAAGTTGATGTAAGTATTAACATTACAAATATTAGAATAAATGGGCTCCATGATTTTATTGCTTTACCCAGTGATAAGCCTGATCCTTCTTTTTTATCCTGAACTTCAATAGAATACTCGTCTTCTGGTTTTTTATTAAAGATTTTTGCTGCAACGACTGTAAATATCATGCAGCAGATAGAACCTACTATGTTTGGCAATTCTGCTCCAACTACTGTTGCTGTAATATACCAAGGTATTACAAATGCCAATGCTGAAATCAGCGTAATAGGGAGTACCCCTTTCAATGCCTTTATGCCGCCACCTATAATGCATACTAAAACAAATGGGCTGATAAAAGTAAGAATTACTTCAATTATTACTGTATTTGCCGCTAATACATGAGATGTAATTCCAGTTACCGATGAAAGTGTTACAAGTGGTATTCCAACTGATCCAAATGCAGTTGGTGTACTATTAACAACTAAACATCCTACAACTGCTGCAATTGGGTTTAATCCAATACCAGCGAGCATAGATGCCGGAATAGCAACTGCTGTACCGAACCCTGCCATTCCTTCCATGAAGTTACCGAATCCCCATGCAATAAGTAATGCTAAAACTCTTTTATCAGTAGAAACTCCAGCCAGCATTTCTTTTATGGAGTCCATTGCACCTGTACGTAAAGTCAAGTTATACGTAAACAAGGCTGCAACAATAACTAAACAAATCGGCCACAGGGCGTTTAATATTCCTTCCAGTACTGCTGATACAGTATAAATAGCATTTAACTTCCAAAAACCAATAGCTAAAATCACTGCAATGACAAGTGCAATAGAACAAGCTTTATGTCCTGGCATTTTTAATTTACCCAATGCGACTATAAGCCAAACAATTGGTAATATAGCTAATAAAAATTTTAAAAATAACATTTCTTTTTCCCCCCGTCAATCTTATGGTACTGCCTTCTTATTAATTAGCACTACCATTCACATTTTGATCATATAACGTTTTCCTTATTATTTAATACTATTTTCAGACTCTTTAATAATTCTCTCCAAGTATAAAATCATAATTTTGTTTTCGTTTCCAACCTAAAGAACTAAGGGACAGAAAAGCTTTACCTTGCTTCTTCTTTTGTTTTCTTCATTTCTTCAATCATAATCAAAAGAATATCAGTTACATTTCGTCTTCAATTGGTGGTATCGATGCATCTTCTACACTACCAAGTACACGTGCCAATTCTTCAAACATTTGTCATACTGCGAATGCCACACCTCTCAAGGTTGTAGTAATCGCGTTAAAAGCCGGCATTTTTCATACTAAAATATTGCAAGTAAGTATGGTTATAACTAATGTAAAAGGCCAGGTTCTATGTCCGGGTATCTTTAATATGCCTGGTGGAACCATTAGCAAAACTATTAGTATCAGTGCGATGGAAAAAAAGCAAATACATATTCATAATTATTATCCCCCCCAAGAATGTATTATGGTAATACCACCATGTTTTAAGTGTAACATAATTTTTATGAATTTTCTATAATTGTTATTAAGTTAACATCGTTTTCACAGTCAACAAAACATCGTTTTCATATGCTCAACAACGTTTACATGCATTTTTAGAACAGAAATTACTTTGTCATGTCAAAAATCAATGCATTTTGTTAAATTTATTGTTAAGTAATTCACAATGCATTTTCTATAAAGTATTTCATTTATAAGGATCAGTCTTAAAAAATATATTATATTCTTGATAAAAACAAATAATAATTTAAAATAAAATCATTTTTCAAATTGGTAATATGGTATTACCAATTTGTTATCTACATTGTACCACAATTTTTTTTATATTTCCACAATAATTATAAAACAATTATTATACTTTTAAGTATTTACATTCCTTCTTAGATACTCATTGGTAAAATCCAGATGTTTTTTCATTTCCAGAGAAGCTCTCGCTTCATCTTTGCTCTTAATTGCTTCATATATACATTCATGCTGATTTGCAAGCACTGTTAAATTATTTTCATCTATGAGTATTTTTTTTCTGGCATCCTTCAAAAATGAATCCATAATGGACGACATGGCATTCAATATATTTATTATTAAAAGATTACCTGATGCCTTGGCAATTTTATAATGAAACTCCTTATCATATTTAACATTTTTCTCTTCATCTTTGCATACTTTGAATGAATCGGATATTTTCTTCAAGTCATCCAGTTGCTCACTTGTTATTTTATTTACCGCAAGCGCTACAGTCTCTATTTCTATTATCTTCCTTACTTCAAGAACTTCCTCAGGATTGCTTTCCTGGAGCATAAACATTATAGATATAGGTTCTAGGAGAGTATTTTCAAAATTCTGCCTTATAAAATTTCCTTCACCTTGTCTGCATTCTATTAATCCCATAATCTGGAGTGCCCTTATTGCTTCTCTAACGGATGTTCTACTGACTTCCAGATTTTCAACAAGTTCTCTCTCTGAAGGAAGTCTGTCACCCTTTTTAAGTGTACCATCAATAATCATATTTTTTATTTGCTCTATTACCTGCTCATATACCTTTGTGCTCTTTATCGGACGAAAAATCATAATAATCCCCTTCCTTTTAGTTTCAATTTTTAAAAATATTTTTCCACTTTATATACATATCAAACAAGCTAACTACATCCTGTTCATTATATAAAAGTATTTTTTCCTTTTTATCTTCAGGCATCCTTCTTATATATTCGCTGTCTTTTATTATCCTGCTGAAAGTCCTCGCAAGATTCGAGCCACTTATAACATCACTATTTCTCTCAATGCCAAATTCCTTCTCCAATGCCTTAAGTCCTATTGAACTGTGTATTTCCTTCTCATACTGCTTTTGCAGGTCAATATGGAAAAAGTGTTCCTTGATATCAAATTCCAGATTATATTTTTTAAATAAATAGTCTATTACCGTAAAATCATTGTTGCCAGAGAACGTAACAATATACTTCTTACCTCTGTTCCACATATCCACAAAATAATTCTCTGTCATCTTAAGTATGTCCCTAGAATCCCTTCTGTTCTCTATCATATACTGGGTCACCTGCAGCACCTCTGCATCCCAGTTATAAAAGCAGCATCCAAAGACTCCTATACATATAGGTTTTCTATATATATAATGCTCAAGATCAAAAAATAAGGCATCCTTTAAAATAAATATATTCCCATTTACTTTCAAAGCCTCATCGCATGAAGGCTGCTTTACAAATATGTCATCATATTTTTTTATCACTTTATCACTCTTTTCACAAATTTACGTCATTCTTCTACAATTGGCACTATTACATTATAGCATTTTAAATATGCACTTGAAATAACAGCATCAAAATTTTAGATGAACTCTATACACGATGGATCTAAATTATAAACCATATCCTTTCTCTCGACTACTATTTTTATCTTATGCTTCAACAGTTTATTGTCCACCGCTTCTTTTACGAGCTCTCTGGTTGGATTTACACATACAGGATTCCCCACCATGTTCAACATGTCAAAATCACCTGCTGTGTCTCCATAGCTATAGCTTTTTTTTAAATCTATGTCATATCTTTTAACAAACATCTCTATAGATTTTTTTTTGCTCTCACTGTCCCACATTGGTATAACCTCTCCAGTATATATATTATTGCTATCTATAATATACTTTGCTCCAATGTAATCATCAAATCCATATTTTTTCGACATTTCCCTCACAAGTTCCACAGGACTCCCTGATATCGTTATTATCTTGTGTCCCTTTTTTTTATGCCACTTTATTCTGTCTCTTGTATAAGTATATACCCTGTCCCCTTTCTGTGATATTACTTTTTCTGCTATAAAATCTATCTGTGATTTGTGAAGTCCCTTTATAGCTTCTATATATATATATGCCATTTTCAAAAGATAGTTATCATAGTTGCCCTGTCTTCTATCCCATTTTTCATATTCCGGCTTTACTTCTTTATACCATCTTTCAGGTGGAATTACCTCATATTTTACAAGTTTCTTAAATACTTCAGTCATAAGTCCTTCTCTATAAAGAGTTCCATCTATATCAAAAAAAGCCGCTATGCTCATTTAAAGACCTCCCTTTCATTTCAATAATTACTATATAACATTGTAACATAAAAAATATATATTCTTAAAAAAATATAACTCCAAGCTTTTCATGCTTGAAGTTACATTCCATACTCTACTATTATTTATTAAGTTTTCTATATATCAGATTTCCTATAGTCTGAAGCAGCTGAACAAATATTATAAGTATTATTACCGTATATATCATTACGTCAGTTTCAAATCTATAATATCCATACTTTATAGCTACATCTCCAAGTCCGCCGCCACCTACAGTTCCTGCCATAGCCGAGCATCCAACTATACTTATAACTGTAAGCGTTATTCCAAGAACTATTGAAGGAAGTGCCTCCTTGATCATCACTTTGAATATTATCTGTGTATTGCTTGCTCCAAAAGATTTTGCCGCTTCTATTATTCCAGGATCTATTTCCTTAAGAGATGATTCAATTACCCTTGCTGCAAATGGAGCTGCCGCTATTGTAATTGGAACTATGGCCGCTGTAGTACCTATAGTTTTGCCAACTATCAATTTAGTTAATGGGAAAATTGCTATCATAAGTATTATAAAAGGAAAAGACCTCAATAAATTTATTATTACATCAAGTACCTTATACACTGCTCTGTTAGGCCTTAATCCATTTTCTTCAGTCACTATCAACAAAATGGCAGGTATGAAACCTATAATTACAGCAAGTATTGTAGACACAACTACCATATATAATGTCTGTCCAATGGCAGGAAGCAGTATTTCTGTAAATGTTTCTGAAAATCCCATATTATTCAACCTCCCAGCTTACATTTCTTGAAGAAAGATATTCACATATGATCTCTTTATCTTTTTCATTTATATTTATAACAAGACTTCCAAGTACATCACTTCGAAATTTCTCAAGTTTTCCCCATACTATTGAAAATTTTATATTCAAATCTATTGCCATGGACGTTATAAGATTCCCCTGACTTATATTCTTCGGGAAAAATATTCTTATGTTTATTCCCTGATCCGGCAATATGCTATCAGCACCAAGCAGCTTTTTTAAATTTTTACCAGGTTTCAAAAATATTTCTTCTACCGTACCTGATTTTTTTATCTCTCCCTCATCAATAATAGCTACTTTATTACATATTTCCTTTATTACTTCCATTTGATGTGTTACCACAACTATGGTTATTTTAAACTCTCTGTTTATTTTTTTCAGCAATTCAAGTATTGATTTAGTGGTATTTGGGTCAAGAGCCGAGGTAGCTTCATCACACAGTAATATGCTGGGATTTAGTGAAAGTGCTCTTGCAATAGCTACCCTTTGTTTTTGACCTCCGCTCAATTCCCTCGGCATACTTTCGGCCTTATCTTCCAATCCTACAAGTTGCAGCAAATTATTAACTGTTTTCCTCATTTCATTTTTATCAATACCCCACACTTCAAGTGGAAGTGATATATTCGAATACACATTTTTTCTATTGAGCAGATTAAAATTTTGAAATATCATTCCGAGATTTCTTCTAAATATCCTTATCTGTTTGCCTTTTAAGTCTTTTACTTCTTTATTCATAACTTTTATGCTTCCTGTATCATAGGTCTCAAGACCGTTTAAGCACCTGAGAAGAGTTGACTTTCCTGCACCGCTGTGTCCTACTATACCAAATATCTCGCCCTCTTCTATGTGGAGATTTATATCTTTTAATACATTTTTGCCACCAAAACTTTTACCAATATTACTAATATCTATCAATATATTTCATCCTCCCATATAAAGTCTTAGCAAAAAACAAAAGTCCGAGGAAAACCTCAGACTTAATTACAAAACAATATCTCATCTTTCAGCTCCCGCTGCAGGAATTAGCACCATTGTACAAAACACTTTCATACTGGTTGCCGGATTTCAAAGGGCCTGTCCCCTCCACCTCTCTTGATAAGTTCAGAATTTATACCTGACACGCAACTAATTATATCAACTTAATTTTGATGTGTCAATATTATCATTTAATTCTACATCTTTTAACTTTATAAATTTTGTATTCTCTCTTTTCTTATAAACTATCAATAAAATTAGAAATAAAGGTATCCCTATATAGGAAGATATTACTCCACCCCAGTCTATTTTACTTTCCTGAAAATATGTAATACCCTGTCCAAACACTACAATCGTACAAAGTATAAATGCAATTATAGGCCCCAGCGGGAAAAATTTAGCCCTATATTTGAGTTTTGATACATCCTTCCCCTGAACCATACATGCCCTTCTAAACCTGAAGTGACATATTGCTATACCAAGCCATGCTATAAACCCTGAAAGTCCTGACGCAGCTACGAGCCATACATACACCGAACTCTCTGCATAAATTCCTGTTAAAAAACAGGCAGAAGCAACTACTGTAGTAATAATAACTGCATTCACAGGTACACCCTTTGAATTTACCCTTCCAAAAATTCTGGGTGCCTTGCCGTCATTAGCCATGGAATACAACATTCTCGAAGATGCATACATACCTGAATTCCCACAGGAAAGTACCGATGTCAATATAACTGCATTCATAAGAGAAGCCGCCCCAGATATCCCCGCTTTTTGAAATATCATTGTGAATGGGCTTGTCTGAACACCTGCTTTAGTATATGGAATCAATGCGCCTACTACAATTATAGTTCCAAGATAAAATAATATTATTCTCCAGAATATAGTATTTATAGCTTTTGGTATTGTCTTGTCCGGATTCTCGCTTTCACCGGCTGCAATACCTACAAGTTCCGTACCCTGAAAGGAAAATCCTGCAATTAAAAATATCAGGAATATGGATTTTCCTCCTCCTACAAAAGGTGCATCTCCAACAGTAAAATTCTCAATTCCAACAGGATTTCCATTAAATATTCCAAATATCATGGCAACCCCTGTTATCAGAAATACTATAACTGTAGTAACTTTTATACCTGCAAACCAAAATTCAGATTCTCCATAAGCTTTTGCAGATAATAAGTTCAGTGTTACTATAATTGTCAAAAACAATATACTCCATATAACAGATTGTACATAAGGAAACCAGTATTTCATTATAACCGCACCTGCTACCATCTCTGCAGCTACTGTAATAGCCCAATTATACCAGTAGTTCCATCCAAGAGCAAACCCTAGAGCCGGATCCACAAATTTTGTAGCATATGTACCAAATGATCCTGAATCCGGCATAAAAGTTGCCATTTCTCCCAAGCTTGTCATTAAAAAGTATACCATAATGCCTATACATATATATGCTACCAGTGCACCTCCAGGTCCAGCTTGATTTATAGTTTTTCCCAGAGCTAAAAATATACCTGTACCAATAGCACCACCAAGTGCAATCATATTCAAATGTCTTGCCTTAAGCCCTCTTTTTAATTCATTGGCTGCCTTTGGATTTTTATATTTATCATCTAAAGTATTCTGCATTTTATTCCTCCTAGTCCTTTATCCTGACACTTAATCTACTTTTAACATTATGAACCAAGTCATACAATTAGTCAATATCTGTAAGTTTATGATAATTATTATTTGCTAGTTATTATTATAAGTCATTTCCTAATAAATTATATCATATATTATAATTACACAAAATTAAATCTAGTTTTTAAACTAAATCACTATTTTAAGACTCATACTATACTTTTTTTATACATTTAGAAGGATTTATTAAATATATATTGAATATAGTAGGTAATTGGATAGTTATATGTACTCATATAACTACTAAAAACATTTTAGGAGGTATTTTATGGGATCTTTAAAAAGTACAAAAACTGCAGAAAGTTTACTTAAAGCTTTTGCTGGAGAATCACAGGCTAGAAATAGATACACTTTCTATGCTTCTACAGCAAAAAAAGAAGGATATGTCCAAATTTCCAACATATTTACAGAAACCGCAAATAACGAAAAAGAACATGCCAAGAGATTTTTCAAATTTTTAAATGAAGATTTATGTGGAGAGGCTGTTGAAATAAACGCTTCCTATCCAGTTGCTTTAGGAGACACCAAAACAAATTTGAAAGCAGCAGCAGCAGGAGAAAATGAAGAGTGGTCTCAATTATACCCTGCATTTGCAAAAGTTGCCGATGAAGAAGGTTTTAGCACAATTGCAACAGTTTTCAGAAAAATTGCTGAAGTTGAAAAGCACCATGAAGAGAGATACAAAGCTTTACTTAAAAACATAGAAGAAGACAGAGTATTTACTAAGGACAAAGTATATAAATGGAAATGTAATAATTGTGGATATATATATGAAGGAACTTCAGCTCCAGAATCCTGTCCTGCCTGTGCACATCCAAAAGCATACTTTGAACTGTTGGCGGATAATTTCTAAATGAGTTAAAAAAATCAGGCGAGAATTCTTGCCTGATTTTTTAATCGGATTTTATATTGTCGGAAATATCAATTCCTGCCATTTTCATTAAGTATAAGGCATTACGCGTCTTGGATATACCTCTATGAAGCTTATAATCAAAATATATTTTATTGTTTTTATAATATTCTCTAAAGTAATAATTTTTTATACTACTGTTATTTTTATTTTCCAAATCACATAATTCCAGGTCATGAGTTGATACCATACCACATGTACTTAAGCTATTCAACTCATTTATTAGTATTTTAGCACCTGCATGTCTGTCTATTGAATTGGTACCCTTGAAAATTTCATCCAGAAGGAAAAATATATTTTCACCTCTTTTGGCAGCCTCTACAATGGATTTTATCCTTAAAATTTCTCCATAAAATGAAGATACATTTTTATCAAGATTATCACTTATTCTCATGCAGGTATATATATTCATTATGGAACATCTAAAATAATCAGCACATACAGCGGCTCCCGTATAGGCAAGTATTAAATTCACACCTGCCGTTCGTAAAAAAGTACTTTTCCCCGACATATTCGAACCTGTAATCAAAAGAATCTTTGAGCTTCTGTCCATATTTAAATCGTTACTGACAGCATTTCCCCTGATAAGCGGATGTGCCATAGATTCAGCCTTTATTTCAAGTTGATCAGATATGATTTCCGGAATCACCCAGTTTGGATGATCAGAATTTATGAGTGCCAGGCTGCAAAGCATTTCAAATTCACCAACTATGTCAATCCATTCCTGTACATGACCGCTATTGATTTTCCACTTTTCAAGAGCAAACATGCATTGATAATCCCATAGGAAAAATATATTGAGGAATATATATGCCATATTCCTTCTTTCTGAAATATTGTTTGCTATTCTTACCAGTTCTCTGATTGGTTTAAACTCTTTTTTGGGGCTGTTCCCGGCATCTCCACAGTCAAATACCTTCTTAAATCTATTTAGATATTCGGAGGAAAACTTTCCAGTATATATCATATCAATAATCTTTTTATAAGATTTTACATTCTCTTTAAGTTTGAATAGAATATCCATACTTTTAGATCTGTTCTTTGAATCAATACACAATAGTATCACAGAAAAAATAATTGCCATATATACAATGTAACTGTTCACCATATGAAGTGCAAAAAACATGAATAGAATAAGCATATTCACAAACGGAATTATCTTGAATGCTATTATTATAAAAGGATTTTTATAAATACCTTTTCCAGAACATTTAAGCAGATCCACAAGATCTGAAATATTATATGTGCCTTCTTCACATCTTGTAAAATACGCTTGAGCCTGAAGTCTCTGCCTAAAATTAAGTTTATCTGCCAGTTCCTGTATAGCAACTTGCTTTTCCAATATGTCTTCGGTCTCGTGTTGTCTGCATGATAATACCTCCTTCAACCTCTTCCTTCCATAATAAGTTTCTCCGGTATTTATCCACTGAAAAATAGATCCTTTTCCAAATACATCCAAATCATAAGCATAATTATGATTTTCATCCTTAAATTCATGTCCGTCATCATCAAAATATATCCATTTTCCCTGCAAGCGATGACATGAAATACGATTTATATCATAAAGTTTCATGGTAAACTTGAAATTTCTTGCTATCTTTTCATGCAATTTAACAGAGACAATAAAAAGTATAGTAAATACCAATACCATACTTATACTCAAAAAAATATAGCTGTACTTATATAATAAAATAACAGCTGCCAACCCGACGATAAATATAAAAAGCCTGACAATACTTATAAATTTAATAAAACTATTCTGCCTTTCAGAAAGCCATTTATAATGGCTTTTTCTCCTTTCGTAGATATCTTCTATATTTCTCATCTACTGCTCTCCTGATAAAAATTTACTATGAACTTTAACAATTTTGGAGGGTCTTAACTGTTCAAAATAATCTTTTAATTTTAAATCCATTCCCAGAATATGATCACTTATCCAGTTGTATACAAAATCCAAAAGTTTTAGAACCTCCTCCTGAGGATTTTCTTCTATTGATTCTAAATCCAAGTTTTCAATTTTATCTATAAATTTATCGTGTACTACCTTCTGTGCTTTATATCCAGGGTAATCATATAACTGCATGAGTCTTTCCTCATCTTCAAAATGATAAATAGTGTATTCCCTCAAGTTGTCTATGTTGTCCAGAATTTCATCTAAAATCTTATCTGTATACAAAAAATTATCTTGATTTTTTACAAGGTCATATATGGACTGTCCTATTTCAAAAAGCCTTTTGTGCTCATCATCTATTCTCTTTACACCACAGCTGTATATATCCTTCCATTCAAACATTTTTATTACCCCTTATCAGTATTTGGTTTTTTCCTTATTATTCTTATTATAGATTATAGCACACTCAAGTATCAAAAGGGGCAATATTTTTGAATATTGCCCCTAAATTGAAATCTGTATTCGTTTTTTATAAACTTCAAATATTTTTCCTACATAACCCCGCTAGGTAATACAGCATCTAAAATTGATAGCTGCAATAATGGCACCTATTATTGAAACCCTCATATTTGGAACTATAAATTGAGTTAAATATAATATTATGGCCGCTATTACAAATCCTTTAAATCCCTTGCCAAAAGGTGATGCATCCACACCCATAAACTTTTCTACCAGATAATCTATTATACTTATTACAACTGCAGCCGCCAAATATGACCAGAGTCCTGCTATACTGAAACCTGGTGTCAAAAATGATGTTATGGCCAATATTATTACGGTAATAATCAATCTGATAATATATCTTCCTACAGAAGACCTTTCCCTGTTATCCTTGTTATCACTTGTATCATTCACAAATAATCACTCCTTATACAATAGTATTGTAATTTAAAATAAACAAGCGAATTAAATTATTTTAATAAGCTTAATCTATATAGAAAAAATATTCAATTATATAATATAGCTTTACCTAAATTCAAAAAATTATTTATATATAAAATAAAAATAGCTATCGCCAAAGCAAAAGCTATTTTTTAGTAATTATCTTAAAATTTTTTGAACAGCTCGGCCCTTGCTCCACATACAGGGCAATTCTGAGGTGCTTCTCTTTCTACAGTAAACCCGCAAATTGGGCATACATATATTTCATTATCATATATGTCTTTTCCCTGTTTTGCAGTATCCTGAGCTTTTTTAAACAGTTTTGCATGTTCCTTTTCTGCACTTAGTGCAAAATTGAAGGATCTTTCTGCATCCTTTTCATTCTGGAACTTTGCAGTTTCAAGATATACAGGATACATTTGATCTATTTCATGAATTTCACCGTCAAAAGCTCCCTGCAAATTCTGGACTATATCAGTTAATCCAAATACTCCGCCTGCCGCTACGGAACTGTCCCCAAGCTGATCTTTGAGTACATTGAAATGATTCCTGGCATGAACCCATTCTGCATATGAAACAGCTTTGAATAATCTTCCTATATTGGGGAAACCATCTTTTTCAGCTTTTTCACCCCAGATCAGATATCTCATATGAGCCATACTTTCTCCACCATAAGCTGAACGCAAGAAATCCGCAGTCATAGCATTTCTTACTGCCATAGTACCACCTCGTTAAATAAATTTGTAATTTTAATTTACCCTATAATCGGCTGTAATATTCCTATGAAATATAGTATTACTTTTAAAAGTTAAAATTTCCATTTTTAAGCACTTCTATTTTATCTCCATTCTGGGTTGTGCCTGTTATGTTCAAGTCTTCTGTCCCAATCATAAAATCCACATGTTCCAGCGAGTTATTCACACCTGCAGATTCAAGCTGGTCTCTAGACATGTTTTCTCCACCTTTAATACATACAGGATATGCTTCACCTATGGCAAGATGACAGGAAGCATTTTCATCAAAGAGTGTATTATAGAACAATATATTGGAATTTGAAATTGGAGAATCAAAAGGTACCAATGCGACTTCACCAAGATAATGTGAACCTTCATCCGTTCCAATGATATGTTTTAGTGTTTCAAAGCCGTGCTCAGCCGTAAAGTCCACTATTTTACCGTCCTTAAATACAATAGAAAAATTATCGATCAAATTGCCATTGTAATTGAGCGGTTTGGAGCTGAACACTCTTCCATTCACTCCATTTTTAAGAGGTAGTGTATACACCTCTTCAGTAGGTATATTGGCCATAAATTCCGTGCTTCTTGGACTAAAGGATGAACCTCCAAGCCATATATGGCCTTCTGGAAGTTCTATTTTGAGATCTGTTCCCAAACCATTCCTATATTCAAGATACTTGAAATTATTTTCATTTAAAAATTTCATTCTCTTCTTTAAATTTTTCTTATGGTCTTCCCATGCTCTTATGGGGTCATCACACTTCACCCTTACAGTCTCGAATATTGAATCCCACAGCTTTTCAACAGCCTCACCTTCAGGAACATTTGGAAATATTTTTTTTGACCATGCTCTTGTAGGTACAGATACTACACTCCACACATTCTTATCTGACATGATTCTTCCCCTGTATTCTCTCAAAGCTGTATTGGCGGCTTTGTTTGCCCTCATTATCCTTCCTGTATCAACATCTTTCATAAGTTCTGGATCAGATGCATGTATGCTCAAAAAAGCAGCATCCTCTCTCGCATATCCTGTATACAGTTCTTTTCTCCACTCAGGGAAATCATCAAATATGTCATCTCTGCCATTTAGATACTTTATCTTTGAAAGCTTCTCATCACTCCAGTTGACAATTACATCTCTGGCCCCCTGTTTATATGCTATTTCAGAAACAGATCGCGTAAACTCGGCACATTCTATAGGTGAATTGACAACCAGGATTTGATTGTCCTGAATATTTACACCTATTTTTACAATAAGTTCAGCATATTTTTTTAAAAAGTTATTATTCATATTTCATCTCTCCATTACATAATGTCTATACTTTACTATATTATCCTTAATCTTGTGTGAGCACAAGCTTTATAGCGTTTTTATAATTTCTCATAATATAATTACCCCGATAAGTTGATGTTAAGACATTTAGCTTAACTTTATCTACTTATCGGGGTTAATTCAAAATCCTATTTTATGCTATTTTAAGCCCTGTTCGTATGCTTCAACCATCTTTTTAACCATGTTTCCGCCTACTGATCCTGCTTCTCTTGAAGTAAGATCTCCATTGTATCCATCTTTTAAGTTTACACCAACTTCTCTTGCAGACTCAATTTTAAATTTGTTCAATGCTTCTTTTGCCTGTGGTACGAGTACTCTGTTTCCTCTACTGTTCGACATAAACAATCCCTCCTAAATTTATATTGCAATTTATTGTGTATAAATTTTGTTCTGCATTTATAAGTTTGTTCTATTTTAAATTTATTACTCTATAAAATTATATGAAATTAGTCTATTTTATATCATAATTAGAAATTTAATAAAAATATAGTATAATAATTACATTGAATACTTTAACAGGGTAGGTGATTTTATTGTATAAAAAAGGAGATTTTCATTTACATTCCAGTGCATCAGACGGAAAATTTTCTCCTAAAGATGTTGTGAATCTTGCAAAGGAACAAAGCCTCGACATAATATCCTTAACAGATCATGATACTATTTCAGGCTTAGAAGAAGCAATTTCCCAAAGCATCCTAATGGAAATCAAGATAATTCCAGGCATAGAACTTTCAACACTATATAAAGGGAAAAGTGTTCATGTTCTCGGCTATTTCAAAACTACAGACAGCATTGACACAGCTTTTAAGAATTTTCTTCATGAAATGAATGATTACAGGTTACACAGGGCAAAAAAAATTGTAGGCAATCTATATAAATTTTTTAATATAAAATTGGACTATAGAAAAATGCTTGAGAATGCTCATGGAGTAGTTGCGAGGCCCCATATAGCAAAGGCAATAATAGATGCCGGGTATAATTACAGCTTTGATTACATATTCTCTGAATTCATAGGTGAAAATAGTCCTGCCTATGTTCCAAATAAAAAACTGACTACTGAGGACGCAATATCTCTTTTAAAATCCATGAAAGCCATGGCAGTACTTGCCCACCCGGTGCTTATAAAAGGTGTCGATATAGAAGAAATCATAAAACTGCCTTTCGATGGAATAGAAGCAATATATTCAGCCAACACACAGGATGATACTTTAAAGTTTATAAATTATGCAAATGAATATCATAAGATAATATCTGCAGGTTCTGATTTTCACGGTTTAGATGGCGGCGATTCAAAACATGCTTCCCACCCTGGTCAGGTATACCTTGGAGAGGACAGAATAGAACTTTTCTTAAAAAAGCTGAATTCAATATAAGTCAGGGACTAAACTGAACCGGGAAACTGCAACATAGACATTTTCCCGGTTCTTAAAATACAAACTTATATTCTGTTCAAAAACGAGCTGTAACCTTTCACTGCTTCATATATGTCAGCCTTGCTTGCAACTTCCCATGGAGCATGCATATTGTGGAGAGCTATACCGCAGTCTATTACCTGCATATTATATTTTGCAAGTATATATGCTATTGTTCCACCGCCTCCCTGATCCACTTTTCCAAGTTCTGAAGTCTGCCAGGATACATTGGCATCATCCATCACCTTTCTTATTTCAGCAATAAATTCAGGATTTGCATCATTGCATCCGGATTTTCCTCTCGCCCCGGTATACTTGTTGAATACTATTCCCTTTCCAAAGTAAGCAGCATTATTTTTTTCCATTACAGATGGATAGTTTGGGTCAAAAGCAGCACTTACATCAGAAGAAAGCATTTTTGAATTTGCAAGTGTCCTTCTAAGTTTCAATTCACTGTAGTCTCCAATTAAGTTCACAACCTCTGCCACCGTATTTTCAAAAAATCTTGACTGCATTCCAGTAGCTCCTACACTGCCTATTTCCTCCTTGTCTACAAGAAGTGCAGCACATGTCTTGTCTGGATTCTTTACTTTCATCATGGCTTCAAAAGAAGTATATGCGCATATCTTGTCATCATGCCCATAAGCCATTACCATACTGCTGTCAATACCATAATCTCTTGCCTTTCCTGCAGGTACGACCTCTAGTTCTGCGGAAACAAAATCTTCCTCCTCAATGTCATATTTTTTGTTGAGTATCTTGAGAATATTCTGCTTCACCCTGTTTTTTACATCTTTATCTTTAACAGGAATACTTCCTACCAGTATATTAAGATCCTCACCCTCTATCACCTTGTTTGCCTTTTTGAGCATTTGGTCACCTGAAAGATGAATAAGGAGATCTGAAATACCTACCACAGGATCGTTTTCATCCTCACCTATGACCAGATTGATCTTTGTTCCATCTTTCTTTACTATTATCCCGTGAATTGCAAGAGGAAGAGTCACCCATTGATACTTTTTGATTCCGCCGTAGTAGTGGGTATCAAGCAAGGCCAGATCCGTATCCTCATACAGAGGGTTCTGCTTTAAATCCAGCCTGGGTGAATCTATGTGTGCACCAAGTATTCTCATTCCTTCCTCTATATCATGTGATCCTATTACAAATAATGCCAGAGTCTTATCTTTATTATTGGCATAGACTTTATCACCTGGATTTAATTTTGTCTTATTTTTTATCAGTTGTTCTATATTTTTATAGCCCTTTGCCTCGGCTCTTTCTATAAATTCTACTGTACATTCCCTTTCAGTCTTGCATTTTGACATAAAATCCTTGTATTCAT
>Ga0334882_1002270_pt1 | contig 20190 bp, 18 predicted proteins | sample GraSluR1_MG_5_FD_207226 | JGI IMG/M metagenome (GOLD analysis project Ga0334882, IMG submission 207226) | Sludge microbial communities from methane-producing bioreactor in Wageningen University, Netherlands - Granular Sludge_15_04-R1 | ecosystem: Engineered > Bioreactor > Anaerobic >...
GCGGCAAAGCCGCCGCCCAAAAAAACCACAAAAAAATCCCCCCTTTCCCCCGCAAGCGGGGGAAAGGGGGCAGGGGGATAGGGGGGATCATTTTATTTTTAGAGCGACCGATTTCACACAAAACCTTATTTACGGATTAATTTCTTAAAATTCATAAGCCGACTCTGAAATAGCCTGCTTGAGCAGGCTTGCTGTGGCAGCCTGACGATTCATCGTCAGGCCCAGCATATACGCGCACCTGAATCCAGGGTCAAGCGCGCCATCGCTTTGGCGCGGGGAGGGGCAAAGGCCGTCCTCGAATTGGGCCACGAAACCACGAATTTGCCTTGTCTGGTAAATATTCGTGCATTCGTGTATACATTCGTGGACGGCCTCGCAAACTAACGCACAGACCATGCTCTTTTTCTGATTATACGCGCACCTGAATCCAGGATCAAACGCGCCATCGTTTTGGCGCGGGGACGACCTGCAACCTATCCACGCGCAACCCCCATCAACAGACAACGTAGCCGCATCACCAATTACGTTCTCACATGCACGCATTTCCACGCGCGCATAATTCTTTACCAGTAAGGAACCGAAGCGGTTCCTTACTGGAACCGAAGCGGTTCCTTACTGGAACCGAGGCGGTTCCTTACTGGTAATTTTCTGCTTCTAACGGATTCTGTGGAAGGATAAGATTACTCCTACAGGACGCTGGTCATTCCCGCGTGATAGCGCGTGCAAACATTGCGGAAAACAAGGGGGGTGCGGCGTGAGTAACGCTGCGTAACCAGAATAGCGGGAATCCATCCGGTGAGCAAAACCGGTTATACTGGCTATATCAGATGGGTGTGTTTCATTTCAGTTATGGAACGAAGACTGGCACGGTCGGAGACCGACCAGAGCAATCTGGGGCCGGTCTCTGACCGTGCCCCTCTTAACTCAGATGAAACTCACCCATATCAGATAGATTCCCGCTGTATACGCGCCCTCGAATCCAGGGGCAAGCACGCCATCGCTTTGGATTTTCAGGATTGAAAGCCTTTTTCATCCTGTTAATCTTGTGAATCCTGTCCAAAGAAAACAAAACTGCTGTAGTTGCCCCATCCAGATGTTATTGCCCCACCATTTGTGATACAATAGAACCGTAATCCGTTACACAAGGAGTTCCCATGCCCGAACCCGATCCCTACCTGTCCCCCTTCGCCTGGCGCTACGGCTCGCCGGAGATGCGCGCGCTGTGGAGCGAGGTGGAAGTCCGCCGCCTCTACCGTCACATCTGGGTCGCCCTCGCCCGCGTGCAAGCCCGCTACGGCCTGGTCACGCCGGAGCAGCTGGCCGATCTCGCAGCCCACGCGGACGCCGTAGACCTGGCCCGCTCTCTGGAGATCGAGCAAGAAATCCGCCACGATGTCATGTCCGAGGTGCATGCCTACGCCGAACAGTGCCCCATCGGCGGCGGCATCATCCACCTGGGCGCTACCTCGATGGACGTGCGCGATAACGCCACCGCGCTGCAAGTGCGCGCCGCGCTCGACCTGCTCCTGCACCGGCTGCGCGCCCTGCTTCTGGCTTTTGCTGACCAGATTGAAACGTGGGCCGCCACCCCCTGCATGGCCTTCACCCACCTCCAGCCCGCCGAGCCGACCACCATCGGCTACCGGCTGGCGGCTTATGCCCAAGATTTGCTGTGCGATTGGGATGAGCTCGTCCGCGTGCGTGCGGCGTGGCGCGGCAAAGGCTTCAAGGGCGCGGTGGGCACGTCGGCCTCCTACGCGCTGCTACTGGAAGGCAAAACCACCGCCGCCGCCTTCGAGGCGGAAATCATGGCCGAGCTCGACCTGCCCGCCTGGCCGGTGGCGAACCAGACCTATCCCCGGCGGCAGGAAATCGCCGTGCTCAACGCCCTGGCGATGCTGGGCAGCACGCTCTACCGCTTCGCCTTCGACCTGCGCATCCTGCAAAGCCCGCCCATCGGCGAGTGGGCCGAGCCGTTCGGCAAGCAGCAGGTCGGCTCATCGGCGATGCCGTTCAAGCGCAACCCCATCCGCGCGGAGAACATAGACAGTCTGGCGCGTTACCTGGCGCAGTTGCCCCGCGTCGCCTGGGACAACGCCGCCCACTCGCTGCTAGAGCGCACGCTCGACGATTCCGCCAACCGGCGCATCATCCTGCCGGAGGGCTTCCTCACGGCGGATCAGCTGCTGCAAACCGCCGAGGGCCTCGTGCGCGGCTTGCGCATCAACGAGCGCGCCGTCGCGCGCACCCTGGCGACCTACGGGCCGTTCGCCGGCAGCGAGCCGCTCCTCATGCGGCTGGCGCAGGCCGGGGCGGATCGCCAGCGCATGCACGAGCGCCTGCGCGAGCTCTCCATGCGCGCCTGGGCTGAGGTCGAAGCGGGGTGCGAGAATCCACTGGTGGAACTGCTGGCAAACGATGCGGGCTTGCAGGGGTATCTCAGCCCGGAGGCCATCCGCGCCGCGCTGGAGAGCGAAGCGCATACCGGCGATGCACCGGAACGCGCGCTGGCGTTAGCCGGTCGGCTCCGGCAAGCCATGCGCCAGTAGCAACCCCCATGCCCGAACGTACCTGGTGGCAGCGATTATACCTGTGGGCGACGGAGCGCTTGTATGCCGAATTCGCCTGGGCCTACGATGCAGTCAGCTGGCTGGTGAGCCTGGGGCATTGGAATGGCTGGCGGCGCGCGGTGTTGCCGCACATTCAAGGCGAGCGGGTGCTGGAACTGGCCTTCGGCACGGGCGAACTGCTCATGGCCCTCTCCGAGCGCGACGGGTTCGTCTGCGGCCTGGAACTCTCGCCGGCCATGCACCGCATCACCGCGCGCAAATTGCGCCGCCGAGGGCTAACCGTACCGCGCATCCGCGCGCGCGCGCAAGGATTGCCCTTCCCGGCGAACAGCTTCGACACCATTGTGGCGACCTTCCCGGCAAGCTATGGCATTGATCCGGCAACGCTCGCCGAGGTGCAGCGGGTGCTGCGTCCGGGTGGGCGCTGGGTCATCGGCGGGCTGTGCTTCGAGGCCGATTCCCGCCGCCTGGGCGGATTGTTGGCGCTGGTTTTTGGCGGCGGAGGCGCAGCAGCGTTGGCTCACTACTGCACGTGGGTCGAGGCGGCAGGCTTTACAGTGGAAGTTGACCGCGGCACACGCGCCGCCGTGTACGTGCCCGTGTTAATTCTCAGGGAGAAAAGGCTATGATTCCAACGCTCGCATCACGCACGACGCCCGGTGCAACAGTAGCCGCGCTTGCGCCGGGAGCCTGGCGGCTGAGCATCCCCGCCGGGCCGGAGCGCGTCTATCGCTGGGCGCAGCTCGATGATTACCTGGAATTGCCACGCCCGGCGTTTGGCTGGCGCCCACCGGTGACGCTATCGCTACAAGCGCGGGTTTCAGCAGCAGATCTACCGGGCACTTGGGGCTTCGGCTGGTGGAACGACCCTTTCAACGTGAACCTGGGGCTAGGCGGAACCGCGCGTCGGCTGCCCGCGCTCCCGGATACGGCCTGGTTCTTCTATGCCGCGCCGCCCAATCATCTGGCGCTGTGGGATACCCATCCCGCGCAGGGCTTCCTCGCCGCTACGTTTGCTTCCACGCCCCCGCCCGCACCCCTGCTGGCGCTGGCAACACCAGTGTTGCCGCTATTGAGCTGGCCGTGGGTGGCATCCCGCCTGCGCCAGCTAGCCCGGCGTTTTGTGCGTGAGGATGCCGCCTGCTTAACAGTGGATGTGACCGCGTGGCACACCTACGCCCTAGAGTGGCGCGCGGACGTGGTGCGTTTCCTGGTAGATGGGGAACAGTGCTTCGCAACCACCATAGCGCCGGGTGGCCCGTTGGGGCTGGTGTTGTGGATTGATAACCAGTACGCGGCCTTCCCGCCTTCGGGCATAGTGCGATTGGGAACCGTTGCCAATCCTGCCGCCTGGCTGGAGCTGGCCGATGTGGACATCCAGGGCTTGTAAGCCTTTTAGGGCCTTCGTCAAACTCAAGAAACGCCCAACTCCAAAACAAAGCCGACGGGTCGCGGCGGGCGGTGGGTGAGCCTGCCGAACCCCACCACCAGGCCTTGAAAACCTGCCAGGTCTATGCCCTTTCACGCCACGCGGCGATAGAACAGCGGCAGCGGGTCTACCGGCGCATCCGAGAAGGTGAACGTCGCCAACGCGCGGGCGCGGGCTGCCGCCTGCTTCTCCGCATCGTTCGCATGGATGGTGAACAATGGCGTGCCGGCCTCAACCCACTCGCCCACCTTGTAATGCACCAGCAGCCCTACCGCGTGATCCACCGGGTCTTCTTTCTTCTCGCGCCCGCCGCCCAGCGCCACCACCGTCATGCCGATCTCATCGGTCTGCACGGCAGCGAGGTAGCCGCTGCACGGCGCGGGCACGGCCTCAATAAGCGCGGCCTGCGGCAGGCGATCCGGCTCATCAATGAAGGATACGTCGCCGCCCTGCGCGCTAATCATCTGGCGCAGCTTGCTCCAGGCCGCGCCGGAGCGAATCGCTTCCGCCGCCATTTCGATGCCGGCCTCGGCGGTGGGAGCCTGCCCGCCCAGGTAGAGCATCTCGCCCGCCGCCGCGAGACAATGCTCGCGCAAATCGAGCGGGCCGCCCTCGTGCAGCGCGGCGACCGCCTCGCGCACCTCGATGGCATTGCCCACCGCCCAGCCCAACGGCTGGTTCATGTCCGAGATGAGCGCCGTCACCTTGCGCCCCACCTCGTGACCGATGCGCACCATCCCCTCAGCCAACGCCTCAGCCTCCGGGAGCGTCTTCATAAACGCGCCGCTGCCCACTTTGACATCCAACACAATCGCATCCGCGCCCGCCGCGATTTTCTTGCTCATGATGGAGGCCACAATCAACGGCAGGCTAGGCACCGTGCCGCTCACATCGCGCAGCGCGTAGAGCTTGCCATCAGCAGGCGCGAGGTTGGCCGATTGCCCGGTCAGCACCAGGCCAATATCCCGCAATTGCGCCTTGAACTCAGGCACGGTCAAGTCGCAACGGAAGCCGGGGATGGATTCGAGCTTGTCGAGCGTGCCGCCGGAGAAGCCCAGGCCGCGCCCCGACATCTTGCCCACCGGCAGGCCGCACGCGGCGACCGTGGGCGCAATGATGAGGCTGACTTTATCGCCCACCCCGCCGGTAGAGTGCTTATCCACCACTGGCGATGCCACGTCCTTCAAATCGAGCACCTCGCCGGAATAGGCCATCGCCAGCGTGAGCGCGCGGGCTTCAGCGTCGGACATCCCACGCAACATAATCGCCATCAGGAATGCCGAAGCCTGATAATCGGGGATTTCGCCCGCCGTGTACCCATGCACGAAGAACTCGATCTCCTCGGCGGTCAAAGGGTGCGCGTCGCGCTTCTTTTCGATGATTTCTACCATGCGCATGGGAAATACCTCCTGGAAAATTTGCGAGTCAGCGAGTCGTGGGTGAGTTTAGGACTATGCTCTTAACGATTTAGCCCACTTTTCTTATCCAACAGTTTCAAATTGCAACACCCGCAATTTCTCTGGTTGAGTACGCAAACTAAGCGTCAACATTTCCATTCCTACAACACGTCCATTTGCGTCATAGTCCAAAATTATACCCGGTTGGACTTCTTCAGATTCTACAATTGCGGACTCATCCAATCGAAAATACAGTGTGTCATTTTCTTTATCAACCTTTATTCTCATTTTGCCCTCGCTACTTTTTGCCTAAACGGCGATCAAAGAACACCGTTACAATACGATTAGGTTGCACATCCGCATTAACCACCACGCGCAACACTCGCCCTTCGCATTCCCGAATAGTTTTTGTGTAGTGCATATTGCCATCTGCACCACGCCGCTTTTTATCGGGCATATTCAGCGTGCGCCAAAGCCATTCTTCCATTATATTACGTTCTCTGAGCATATCTTTGGTGTGGGCAGACAATTCGAAATCAGACATAACATCCTCGGATACAATCACGTAGATCAGCAACCCTGAATCATTCTACCGATATTATACCGCAAAAACCAGACCTGACAGGTTTTCTCAAACCTGTCAGGTCTTTTCACACAGCGCCGCCGCGTAGACCTCGCGCAGGGGGACGCCATGCTGTTCCGCCAATCGGCGGCAATCCTCATACTCTGGCGCGGATTTGGTGCGGCCATCGCCCAGCTCGGCGATTTTGACCCGTACCGGGCCGAAGCGCGTCTCCACCGTCTCGCTACGCCGGGGCAGCGCGTAGCGCGCGACGGTATGCTCACGGATGCCCAGGGTGGAGGTCTCCGCAAAGAGCAACCCGCGCAAGCTCTCCGCCTGCTCCGGCTCGCACAAAACGCTCAACAGCGTGCCGGGCCGGTTCTTCTTCATCTGAATCGGCGTGAAGAACACATCCAACGCGCCGGCGGCAAAGAGCTTATCCATGATATAGCCGTAAAATTCTGGGTTGAGGTCGTCGAGGTTGGTTTCGAGGAGTCGGTAGTCGGTAGTCGGTAGTCGGTAGTCAGTAGTCAGGAGTCGGGAGTCGGGAGTCGGGAGGTGGTAGTCGGTAATCAATAGTCGGGAGTCGGAAGTCGGGAGTTCATAGTGCGTAGAATGGGGCGCATGGGGATGTTCGTGCGTATGTGAATGAGAATGGGCATGATCGTGTTCGTGCGCGTGAGGATGCGAATGCCCATGTCCGCCATCTACTGTCTGCTGTCTACCGTCTCCCGTCTGCCGTCTACCGTCTACCGTCCCAATCAACACCCGCAACACGTTGGGGATGGGCAAGTCCTTGCTGCCTGCGCCGTAGCCTACGGCTTCCAGCGTCATCGCGGGGATCGGGCCAAACTCCGCCGCGAGGCTGGAGAGCAGCGCGGCACCGGTCGGTGTGACGGTTTCCATCTGCAAGGGGCTACCCACCACCGGCACGCCCTTGAGCAGCGCCACGGTCGCGGGCGCGGGGAGGGGAATCTGCCCGTGCGCGCCGTGGACGAAGCCCCGCCCCAGCGGCACGGGCGATACGACCACGCGCTCGATGCCCAGCGCGTCCAGCCCCACCAGCGCGCCCACCACATCCACAATCGTATCCACCCCACCCAGCTCGTGCAAGTGAACGTGCTCCACGCTGGCGTTGTGGATGGCGGCCTCCGCCGTTCCAATCCGCCGGAAGATGGCGCAGGCGCGCGCTTTGATGTCTGGCGCGAGGTCGCTCTCCTGCACGATGCGCTCGATCTCGCCCAGGTGACGCTCCGGCGCATCGTCGCGCACCAGCACATCCACTTTGGTCGCCGCGAAGGCGTGTTTGGCAACGCGCGTGACGCGCAGCTCGAAATCCGCCAGATGCAAGGCGGCGAGGCGTTCGCGCAACACATCGGGGGATAGCCCCGCATCCACCAGCGCGCCCAGCATCATATCGCCGCTGGCCCCAGCGATGCAATCGAAATAAGCAATTTTCATGCAAGCTCCTTTACGTATTACGTAGTACGCAGTATACATTGCTTTTTACTGCGTAATGCGTACTGCGTAATGGGATTTCTCTTAGCGTGTGATACTCCGCAAAACAGCGTGCGCGAAGATCGCCGCGCCGAAGCCGTTATCAATGTTGACCACGGCAACGCCGGCAGCGCAGCTGTTGAGCATGGTGAGCAGGGCGCTGAGGCCGTGGAAGCTGGCCCCGTAGCCTACGCTAGTCGGCACGGCGACCAGCGGCGCGGCAACCAGCCCGCCGACAACGCTCGCCAGCGCGCCCTCCATGCCCGCAACGGTGATGACCACCGTCGCGGCTTGCAGCCGGGGCAGCTCGCCCAGCAGCCGGTGCAGCCCGGCGACGCCCACATCATAAGCGCGTTCGACCCGCTGTCCGGCGAAGGCCAGCGTTTGCGCGGCTTCTTCGGCTACCGGCAAATCTGCCGTGCCGGCGCACACCACCATCGCGTAGGGCGCATCGGCGGGGAGCGCCGGGCGCGCGCCACGTTCGAGCGTGAGCAGCCGCGAGGTGGCATCGTAGCGCGCCTCCGGCAGCCGCGCACGCACGAAGTCGGCCATCTCCGGCACGACCCGCGTCCCCATGACCCGCTCGTGGGCGCTCCACAGCCGCTCCATGATGGCTGCAACCTGTTCCGGCGTCTTCCCCTGGCAGAAGACGGTTTCCGGCAGGCCGTTCCGCAGCGCGCGATGCGTATCCAGCCGGGCAAAATCGCCCACATCCGTGTAGGGCAATGCGCGCAGCTGCTCCAGCGCGGTATCTACATCGGTTTCGCCGCGTTGGACGGTTTCCAGCAACGCGCGGATTTTGTATGGATCCATTGTATTTCCTCAATCTCCTCGCCGTTTGTAGCAACAGCCTGGCTAAGGGTCTGTAAAAGAATAGTTTCCCGCTACAACCGCCCCCGGGACGGGGGCTGAGAGCAAAAAAAAACGGGAAGTTATATTTTTACAAGCCCTAAGTATGACTCCCCTGCAAAAAGGTAAAAATCCGATTTTTTCCACACATGACCTACTACATATAGGGAATCCTAACGCAAAAAGCCTACATCTAGTATCAGATTTCTAAAAAATCGGATTTTTAGGAGTTATTTCAGCAGAGTCAAGTATCTATGCAAAAATCCCGCCGGTGGTGGGGTTCGGCAGGCGGTGGGTGAGCCTGCCGAACCCCACCACCGCCAGCCGAGACCCGGCACTGGTTTCGACAAGCTCAACCACCGCCTTTATGAATTTCCGGACAGATTCTAAGGTGAAGTTTTATTCGGCACGCCGCTTTCCGGCAATACCTGCCGGTTCTCAGCAGCGCGTGAGGCTCGCTTGGCGGTAAAGGGCAACACATGGGGCGCAAAGAGCTGCGAAGAAGGAATGCTATGCTCAACGGTGTGCGTTTCAGGATGCAACTTGTTGTAGCGGACAGGGAACGTATATCCAGGCTCGCACCAGGGCGCGGCATCCGCTAGTTTAACATCGGTCTGGAACACATAGCGCCGCTTGCCTGCAAATATCACCGGCGCTTCGTAACCATAGATCAGGATATGGGACGCAGCGTCCCAGTAAAGTGCGGTTGCTTTTGTCATGGGGGCGCGGATCAACCACAAGAGGGCTTTCAAGAAGATCGTCCCAGCCAAAACAGGGACAATCCATTTAAGCACCAGCGCGGCGGATTCCGGCGCATATTGGCGCGTAAGCCACACCACAGCCACCGCGACCAGTCCCAATCGCGCGATGGAATCCCACCATAACCACCTCAAGATTTTCCAAACGAGATAGATCAATACCACAGGCCCCCCTACCAGACAACCCGTGAGCGTGTCCATAAAACCGGGCTTAGGTTTGGATTTAGTCGGATTCTCAAAATCTACAGCTTGTGTCATGGTTTGTCTCCTTCGAAAATGGCGAATTGCGAATGGGGAATGGGGAATCAAAACTAGCGTAGCGCGAAGCGTCTGCTTCGCGGAGCTGCGAACGGCGCACGCTCTCCCTGTACCACAGGCTTCAGCCTGTACGTCTGCTTCGCGGAGCTGCGAACGGCGCATCCATGCGCTGACAGTATGAACGAGATTGCTTCGCCGCAGACGGCTCGCAATGACAAGACTCAGTAGATTACAAGTTTAAGCTCGTAGTGACCTTATGAATTTTAAGAAATTAATCCGTAAATAAGGTTTTGTGTGAAATCGGTCGCTCTAAAAATAAAATGATCCCCCCTTTCCCCCTGCCCCCTTTCCCCCGCAAGCAGGGGAAAGGGGAGATTTTTTTTGTGGGTTTTTTGGGCGGCGGCAAAGCCGCCGCCCAAAAAACCCGTTGTTTTCTCCCCCTCCCCGCGCCGCACAGCGGCGTGGGGAGGGGGCAAGGGGGGGGCAAAATTCTCAATTCGTAAATTTTTAAAGAGTGATTCTTGCAAATGGTTTTATTTCCGGTTTATTTTCTTAATTTTCATCAGCCGTCGGGAGAACCGCTAAAGCGGTCACTACAAAGAGATTCGTGATCTACTGAGTCTATATTAACCCAGTGCTCCCTGCTCGCCAGAACCTTTATAGGACACGGATTCGCACAGATTTTACGGATAAGAACCAGAAAAAATCCGTGTGATCCGTAAAATCCGTGTCCTAAATCTCAGAATCAGCCCAGGTGGCAACTTGAATTACATTACATCAAATCCAGCGCCGAGTTTCAATTAAGCTCGCCCGACAGCGCAATTTTCGGACAGGCACTCAGCAAATTATAACATGATTTCCCCTGGGTGCTCTCGTGAGGGTGCAAACGTGACGGTAGATTTTATCGCAAAGAGCATCAAAAGCACAGCAACACTTGAAGGCATCGGTTAAACTTACGGAAACCAACGCCAGGTCTCGATAGCACCGCGCTGGACAAACGCGCAAGTTAAGCCATAATTGCAACGGAGGTGACTTACATGGACACAAAACCCTTGCTCATCCACAACGGCACGCTCGTGACCCCCGACGGGCTGCTGGAAGCCGATCTTTTGCTTGAAGGGGAAACGATCCGCGCGATTGGCTACGGGCTGGAAACGCTGCCGGGCATCGAACAGCTCGACGCGACCGGGCTGCTGGTGCTCCCTGGCGTGATTGACGCGCACGCCCACATCCAGCTCGATACCGGCATCTACAAGACGCCCGACGATTGGTTCACGGAGAGCCGCGCGGCAGCCTGCGGCGGCGTAACAACGGTGATTGATTTCGCCACGCAGTACCAGGGACAAAGCCTGCACGCGGCCATCGAGGCGCGGCTGGCGGAATCGGAGACCTCGGTGATTGATTACGCCTACCATGTCATGCTCACCGACATCGCGCTGGGTGAGGAGGACGAGTTAGGGGTGTTGGCGGAGCTGGGCGCGACGAGCATTAAGCTCTACACCACCTACCGCCCCAACTACTACGCCGATGACGCCACGCTGCTACGCCTGCTCGAAGCCGCCGGGCGCTACGGGCTGATGACGCTCGTCCACTGCGAGAACGACGCCATCGTGACGGCGCAAACGCAGACGCTCATTGCCGCCGGGCAGACCGGCTGGCGCTATCACGGCGCGGCGCGGCCCGTCCTGGCCGAGCATGAGGCGACCGCGCGCGTGCTCTTCCTGGCGGGCGAGGTACACGCCCCAGTAGTCATCGCGCACAATTCCAGCGCGCGCACGGTGGATCTCATCGCCGAGGCCCGCGCGCGGGGACAGATCGCCTACAGCGAGACCACGCCGCAATACCTGCTACTCGATAACCGCGTCTATGAGGGCAGCGAACCCTGGCGCTACATCCTCCAACCGCCGCTGCGTGAACCGGGCGAACCGGCGGAACTGTGGCAGCGGGTGAGCCGGGGGCTGGTGGATATGATCATCACCGATCATTGCGATTACACCAGGCAGCAGAAGCTCGCGGCTGATGATTTCACCCAGACGCCCGGCGGCTTGCCCGGTATGGAGACGCTGTTGCCGCTCGTGGCGACGTATGGCGTCGAGCGTGGATACATAGATTGGCCGGATGTGGCACGGATGCTGGCACAGAACCCAGCGCAAATCTACGGGCTGTGGCCGCGCAAGGGCGCGCTCCTGCCCGGCGCGGATGCGGACATCGTGTTGTACGATCCGAACGCAGACGGCACAATCACCGCCAAGGCGCTGCACACCCTCGCCGGGTATACACCCTACGAAGGGATGCCCGTCAAGGGGCGCGTGGTCAGCGTGCTGCGCCGGGGTGAGTTCCTGGTGCGCGATGGCAAATTCGTGGGCAAAAAGGGCCGCGGCAGTTACATCGCGCGCGAGCCGGTGTACTGGGAATGAAACTGGATGCTGGTTGCTGGTTGCTGGTTGCTTGCGCGCCATGACTACGCGACTGCGTGACTGAGGACTATGGATTATCTTTTGCTGATTGTAGGGCTATTGCTGGGCGCGGTGCTGGCGACCATCGTCTTGCGCAGCCGGTGGGAGGCGGAGAAGCAAACGCTCCGCGCGGATCTGCTGGAAGCGCTGGAAATCCGCGCGCGCACTGACCGGGAGCGGTTGATCCAGGCGTATGAGCATCAGCTCAGCGCGCTCAAGGCGGGGCAGCAGGAAGAGATCACGCTGGCGCGGCGGGAGAGCACGGCACAGAGCCGCGCCGTGCTCAAGGGCAAGCTGGCGGAGCAGCTCGCGCCGCTGCTGCCGGGATTCGCGTATCTCCCCGCCGATGCCCGCTTCCTGGGCGATCCGATTGATTATGTAGTTTTCGATGGCTATACTGAGGTGAAAGATAACGGCGGCAATGGCGAGGCGTTGGAGATCGTGCTGTTGGATATCAAACAGGGCAAGAGTATGCTCACCACCGGCCAGCGGCGCATCGCGGAGGCCGTCGCCGCCGGGCGTGTGCGCTTCGAGACCGTGCGGGTGTACGAGGACGGGACGATCCGGCGACATGAGTGGGGAAAGTGAAACGTACTGCGTACTGCGTACTGCGTAATGCGTAATGCGTAACAAGAAAATTTACGCAGTACGCATTACGCAGTAAATGAAGGAGATTGCTATGGAAACGCTTGCACTGAACACCACACTCACGCTCAACAGCGACGTGACGATGCCGATGTTGGGGCTGGGGGTGTATCAGGCGCACGGGGAAACGTGCGTCAATGCGGTGACGTGGGCGCTAGAGGCAGGCTATCGCCACATTGACACAGCCACGTTCTACGGCAACGAGCACGAGGTGGGCCAGGCAATGCGCGCCAGCGGCCTCCCCCGCGAGGCGGTCTTTGTCACCACCAAGCTGTGGAACAGCGATCACGGCTATGACCGGGCGCGCGCCGCGTTCCACGCGAGCCAGGAACGGCTCGCTTTGGGCGTCGTGGATCTGTATCTCATCCACTGGCCCGTCTCAGAACAGCGGCGCGAAAGCTGGCGCGCGCTGGAAACGCTCTACACGGAGGGCGCGGTGCGTGCTATCGGCGTGAGCAATTACACGGTGCGGCATCTGGAAGAGCTGCTTGACTACGCGAAGATTGTCCCCGCCGTCAATCAGGTGGAGTTTCACCCCTGGCTGTACCAACGGGAGCTGCTCAATTTCTGCACCGCACACGGTATCGCGCTGGTGGCCTACAGCCCGCTCACCAAAGGCGAGCGGCTGCGCGATCCGCACCTATTGAAAATCGCCCGCAAGTATGATAAAACCCCGGCGCAAATCCTCATCCGCTGGGTGCTGCAACACGGCATCGGCGTGATCCCCAAATCCGCCAACGCGCAGCGCATCCGCGAGAACGCGGCTGTGTACGACTTCGAGATTGCCACTGAGGATATGTGCCGCCTGGACGCCTTCGACGAGCGGTATCACTGCACCTGGGATCCAACCGGGGAGCCGTAAAGACCTGCCAGGTTTCAGAAACCTGACGGTCTTGAGGGGAATAGATGACCATCCACCATCTTGATTGTGGGCCGCTGCGGCCCTACTGGCCCCGGACGCGCGCCGTAACCCACTGCTTGCTCGTGGAAACGGACGCGGGCCTGCTGCTGGTGGATTCCGGCTACGGCGTCGGCGATGTGATGCACCCGACGCGCTCGATGCGCCTGTTCACGGCGACGCTGCGGATGTCCCGCAATGTGGCGGATACCGCCGTCCGCCAGATCGCCCGCCGGGGCTACGATCCCGCCGAGGTACGGCACATCGTTCTGACACACCTGCATCTGGATCACGCCGGCGGATTGCCGGACTTCCCGCAGGCGCGTGTCCACGTCTTTGCGGCGGAGTACGAGGCCACGCACCGGATCGGCAAGTTTGCCGCGTGGACGTACCAACCACAGCATTGGGTACACGGCCCGGATTGGGCCATTCATCGGCTAAAAGGCCAAACGTGGTACGGCTTCGATGCCATCGAGGTGCTGCCAGGCCTGCGTCCGCGCATCCTGCTGATCCCGCTCACCGGCCACACACCCGGCCATTGTGGCGTTGCCATCGGCGGCGAGGACGGCTGGGTGCTCCACTACGGCGACGGCGCGTATCCGTTTTATAATGTGGGCCTGACCAACCGACTCTTCAGCAATCCGCCGCTCGGCCTGGATACCTGGTTCTTGGGCGGCAACACCGACCGGCTCAAGGCGCTCTATCGAGCCTACAGCGACGAGATCACCTTCATCAGCGCCCATGATCCGGTAGATTTTGATAAGTTCAGTGCCGGGTAACGGGTGATGAAGTAGTTGTCCCCGTCGCCCATTCCACTACCAACTCTTTGGAGGTAACATGAAAGACATCCTATCCGATCTCAAACGCTGGCAAGCGGAGGGGAAAACCGAGTTTGCCATCGCCACCATCATCGAGACGCGCGGCTCGTCGCTGCGCCCAGCAGGGACGCGGATGCTGCTCAACACCGAGGGCGACATCGCCGGGTCGGTGAGCAGCGGCTGCGTGGATGGCGACGCCGTAGCCGAGATGGAGTTTGTCCTCAGCGGCGAAGCGGACATCCGCCGCCCGTTCTTTGGCATCAGCGACGAGCAGGCGTGGGGCGCGGGCCTGGCCTGCGGCGGCGCGATTGATGTGCTGGTGGAGCGCTATGATCCGCTCTACGATGTCATCATCGCAGAACTTGAGGCCAAGCGCCCGGTGGGTTTTGCCACCCGCACCGATACGCCCCGGCATCTACTGCACAAGAGCGATGGGAGCGTGCGGGGGACGCTGGGCGATCCTGCGCTCGATGCTGCCGTATTAGACGATCTCGTCGCCGCGTGGCCCGGCCCTTACGCGCAAAAGCACACCTATCCACAGGGCGAGGTCTTCGTGGAAGTGTTCCCCCAGCCCCCCACCCTGCTTATCTTCGGCGCGACGGATATTGCCGCGCCGCTGGCGCAGATGGGTAAACTCGCGGGCTACGAGGTCATCGTGAGCGATGCGCGGCGCGCGTTTTTGCGCGAGGAGCGCTTCCCCGGCGTCGAGACGCGCTTCGGTTGGCCGCAGGACGTATTCACAGCGGCGGACTTCGGCCCTGGCTGGGCCATCGTCGTACTGTTCCATGACCCTAAGTTCGACATCCCCGCGCTCACGCTCGCGCTGCACAGCGAGGCACACTACATCGGCTTCCTGGGCAGCAAGAAGACCCAAAGCGACCGCCGCGCCGAGCTGCTGCAAGCCGGGTTCACGGAGGAGCAGCTGGCGCGCATCCACGGGCCGGTAGGGCTGAACATCGGCGGGCGCGACCCGGCACTGATTGCGCTCTCCATCCTGGCGGAGGCGGTGGCTGTGCGGCACCGGCGCAGCGGAGGGATGATGAGCCGCCGGACAGGGTGAGTCTTTTATTTAACAGGATTCACAAAATTTTTCAATAAGGAACTGCCTATGAGACCCGAACCCCAAATTGACTATACTGCATTGATTGCCGCACTGCAAACCAGCTACAACGTCCCGGCGCAAAACGTGCGCTACTTCCCCACAGAGTGGGCGGATTATTGCTATGTGATCGAATGCGCCGATGGCAGCCGCTATTTTCTCAAGCTCCACCCGCATCAACTGGATACTACCGCGTCAGCGGCCAGCTCCGTGGAATTCTACCTCCCACTAGTCCACACACTGCACAAGCAGAAGATTCTACCCCATGTGCCATATCCTCTGGAAGCGCAAACAGGTAGTTTAACGGCGGATTTTGGCGCGTATCAGTTGATCCTCGTCCATTTTATCGAAGGGGAGGTGTTGGGACAGGCGCGCCTTGAGACAGCAGAATTCACGCAACGCGTCGCCCAGTTGGTGGGAACACTCCACGCCAGCACTTCCCGGCTGAACATCCCTAACCCGCTGGTGGAGCAGTACGCGCTGGCCTTCGCGCCGCTGCTCATGGATATACTGGACGCACGCCTCGCCAGCGCCACCGACACACAAGGGCAACGGCAACTCCGCGACTTTGCTCTCCCGCGCCGAGCGCAATTCCTGGATTTTGTGCAGCGCGCCCACGCGCTCCAGACCCACGCGGAAGCCCTCGACAAGCCGCGCGTGATCTGCCACACCGACCTGCACGGCTGGAACATGATGCTGGATGCCAACAGAACGCTCTACCTGCTGGATTGGGAGAACGCCATCCTCGCCCCACCGGAGCATGACCTGTTCTTCTTTGCCAGCGAGCCTGACTTCTGGGAGCACTTCTTGCCAAAGTATGAACGTGTCACCGGCCCGGCCTGGCTCAACGCGGGCGTCTTCGGCTTCTACTACTACCGCCGCGCCGGCGAGGATATAACCGAGTGCATGATCCACATCCTGCGCGGGGACGGGGGCGACGAGAGTGACGAAGAAAATCTTGCTATCATCACAGACTGTTTCCACGGGCTGGCATCTATCGAAGCGACGCTAACGCAGCTTACAGCCCGTCTACCAAAGCATGGAAGGATAAAACGATGAATATGAAACGAGTACTGGTTCCCATCGCCGACGGCACCGAGGAAATGGAAGCCGTCTGCATCATTGATATTCTGCGGCGGGCCGGGGCGGAGGTCACGGTGGCCTCGGTGGATGGCTTGCAGGTGACGGCCTCGCGGGGAGTGAAACTCGTGGCGGATACGCTGATTGCCGGATGCACTGACGAGATTTACGATCTCATCGCGGTGCCGGGTGGGATGCCCGGCGCGGAGCATCTGCGCGATTGCCCTGTGCTGGCCGCGCTGCTCCGGGCGCAGTCCGCCGCCGGACGGCGCTATGCCGCGATTTGCGCCGCGCCAGTGGTGGTGTTGCAACATCACGGCCTGCTCGCGGGCCGCCGCGCTACTTGCCATCCGAGCTTTGCGCTGCAATTGCATGATCCACAATCCGTGGAAGAGCGCGTCGTGGTGGATGGCCCGTGTATCACCAGCCGAGGGCCGGGAACAGCGGTGGAGTTCGCACTGGAGCTGGTAGCGCAGCTCTATGGCGCGGAGAAAGCACAGCAGGTGGGCGCGGCGATGGTGACACAATAAAAAAGACCTGGCAGGTTTCAGAAAACCTGCCAGGTCTAAGAAGCAACTACCACGCTACCGGCACTTTGCGCAAGCGATACTGCTTATCGTAAAACTGCACATACCGGTACTGCTTGCCGAACTCATAAACGCGGCGAGTTACATCCACGTCCTGCTCGCAATACTGGAAGACCTCTTCCACACGCCCCTCGCGCCACCAACTCACGGCCTGCAAGCCATCGGCGCTCTTGCCGATTTGCAACGTCGCCGTCGCCACAGAATCCAGCGCGACGCGGAAGCCCAGCTGCCGGTGGATTTCCGCCAGCATATCCACGGTAGGCAATTGCGCCAGCGGTACAGATGTGTACTGTTGCATCACCGGATAGTCGAAGCCGAACAGGTTGTAGCCCACTACCAGGTCAGTGGCCTGCAACGCCGCCACGAGCTCCGCGACATTAGCCTCCGTGTACCGGTGAAAAGCCCCATCCGCCGTATCGAACGTCACTGCGACCGACAGCTTCAGCCGTTCTGGGTAACGTCCGCCCACCTCTTGAAAAGTATTTTGCGTTTCGATGTCGAAAAAGATTGGCATACCGCCTCCTCTCACGTTTCAGGCCACAATCACGCCGCCGCCCAACACCACAGCGCCCGCATAGAAAACCAGAGATTGCCCCGGCGCCACACCCCGCTGCGCTTGGGCAAAGGTCACGCGGGCGCGCGGCCCGGCGATGGTCACATCCACCGGCACCAGCGGCGCGCGATAGCGAATACGCGCTTCAGCCGCAAACGCGGCAGCGGGCGGCGCACCCGCAATGAAAGTAACCTCCTCCAGGTCGCACTCGCGCTGCTCCAGGCTTGCCACCGGGCCTACCACCAGGGCATTGTTGACCGGATCCAGCCGCAGCACATAGAGCGGCGCGGGCGCGGCGATCCCCAAGCCGTGCCGTTGCCCTACGGTGTAGCCCGCCAGCCCGTGATGCTCACCCCGCACGACACCGGTCTCATCGAGAATCGGGCCGGGACGCAGCGCGTCCGGGTGTATTTTTGCCAGCAAGTCCCGGTAATCGCCACCCAGCATAAAGCACAAGTCCTGGCTATCGGGCCGCGCCGCGCTGGGTAAGCCATGCTCGCGGGCCAGCGTCCGCACCTCGGCCTTATCGGCCAGCGCGCCCAACGGAAACAGTACGCGCTGCAACAAGACTTGTGGTAGTCGGTGTAGCGCGTAAGACTGATCGTGGCGCAGACCGCGCGCGCGCAGCAGGCGGCTCGGTGCGCCGGGTTGATGCTCCACCCGGGCGTAATGCCCGGTAGCAACCCAGGCTGCCCCTACGCGCTGGGCTTCTTCCCACAGTGCGGCAAACTTGAAGGTAGGGTTGCAGGCCACACAGGGGTTGGGCGTGCGCCCCTGCGCATAGTGTGCCACGAACGGCTGCACCACATCCCGGTAGAAGCGGACCTCCAGATCGAGCACGCGGAACGGAATATCCACCGCTTGCGCCACAGCACGCGCGGCGTCCAGGCTATCATCGCCCGCGACCGCGCGCCACAAGCGCAGCGCCACGCCCTCCACCGCGAACCCGGCCTGACGCAGCAGCAGCGCCGCGACGGCGCTATCCACCCCGCCACTCAGCCCTAGAATGACCCGATCAGCCATCTGTGCCCCACAAGCCCTGGCAAGTTTCGCACAGCTGCCAGGACTGAAAGCTATTAGGCATACACCACCACCCGCGCATCGAGCGGCGGGATGGTGAGCGTGAGCCGCCCCTCGCTGGTCGTCGCCGGTTCGCCGCTCCACACATCCACGGGCACAGCCGTTGCCGGCGCGACCTTGCGCACATCCAGCGTGACTTCCTGCGGTTCGCTACCCACGTTGAAGGCGATCACCAGCGTTTCACCCTCATCGTGGCGGGCAATAGCGTAGACATCGCCTTTAGCGTGCAGTGTCGAGAAGTCGCCACGGCGCAGCGCGGAATGGGCTTTGCGCAGCGCGATGAACTTGCGCACGTCTTCCAACAAGGGCTTGTCCCACAGCCGGTCGTCCCAGGGGAAGGCCCGGCGGCAGTCCGGGTCGTTGCCGCCCTCCATGCCGATTTCATCGCCATAATAGATGCCAGGTGGGCCGGGGAACACCATTTGGAACAGCGTTGCCAGACGGAAACGGCGCGTATCGCCGCCCACCAGCGTGCGGAAACGCGGCTCGTCGTGGCTGCTGAGCAGATTGTACTGCACCAGCGTCACGTTCCAATCGTAAAGCCCCAACTGCCGCTCAATTTCCCGCGCGAAGCTCTTGGCATTGAACCGCTTGAGTTTGAACCCGCCGGGCCGCTCGGAAGTGTCCAGCGCCTCGCCGCCGAAGAACCCCAGGCAGGCGCGGTTGAAGAGATAATTCATCGTCGCATCGAAATGCTCGCCCTGTAACCAGGGCTGGCTCTCCTCCCAGATTTCCGCCAGGATGTACGCCTCAGGGTTGATGCGCTTGACGTGGCGACGGAACTCCTCCCAGAAGCCGGGGGTCTTGATTTCCAGCGGCACATCGAGCCGCCAACCATCAATGCCAAAGTTGAGCCAATACTCGGCCACATCCAGCAAAAAGTGGCGCACCCGAGGATTATCGGTATTGAGTTTGGGGAGCTCGCGCAAGTTGAACCAGGCCTCGTAGTTGTGCTTGTGACCCTCGTAAGCATGGAGCGGGAACTTGTGGACGATGAACCAATCGAGATACGGCGAGGCCGGGCCGTTCTCCAGAATGTGGTTGAATTGCAAGAAGCCGCGACTGGCGTGGTTGAAGACGCCATCGAGCATCACGCGGATTCCGGCAGCGTGCGCAGCATCCAGGAAGGTGCGGAAGGTCGCATCGCCGCCGAGGATGGGGTCAATGTGGTAATAGTCGTGGGTGTGGTAGCGGTGGTTGGCCGCCGAAACAAAGACCGGATTGAAGTAAATGGCCGTAATGCCCAGGTCAACCAGATATTCCAAGTGCTCGGTCATGCCGATGAAGTCGCCGCCTTTGAAGCCGTACGTAGTGGGGGGCGCGTCCCAGGGTTCGAGGTTGCCGGGCTTGGCAACCTTCTCACTCTGGGCGAAGCGATCCGGGAAAATCTGGTAAAAAATTGCATCTTTGACCCATTCAGGGGTTTGGATAGGCATCGTTGCAGCTCCTTGATAGTGGATTTCAAATTTCAAATGGCGAATTTCAAATGGCGAATTTCAAATGGCGAATGGCGAATCAACGTATTAGTGACCCGTCCTGAAATACGTTTACAGCAAATTAGGTATACTGTACATCACATCAGGAGGTAGGTCATGACAGAAAAAGAAATTTACAAACGGTACAGCGAAGCCTTCAAACGGCAGGTCGTGGCGGA
>Ga0334882_1002272_pt1 | contig 20177 bp, 12 predicted proteins | sample GraSluR1_MG_5_FD_207226 | JGI IMG/M metagenome (GOLD analysis project Ga0334882, IMG submission 207226) | Sludge microbial communities from methane-producing bioreactor in Wageningen University, Netherlands - Granular Sludge_15_04-R1 | ecosystem: Engineered > Bioreactor > Anaerobic >...
GGTAGGTATCTGTGACCACCGCCTGCGGGATCGTGACGCTCCCAACGTTCTCGACGGCGAACCCGTACCAGGCATGACCCGCGCGATCGCCGTGCCAGTCGCCCCATTTCGTCACCCGGAGATTCGGGCCGTGACCGAGCAGGGTCTCGGTCCAGGTACTGACATTGTCATCACAGGCGTTCTCCTCGGGGAAGCACGTGGCCTCGATCGTATTCGTGAGGATCGATCCTGGTGCGGCACCCGATGCCACGCGCAGAACGACCTCAAAGGCGTGCCCGTGGCCGTTATCCAGACCGGTCGACGCCCAGACGACAACGTCATCGGTGACGGAGGCGGGAGGGAACGCATGAGGGCCGTCCTGATCGTGCGTCCAGGCGGCGACAAAACGGGTGTCCGCCGGCAACGTGTAGGTGATGCTAAACGGTCCGACCGGCAGGTTGCCGTTGTTGCCGATGTGGATGTCGTACCGTAGTTCGCCGCCGGGGACAAGCTGCCCCCAGTTCCATCGCTTGTCGACGAAGAGGTTGGTGTACGGACTCCTTACATAGCCGTCCCACCACGCAGTATCATCCTCGTCACTGAGGTCGTTAGCAGCATAGATGGAGGCTGTGTTCGTGATGGGCATACCGTCCCATGCTTCCATCGCCACCGTGGCATGCACATAGACCTCACCGCACCAACCGGAGGGAACGGACGGTCGTGTGACCACCAGTTGATGATCGCTGCTGCTCACCTCCTCCCATCCGGCGTGCTGCATCGACCACGTCTTAAGCGTCAGCGAAGGGTGCAAGGTGTCGGTCAACTCGACCTCAGTGCTGGCCGTGGCACCGAAGTTGCAGACATTCACCGCGAAGACAACGTCGTGGCCGGGCGCCGGATCTCCGGTCCACGCCCACTTGCCCACGTTGAGTCGGGCATCATTGGGCTGCACCTCACCGCTCCATTCGCTGACCTTCTCCCACACCTCCCCTCGATCGAAGGCATGGCTGGTGGTGATCTCGGCGGTATTGGTCACCCAGCCGCCGGCTGCCGCATCGACCTCGGCAAAGACAGAAAAGGAGGCGCCGTCGCCCGCCGCAACCGTCCCCAAGTCCCACGATACATAGGCATCGCCGCTGGGGAGGGTCCCAGTGGCCGCGGCAAAGCGGGCGGTATCCGCGAGGTAGATAAGGCCCTGCAAGGTATCGGTAATGACCACATCCTCAGCATCCGCATCACCTTCATTGTAGTACCGGATGATGAAGGCAGCGTTGCCCCCCTCGCCCAGGCTGCCGCCCTCCAACCACTTCTCCACGCGCAGATGCGGCGCGGGATTCGCGGGACGGAACTGCACGCGATCGCCATCCGGCTCGGTGTAGACGACCACTACATTCTGTCCAGGCGTGATATCCCACTGACCATTGAAGTCGCAGCTGAAAACACCGCCGCGGGAACTGACATCAGGGACCTCGATAGCCGGTGCATCCGGCACATCATGGATCTCGCACCTCACCAACAGCCCGTCGGAGAACCATGGTACGTTAAGCGTTCCTTCCACGACGTCAGCGTCCACATCCAGGGTAGCATCGATCGTGCCGACCTGCACGGTCGTGGCTTCGCCGTTGTCGAGGGTCACCTCGACCAAGTCACCCGGTTGGATGTCAGGAGATGAGGGGAACCAGGTATGATGGTGCGTCGAGAAGCCGCTGTTGCCCCCCCACCAGGGCCACATCTCCGTGGTCACCTCGATGGTGGCTTTGATCTCCGTATCAATGCTGCCGGTCAAGGTGATCCATCCGGTGTGCCCGGGCTCATAGGTACCATCGACGCTGTCTTGGCTATAGTCCACCGTGACGAGCAGGTCGGGTGATCGGAAGCGGCGGTGAAACATCACCTCTGCGTAGTCGATCGTGGTCTGATAGCGGACGTGACCCTCAGCCCCACGCGGTACGTCGGGATAGGTAACGCTGAACTCGCCGGCGGCATCGGTCGAACTGTCCCGATGTCCACCAGGCCAGTATCCCTCCACCTGGATCACCTGGTTCGCCGCCCCGGCGATATGTCCCCACACCCTGTCACTCGCGGAATCAGCCGCAACGTCGAAGGGGTCGGGAACGACGATGATCACGGGTTGAGCACCACTACCGGCCTCCACGGTCACCGTATCGCCAGGCCAGATGGGGCCCAGATCGCCCTCGGTGTTCCAGCATCCATTACATCCGGGGTCCGCCGTGACCACGACCTGTGTGTAGGCAGTCGTGATGGTCACTGAGCCCGGCACGCCCTCGCCCCACATGTTGGCGTGATCGGTGCCCAGCCACATCTCAGCGCGGCGCACCTCGCCGCCGCTGAAGGCGACATCTTCAGCGACGTTATCAGTGATATCGGTCTCGTCCGGCGAGAGGGTGATCTCCACCGTGTTGGTGAACCACTGCATCGGTGCCGGGGCAGCGGTCAGGTTGGCGTTGAACTCGAGATACCCAGCCTCTCCCGGGTCCAATGCCGAGAAGCGCCACGCCAGCACGTCACTGTCGAGCGCTTCCTCCACGATCCGATCCCTATCGACCTGCATGAGGTCCCACCAGCCATCCCAGTCGGTACCGTCCGACAGCGTGTCCGTGATCCAGACATCTGAGATGGTCTGATCGCCCAGGTTGTGGAAGCGAACGCGATACCCTAACTGCCCCTCTCCGTTCCACCCGTGCTCCTTCCTCACACGCAGGTTGGGCCCGGACGCATGGAGGATCTCGGTATGGCAGCTGAGGTTATCCTGCGGCGTGCTCTCCTCGTCATCGCCGCCCAGCGCGACACAGTTAGCGATCTCGGTGCCCAGCTGGAGCGAACTATCGATGTTGAACCGGACATGGAACCAACGGCTGCCGTTGACAGGCAGCTCACCCAGATCCCAGACGAGTTGATCGCCGACGACGGTCTCCGACGGGAGAGGCTCGTTCTCACCCGGCTGACCACCACCCCATCGGGCAGACTCAAAGCTGAGACCCGCCGGGATCGTCTCGGTGATCAGAACGGGGGCGGCCCGATTGCCCTGATTGCCGTACCAGATGAGGTACTCAATCCACCCATCGGGGACGAGGACTCCCTGATGCATCGTCTTGTCCACTCGCAGATCATGGCGGGGAGCGCTCACAATGGCATCATCGTTGAACCGCTCGTTGTTCTCGAGCTCGGCATCGTCGGGCGTTACTATGACGACGTCGTTAGCGAGTCTTGTCCCCTGGGGTGCTCCAGGGTCGAGCAGCAGACGCAGGTAGATGTCCTGGCACCCATCACCCGACAAGCCCGGCGCGTAGAGCGCGAACTGCCCACCGGTGGTGATGACCTCAGTCCACAGCGCCTGTGACCACCCGTCAGCACTCCAACCGACGAAGCTCGTCGCGGCAGGCAGCGTGTCGGTCAGCCAGACCGGGCCGAAGTTGGCCCCATGTTCGGCGCACCAGCGAATCGTGTACTCAAACTCCTGACCCGGCGTGGGATCGCCGGGACTGGGCCACATGTCGACGCTGATGCCGACGTCGCTCTCCTGGACGTCAACCGGATCGGTGCAGCTGCTATCATTGTCCGGGTTTGCGTCACCGGGGGTGTTCGTTGAGATGTCAGCGCAGTTGCTACCGATCGCATCGTCACCGGTCGTCACCGCGCTGTCGACGTCCAGCGTCACAGCGAAGACGCCCCAATGATCGTCGCCGCCGAAGGCGGGGAGGTCGCCCACATGCCAGGTCACGACACCGTGCGCGTCGATGTCGGGCGCCAGACCGCTGGTGTCGCCCGCCCAAGTCGTCGAGGCCGGCAGCGTGTCGACGATGCGCACGTCCTCCGCAGCGGCATCACCGTCATTCCAGTAGGTGATGACGTAGACAAGCTTGCCGCCGGGTCGGGCAAAGCCACTCGGGTACCCCTTGTGAATGCCGACATCCGGAGCCGCCGTGAGCGCAGCCGGCTCGACGACCTCGAGCCTCAGCGGATGCCCGAGGCCTGGCGTCGAGGGTTGCAGCAGGACCAGGCAGAGAACCAGCAGAGCACAGCCCAGAGCCAAGGCCAACGAGAGGCGAAAGCGTTGACGATACATGGTTGATCCTCCTTGGTACGCCCTAAGAACCTAGATAGAGTACGATGAACAAGCGGAAGACAAGCAGAAATAGCGAGCCACTCTCCCACTTGATGGGTCCCAAGCAGCTGGGCGAAGCGTCCACTACCTTGGCAGAGGTCCAAGTGTAGGGGCCAAGGTCACCATAAGGACCTGAGTCTTTGAGAGAACCAACAGTATCGCGAAACTAGAGAACACAATCCTTGTGCAACCCTACTACAACCTGCGGCTGGTGTTACGGGGGCGAGTCACCGTGTCCCGCATAACCATATTATAACACAAGCTCGTGGCAGCTCAACCAAGTTCGGGGCGGAGCCATCCCATGTGACCTACCGGGAAGCTAGCGAGCCCGTTGCGCAGTGCGGATTCAAGTGCCCAACGCCCAGGCTGCGTTGCGTGGGGCTCATCCGGCTGCCCGGAAGGTAGCTCCGCACTGACATGCATGTGCCCTGAAATCAGGATGGCTCACTCCAGCAATCCCAGAAACGCGGCGACCGCGTCCCCGGCCCCGGCGATGTTGAGCGCCAACGGCAACAGCAGCAGACCCATAGCGTTCAAGCGACGGGCACCCCACAGCGCCGGGATCAGACCGATGCCGGTCGCTACAGCGCAGATCGCGAGGCCGACCGGTCCCGTCACCGCGAGCACCACGAGGATCAGAAGCGCCAACGTCGCCCAACTGATGGCACGGTAACCCACCCGCGCGCACAGCGCGGCGACAGCACGGGCGAACCCCAGTGAGAGCAGGAAAGCCGAAACGCCCGCCAGCAGCGCGGCAGCGGTCGCCAGCAGGTAGTGGTCGAGGGTATAGGCGGTGTACTGGGTGCTGATCATCCAGGCCATCCCCCCGCGGACAAGGTGCAGGCCCGGCACGAAGAAGAGCAGCAGTCCGCCGACATAATAGACGGTCTTCGCTGCGCCTTGCGCGATCAGGAAGACACGCTGATCCCGTTGAGCGGTCGCGTGTCCGGCAAGGAGACCGCCGACGCCCCCGGTGACGACGGGAAAGAAGGCGGCGAAGAGTCCACCGGCGGCACCCGAGGCGATGCCCTGAACCACGTGGAACCATGAGACCTCAACGCTTGACCCGATGTGCTGTGGGGGGAGCGTTGTGCGGGCAAGCAGATTGAGGATCACCCACGGGACGGCGAAGAGGCCGACAAACGCCGGCAGCAGATGCTGGTAGGCCATGTCGACGGGCAGCGGGGAGCGGTAGAGGAGGATGAACCCCAGCAGGCCCGAGAGCAGGAAGGTCACCAGTCCCGCGACGAGCGAACGCCACCCATCCCACCACCGTCGCCAAGGAGGCGGCAGGTGTCCGTGCGCCGGGATCTGCCCCGAGCCTTTCGGCCACTCGGAGACCAGTAGATAGGCGATGATCGCCCAAAGCAACCATCCGAGGTGCGGACTCAAGATCGCGCGTATGGCGGGTATGACCCGCGTCGCGACGGGCGTCATCGCCGCCAACACCGCCAAGCCACCCAACCCGCCGAGCCCCACCAGGACGACCGCCTCGTAGCCGCGCTGCTGCATCAAGTAGCTCTGGCCCGGCAGGACCACGAAGAGCATGCTCTCATCGGGTGCGGCAAAGAAGATGCTGGGGATCGTGTTGACCATGGCATAGCCTGTGATCATGCCCAACAGGAGGAAAGCTAACGCCTCAGCCTCGAGAGCCACGCGTCCGGAGCTGACGGCATAGAGCAGCAGCCCGGCGACGTTGTAGATGTGCAGAGCGGGAATCAAGGCCATGAACGACGCGACCACGGCGCCGAGCAGCGCCCAGAGCAGGACCTCACCCATCGGGTGGCCCCACGCGCCAGTCATAGAGGGTCCGGGGCACGAGCTCCAACTCGTCACGGAAGACGCTGAGGGTGCCCACCACCTCAACCCGCTGCCCCGCAGTGGGCGGCGGGTCGAGCGCCTCATAGAGATTCGACCACAGGAGCAGCATGATCACGCCGGTGCCGTCGTCAAGCGGGACCTTGACGCCCGCCGAGAAGGGCTGCGGAGCGCCGATCACGCCGCGTATACGCATGATCCGCCCCACGTCGCCCGATCCCAGCGCGCTAACCTCCACCCAGTCAGGTCGTGATGCAGGCACGAGAATCGTGACGTCATCGGCGGTCGCCGGGACGATCTCCAAGGCGCCCTCATAGAGCGCCACTTTACCCACAACGTCAACCTCCGCCCCTGTGTCAAGCGAGAACGGGGCATCCAAGGCGTGGTAGACATCGTCCCAGATGAGGAGGATGATCTGACCCGTGCCGTCGTCAAGCGTGGCTTTGACGCCTCCCCGAATACCCTCCAGCAAGACGACGTGCCCGCTCACACGCACCTTGCGGCCCACATCCTCGGCATCCAGCCGCCCCAGCGCAAGAGGTGGCACGACGGTCACCGTCGCAATGGGTTCCGGTGAGGGGGTCTCCTGCGTCAACACAGGGACGTTCGAGACCGGCTGAGGCTCAGGTGTCAGTGCGTCCGCAGAGGTCAACACCTCGATATCCGCGACGCACACCGGCACGAGCTGGGGCGTGGAACGATAGAGCGTCACGACCCCCTCCACCTCGACGCGTTGCCCCTCGGCAAGATCGGGCAGCGTACCCGTCAGCGCCGTGATGACGTCATCCACGGCAACGACGAGCTCGGCCTCGGCATCGCCTAGCGTGATCAACGTCAAGCCCTCGTAAGGCCTGTAGACGCGGCGTACCTCGCCCACCACCCGCACGTGCCGGCCCGCATCGAGCGTCGTGACCTCGCCCAACGATCTCTCGCGAGCCGGAGCCCGCCGGATCTCCAGATGATCGGCGACGTTGACGGTCAGCGCTGCGTAGTCCTCACGAATGCGTAGCGTGCCCGCCACGGTCACCTCATCCCCCAGCGCAGGCACGGCGCCCGCCTCCAGCAGATCCGCCAGCACGTCACGATAGACGTTGACGTGGACCTCAGCTACGTCTCGGCCCATTTCCGAAGTCGCCATCTCCTCCGCCAACCAGAACCCTAGGTACCCACCCGCCGGATCATAGGTGAGTTGGCGCGTGATGCGACCGGCGAGACGCACATAGGCGAGGTTCATGGTATTGGAGACGTCTTGCATCGAGATCTGGGGGATCTCGACGCGGCGTGCCTGCCACCATAGCAGTGCCAACCCAATAGTAGCGACGCACACCGCCACGATCTTGATCGTCCGGATGCTCACGCGACCGACCATGCGCGCGCCGCAGTAGGGACAACGTTCATACGCACCGACGTAGCGCCCGCAGCTCTCACAGTGCGCCGCGCGGATCCCACCGGCGTCCTCGGATTGGGACGCTACCCCCAGCCCATCGCCTGTCGGTGATCGTACCGGTTCTACCATCGTGCTCCTCCACACCCACTGCGTGTAGAGCCCTCGCTACTCCCCCGCATGTCCCTCGGGGTCGGTGTGCAGATCACGTGGGATCGCACCCGGGACAGGTGTCGGTCAATCTACACCGCGGGTCATACCTGGCGCCGATGCGCCACCATCTCGTGCTGGCGCTGCCACACGCGGTAGCCGACCGCCGTGAAGGCCGGGAGAAGTGGATCTTCAGCAGGCACGTTAATGATATGCCCTTCCATCCCCGGTGAGACGTCATGCAACGTGCTGAGTATCAGTTCGGCGACGTCGAGCCTCCGAGGATGCGCAGGGTCGACCGCCAGATCCAGGATCGCGAACCTCCCTACCTGAGCCTGATAGATCAGGTAGCCCTTCATGTCGGCTCCCTCTCGATAGGCCAGGCCCATGAGATACCCTACCCGCTTGGTTAACGAGGCCAGATCGCGTTGCCATGAGGGGTCCACCTCGTGAAAGCGTGCGTGGTCGCGCAACAACGAGCTGACGCGCTCCGGGGTCACGGTGCCGAACCCGAGAGGCTCGATGGCGGGCGCAAGCCACTCAGACATCAGGTTCAGGGAAAGGAGATCACGCGTTCGCTCAAACCCGAGTTCCTCATAGAGGCTGCCGGCAGCACGGTTCTGCGTCAAGACCTCCAACCGCAACCTCGCGAGGCCCGCACACCAGGCAAGGCAGAGGATCTCCCGCATCATCCGTCGCGCAATGCCTTGGCGGCGCCAGGACGGGTGAACGCCGACCCCGCTGACCCATCCCTCCGGCCCGCGACAGGAGAGCAACACCAGCCCGACCGGCTCTCCGTCCGCCAGCGCCACGACCGATCGCGCCAGATCAATATCCATATCATCGCACATCGACTGGAACTGGCCCTCACCCAGCCGCACCGGCACGGGGTAATCCGCATAGGCCTGGTTAAGGAGGGACGTGAGGCGCTCGACAGGCAGACGCACAGCTGGGGATAGGGTGATAGACCGCTCACCTGACGATCGGTCCTGAGGTCCGCTGTGACGATCCGCCGGCACTTGATCCATGGTCACGCCTTTCCGGTGCCATCATAGCATCGGCGGCTTATTGGGGCAACTGGTCCCAGCGGCAAGCGTGGTGCTATCGCAGTAAGTCCTTGCCAGCCGGTGCGACCCCACTATACTGACGAGCGTGAGGAACTAGCCGGAGAGGATGCATGATGACACTACCTAGGGTCCCGATTGAACAGACGGTTGATTTCCTGGTCGGCCTGCTTAATACGCCCAGCCCCACGGGCGATACCGCCAAGGCCATCCTCTATGTGCAGGCGGCCCTCGACGCCCTGCCGCTCGCCCTGCGCCGAACACGCAAGGGCGCTCTGGTCGCCACGTGGCCCGGCGACGAACTCTGCCCCCGCGCCCTCACCGCCCACGTCGACACGTTAGGACTGATGGTACGACGCATCAAGGGCAACGGGCGCCTGCTCGTCACCCAAGTCGGCAACTTCGACTGGCACACGGTCGAGGGTGAGGGGTGCCGGGTGATCACACGAGACGGCACAGCTATTCGCGGCAGCATCCTGCCGACCAAGGCCTCGGTCCATATCTACGGCAACGAGACACGTGAGCTGAAGCGCGAGGGCGAGAACTACGAGGTACGCCTTGACGCCGTTACCCAGAACCAGAGCGAGACGGAAGCGCTGGGCATCAGGGTCGGCGACTTTGTCTACGTCGATCCAAGGGTGGAACTGACCAACGGATTCATCCGCTCGCGCTATCTCGACGACAAGGCCGGCGTCGCAGCGATCTACGGCGCGCTCCTGGCCCTGCACCAAGCCGGGCTGGCGCCGCGATACCGCCTTGACGTGCTGATCTCCAACTACGAGGAGGTCGGCCACGGAGGCGCAAGCGGGATACCCGACACGGTCGAAGAGCTGGTCACCGTGGATATGGCTGCAGCAGGCGAGGAGCAGGCCTCGGATGAGTTCACGGTGGGCATCTGCGCCAAGGATTCCGGTGGCCCTTACCATCTGGGCCTGAGACGTCGCCTGGAGCAGCTCGCGATCGATCACGAGATCCCCTTCCGCACCGACACCTATCCCTACTACGGCTCTGATGGTGAGGCGGCATGGCGCGCGGGGGCCGATCTGGCGGTCGGCCTCATCGGTCCCGGCGTCGATGCCTCCCACGCCTATGAACGCACCCACCAGGACTCCCTGAGCGCAACGATCCGGCTGCTGCTGGCCTACCTGTTGAGCGAGTGACGGATGCAGGAGACGCTGACGCAGCCCACCGGCACGCCGTTGCCCATCAGCCAACGGCTGGACTGGCGAGTTCCCTACTTGACCAGCGACCTGCCGGGGGTCGGCGGCGTGATCCGCACCGAGCCCGAGGACTTCGTCGTGGACGAAGTGCCGGCGTACGAACCATGCGGCGACGGTGAGCACACCTACTTCCGCGTCGAGAAACGCGACATCACGACGCTGCAGCTGGCCCAGCAGATCGCCCAGAAGCTCGACCTACCCCCGCGGGCCGTAAGCTATGCCGGGCTCAAGGACGCCTATGCCGTTGCCAGACAGACCTTCTCGGTGCAGTTCGTGCCGACCGAGAAGATCGAGGCGCTCGAATTGGATCGGGCGCAGGTTCTCTGGGTCGCGCGCCATCGCAACAAGCTGCGTGTGGGACATCTACGCGGAAACCGCTTCAGCTTGCGCATCCGCGATGTCGTACCCGAAGCCGAGGACCGAGCGGCGGCGATCCTTGAGCGTCTCCAGACAAGCGGTGTACCCAATGCCTACGGCCCCCAGCGCTTCGGCAATCGTGGTGACAACCATATCGCCGGCTACCATCTGCTGCGCGACGACCGCGCGGGACTCCAAGCTATGGGGATCCGCCACCTGTCCAGAAACCTGCGTGGGCTCTTCATCAGCGCCCTGCAATCGGCACTCTTCAACCAGGTCGTCGCCCTGCGCCTAGAACAGGGCACCCTGGACACCGTCATCCCCGGCGATATCGCTCGTAAGGAGGACACCGGGGGCATCTTCACCGTTGAGGAGGTCGAGACGGAGCGCGCTCGGGCTGCAGCCTGGGAGATCTCGGCTACAGGACCTATCTATGGGGACAAGTTGATGCAGGCTCAGGAGGAGGCCGGGCGGATGGAAGCCGACGTGCTGGCCGCATCCGGACTTACCCTGAACGACTTCCGCGCGATCAGAGAACGCGGCGTTCGACGGCCCTTGCGCTACAATGCCGAGGGCCTGACCTGGCGGGTTGAGCACCAGAGCGTGCTGTGGGTAAGCTTCTTTGCGCCCAAGGGCTCATTTGCCACCGTCCTTCTGCGCGAGCTGATGAAGGGCGATGTTCCTCAGGATTTCGAGTCATAGCGGAGGCGTGATGGACGATCGACAGCGCAAGCAGATGCAGTACTCAGCCATCTACCTTTTGATCGCCATTGTGGCGGCGTGGCTTTTTCAGACGCTGATTTTCCGGCCCTTGGTCATCCGTTGGAGCGAGGTCCCTTATAGCCAGTTCCTCGAAGAGCTGGAGGTGGGGAACATTGCCGAAGTCCGCCTCACTGAGGACCGCATCCTCTACACCTGCTGCGACGAAGCGGAGGAAGCCGAGGCCGGCTCCTACAATGTCGTGCGTGTGGACGATCCCGATCTCATCGAGCGTCTGGTCGACGCAGGCGTGAGCTTCTCGGGTGAAGCACCCAGCAATGCCCTCCTACCCAGCATTCTCGGCTGGATCATTCCCTTGCTGCCGCTCGCCCTGATCTGGTATTTCGTCCTGCGGCGCATGGGCCAGGGGGGCGCCGGTGTCATGTCGGTCGGCAAGAGCCGCGCTAAGGAGATCCAGGGGGAGAAAACGGGGGTCAAGTTCGCCGATGTCGGCGGGGCAGAGGAAGCGACCTTTGAGCTCAAAGAGATCATCGACTTCCTCAAGGACCCTCAGCGCTTCACACGCCTTGGAGCCAAACTACCCAAAGGCGTGCTGCTCGTCGGTCCCCCTGGGACCGGCAAGACGCTGATGGCGAGGGCGACCGCCGGTGAGGCCGATGTGCCCTTCTTCTCCATCAGCGGATCGGATTTTGTGGAGATGTTTGTCGGCGTGGGGGCGTCGCGGGTGCGCGACCTCTTCGTCCAAGCCAAGGCCAAGGCACCCTGTATCGTCTTTATCGACGAGATCGATGCCATCGGTCAGTCACGGTCCTCCGTCGGCGCAATCGCGACGAACGATGAGCGCGAGCAGACGTTGAACCAGTTGCTGTCGGAGATGGATGGCTTTGAGCCCAATCAGGGCGTCGTCATCATGGCCGCGACCAACCGCCCCGAGATCCTCGATCGTGCGCTATTGCGTCCCGGTCGCTTCGACCGGCAGATCGAGGTGAGCCTACCGACAGAACGGGGGCGCCACGAGATCCTCAAGATCCACACCCAGGACGTTATACTCGACAGTGATGTCGCTCTCAAACGCATCGCGCAGATCACGGCGGGCTTCTCCGGCGCCGACCTGGCCAACATCGTCAACGAAGCCGCTCTGCTGGCGGTGCGGCGCAATCACGAAGCGGTCACGATGGATGACTTCGATCGTGCCTTTGAAAGGGTCGTGGCAGGCCTCCAGCGCAAGATGCAGCTCAAGCCCGAGGTACGCAGGCGTGTGGCCTACCACGAAGGGGGCCACGCCCTGGTGGCTTACCTCCAGCCGGACACCGACCCGGTGCACAAGGTGAGCATCGTGCCCACCTCGAAGGGTGCACTCGGCTACACGCTCCAGATGCCCGATGAGGACACCTATCTGATGAGCAAGCGCGAGCTTGAGGAGCGGATCGCGGTGATGCTCGGTGGGCGGGCGGCGGAGAAGCTCGTGTTTGAGGACACCTCCACCGGTGCCGCCAATGACCTGGAACGGGTAACAGAGCTCGCGCTGCGGATGGTCACGGAATTCGGCATGACCGAGACGCTGGGACCTGTCCGCTACGCCGGCACAGCAGGCACGGGTTACCTGGGCAACACCGGAGGTCTGCGCCAGGACATCAGCCCAGATACCGCGCGTCTGATCGACCAGGAAACGCGAATTATCGTCGAGACGGCTGAGCGTAGGGCACTGGATCTGCTGCAAGCGAACATCGATGCCCTCCACGAGATCGCTCAGACACTCCAGGATCAGGAAGTGATCAGTGCCGACGACATCGCCAGGATCGTAGGGTAGGACGCAGGAGGTACAAGATGGCTCGGGTTCCCACAGGTGAAGAGCGCGAGGTCCGGCATAGCCCCGGCACAACCATCGACGGGGCGTCGTTGGCCCTGACTATTGTATTGGCAGCCGTCGTCGCTGCGCTCTCATTCATCCCCTTCTCGGTGATGCTGGGCACGGCGGGCAGCATCGAGATGTCGGAAGGCGTCTATCCTCTGGTCGGCTGGATCCTCGGCCCCATCGCCGGCGCCGTTGCCTCCGGACTAGGCCGGCTCGTGGGCGTCTTGCTGGCGCCCCACACAGCGGGCGTGCCGTTCGTCTCGGTATCGGGCGCGATGATCGGCAGCTTTGCAGCGGGCTCGATGGTCCTGCAGGGCAGACGGCGGCATTGGTGGATCGGGTTGACGATCTACCTGGTTATCGTCTACCTTCTCTACGCCGGGCGCGCCGTGGTCCAGAACGGCGTGGGCCTCTGGCCGGCCATCGGGGCCACCTTTCTAAACTGGTCGGGGATCCTGCTCTATGCCCTCCCGACCCGCCGTTGGATCGCACGCTGGCTCAAGAGCCGCCACGTCGGCCACCTGGCAGCGGGGCTCTTCCTCGGCACCTGGATGATCTCGGGCATCACGCACGTCAACTCCGGGATGATCACCTATTTTATGTATAACTGGCCGGAAGAAGTATGGTTAGTCCTGATCCCCATCATCCCGGTCGAGAACCTCGTCCGCTGTCTGATCGGGACGGTGATCGGCACCGGCGTCATCGCCGGCCTCCGTGCCATCGGGATCCTCAAGCCTCGTGAAGCCGTCTATTGAGACACCCGCAGCACGATCCTCCGACTGTCGTACGGAGGCAAGTGCCGTTTTCGACGGGGTCTCTTACCTCTATCCCCGCACCCAGGAACCCGCGCTCAACGAGATCAACCTGACCATCCTACGCGGGGAGTTTCTGGGTGTGATCGGCCCGACCGGCGCGGGCAAGACGACGCTGTGCCTAACCCTGAATGGAATTGTGCCCCAGGCCTTCGGCGGGCGCTTCTTCGGTTATGTGAAGGTCGCCGGGCTCGACACACTGAGTCATCCCGTCAGCACCATGGCGCAACACGTGGGGATGGTCTTCGAAGATCCCGACACCCAGCTCACAGCCACCTCCGTGGAGAACGAGATCGCCTTCGCGCTCGAAAACCTCAGGGTCCCACGGGACGAGATGCGCAGGCGGATTTCGTGGGCCCTGGAGATCGTGCGCCTCGAGGGCAAGGAGCACAAACACCCCTTCGAACTATCGGGAGGCGAGAAACAACGCCTCGCGATCGCGGCAGCGCTGGCCCTGCGCCCCGAGATTCTGGTCCTCGACGAACCCACCTCCCAGCTCGACCCGGTTGGCGTCCAAGAGGTCTTTGCCATCCTGCGCGACCTCAACCGAACGTTGGGGATCACCGTCGTGATCGCCGGTCACGCGGCTGAGGAGATGGCAGAGCATGCCGATCGACTCGCTTTACTTGTCCATGGAGAGCTGGTGACCACCGGGACACCCGAGGCGGTCTATGGAGACGTCGAACGCCTCAACAAGATTGGCGTACGTCCGCCACAGGTGACGGAGACCTTCTACCTGCTGGGCAACGGAACGCTGCCGGACCTGCCCGTGCGGCTGGAGGATGGGCTGAGGCTGCTCGAGACCTGGCCCCGCACGCACGCATGCCAAGGGGCACCATGCGAACAGCCGGCAAGACCAGCTCCACCGGTCAGTAGCGCCCGGCAAACGACGACGCCCCTCCTGTCGGCTCAGGCATTACACCACACCTACGCCGACGGCACCCAGGCACTCAAGGGCATCTCACTGGAGATCCATAGAGGCGAATATGTGCTCATCGCGGGGCAAAATGGGGCCGGCAAGAGCACACTGGTCAAGCATTTCCTCAACCTCCTCCAACCAACCCTTGGCACGACCTCGGTCAACGGCATCGATACCCGCCGCCTGCGGATGAGCGACCTGGCGCGCATCATCGGCTACGTGGCCCAAAACCCTGACCATCAGATCTTCACCGCCACGGTGGAGGACGAGGTCGCGTTTGCCCTGCGGCATCTGGGCCGCTCAACCGACCAGGTGAGCGCCGCCGTCACCCGCAGCTTGGAGGCCGTCGGCCTGCTCGATGCGCGGGATCGGCACCCCCTCGCGTTGCCCAAAGGCGACCGGACGCGGGTGATCATCGCAGCCGTACTGGCGATGGATCCGGAGGTCCTGATCTTTGACGAGCCCACCATGGGCCAGGACGACCAAGGCGCGCAGGCGATCCTCGATATCACGCGGCGCCTGCATCAGCAGGGGAAGACTGTGGTGACCATCACCCACCACCTGCACCTCATGCCGGCGTATGCCGAGCGTATGATCCTGATGGGCAAGGGCGTGAAGCTGCTCGACGCCCCGATTCGCCAGGCTCTCCACGACGTGGATCTGCTCGCCGCGACCTATCTGGCCCCACCACAAGCCGTATGGCTGGCACGGGCGCTCTGCGAAGCCGATGAGCCGGGCGCCGCGGCCCTCGTGACCCCGGAGGACGTCGCCGGCTGTCTAGCCGGACAGGCCCCCCCGATGGAGGTCCGCCATTAGCGCCTTCACACTCCAAAGCGTCGGACGCACATCGCTCTTCACCCGTCTGGATGTCCGGCCCAAGCTGGCCCTGATGACGGTCCTGACCCTGGTCGCCTTGGTCTGGGAGAGTCCCTTGCTGGGCACGCTGCTGGCCCTGATCGTCCTGATCGCGTGTCTGGTTGTGGGCGTACACCTCAGCTATGTCGGCAAACTGCTCGCGGTGATGCTGCCCTTCTACCTGTTGATGCTGATCACGCAAGGCTTCTTCGCCAATGATCTGATCCGCTCACGCACCGGACAAACGACACTAACGCCCCTCTTCTCCCTCCCGGACAGCTGGTGGTTAGTCGGAGGCACGACGATGTCGGTCGAAGGGCTCCTGTACGCACTCAACAGCATGGCCAAGACGCTGACGATGATGCTGGTGATCCCCCTCGTCGTCTTCACCACCGACGTCAACACGATGATCGTGGGCTTGGTCAAAGCCCGCGTCCCGTACAAGATCGCCTTTATCTTCTCCTCCACGCTCCGCTTTTTCCCCTTGCTTTTTGGGGATGTCCAGGCCATCATTCAGGCGCAACGCCTACGAGGGCTCGCCTTCGAGACCATGGGGCCGATCCGGCGATTGCGCGTCTATGCCAGGATCGCCGTGCCCTTGATCTTGGGCGCGGTGGTGAAATCCCAGCAGCTCGAGATCGTCCTGCAGTCCAAGGCCTTCTCCGGCAGCCCACAGCGCACCTACTTGCACGAGTCACGCTTGGCGTTCGCCGACTACGCCGTGCTGATCTTTGCCGGCCTGTTCATCGTGGTTGCGGCGGTGCTCTACATCGCCTTCGATATCGGAAAGTTCGGGGGGCCCCTATAGGCAGGCTATGACGATCCTCACATCCCGGAACGGGAAGCTGTATATCGGTCCGGATCATCCGGTGGTGCTGATCAGCGACCAACTGCGTCTCGGACCCCAATGGGACGAGGCCTCTGCCGATGCTGCCCTTGAGCAGATGGTGACCCTTGCCCGGCGCGCGATCTCGGCGGGCCTGGATATGGTGGACCTGATGGTCACCGGTCCGGCTACGGACGAGAGCGCGGCTTTCGTGACCCACCTGCTCCCCCGACTTGCCGTTGCCGTTCACGACGCCGTCGGCTGTGCCATCTCACTGGACTCGCGCCATCCTGCGGCGCTCCGCGCCGCCCTGACGGCTCTCCGGCCCTACAAGGTGCTCATCAACTCCGTCACGGCGGAGGCTGACGTACTGGCGACGCTGTTGCCGCTCGCCGCCGAGTTCGGGGCCGCCATCATCGGCATGCCGATCGGCGACCATCACGGCTTGCCGAAAGACGTCCAGGGGCGGATGAAGGAGGCCGAGGTGATCCTCGAACGGGCAGCTGCCCACGGCATTCCGTCGGAGGACGTGGTGATGGATGCGATCTGCCTGGCCCCCTCCGCCGAATTAGGCTCCATGGCCGTGTCCCTGGAGACGCTGCGCCGCTTTCACGATGAGTTGGGCGTCGCAACGACGCTCGGCATCAGTAACGCCGGTTACGGCATGCCCGAGCCCTTCCATATCGCCCTGGCCTATCTGCTGTCCGCTATGCCCTGGGGTCTGGACTCAGCGCTGGTGAACCCGCGCACACCGCTGCTCATCGAGGCCGTGCGCGCCGGTGATTTTCTGACACACCGCGATCCCTATGGGAGGCGGTATCTCCAACACTACCGGGCCACACAACGAACATGACTTTGAGGAGATGCTCATGCGACTTACTTTCACGCTGAACGATGCCCCCATCGATCTGGAGGACATCCCTGAGGATATGGCCTTGGTCGACCTGCTCCGCGACGTCCTCGACCTGACGGGCACCAAGCGTGGGTGCGAGACGGGCACCTGCGGCGCCTGCTCCGTGCTGATCGACGGACGCCTGGCGCGCTCATGCAGGACCAAGGTGGCCGACATCGTCGACCACCACGTAACAACGATCGAGGGTATCCGCAGCCCTGACGGTGGCCTCAGCGACCTTCAGACCGCCTTTCTCGCCCATGGCGCGGTGCAATGCGGATTCTGCACGCCAGGCATGGTCCTGGCGGGGGAGGCGCTTCTGCGTCGCAACGCGGCGCCGACCCGTACCGAGATCCGTCGCGCCATCAACGCCAATCTCTGTCGCTGCACAGGCTATCAACAGATCGTCGACGCGATCGAGGAGGTGGCTGCCCTCCGACGCGCGAACCGGGTCGCGGACGGGGAGGTGACCCCGTGACCGAGAAGCTCAGTTATGTCGGCAATCCGGCCCTGAAGAACGTCGATGGCATCGACAAGGTCACCGGGCGCACCCGCTACGTCGGCGATATGGTCGTCCCGAACATGCTGGTCGGCAAGGTGCTGCGCAGCCCCGTGCCGCATGCGCGCATCACGGAGCTCGACGTGACGCCGGCCCTTGCGGTGCCCGGCGTCAAGGCCGCGATCACCCATGCGGACTTCGTGGATGACGGCAGCTTCGGCTGGCCGATTCGTGACGCTTTCATGCTCGCCTATCAGAAGGTGCGCTACGTCGGCGAAGCCGTCGCCGCCGTCGCCGCCGAGGATGAGGAAGCCGCAGACGCCGGACTGGCAGCGATACGCTTCGCCTATGAGCCCCTACCGGTGATCGCGAGTGTGGACCAGGCCCTCGACCCGGAGATGCCTCAGATTCCTGAGATCTCGCCCACGGGAGGCGGTAACCTCTCTAACACCCACCTGCTGCGCAACGGTGATCCCGATCCGCTCATCGCAAGCGCGCCTGTCGTCCTGGAGGCGACCTACGAACTCCCGCATCAGGAGCACGCCTACATCGAGACCGAGGGCGCGCTGGCGATCCCTGAACCGGACGGCGGCGTCACCATCTACGCCAACTGCCAGAGCCCCCACCTGAACCGCGACAATGCCGCTCAGGTCCTGGGGCTCGAGCCCGGTCGCGTTCGCGTGATCCAGCCGCCAATGGGCGGCGCTTTCGGCGGCAAGGACGACGTCGTTTATCAGACCACGGCCCAGGCGGCAAAGCTCGCCCTGAAGGCCGGTGCGCCCGTGCGCCTCATCCTCAACCGCCCCGAGTCCATGGCGGCTTCCTACAAGCGTCAGTCGATGCGGAGTCATCTCATCCTTGCAGCCGAGCAGGATGGGACCTTACGCGCGGCCAAGGCGGACCTGACCGTCGACACCGGCGCCTATGCCTCCGGCACACCGCTCTCCTCCTGGCGGGCGACGATGCACGCGGCAGGTGCCTATCGCTATGAGGCCGTCCACGTCGATACCCAGGCCCTCTACACCAACAACGGCTACTCCGGCGCCTTCCGAGGTTTCGGCAATACCCAGGCGAGTTGTGCCGCCGAACTGGCCATCGACGAATTGGCCGAGCAGGTGGGCCGTGATCCCATCGAGTTTCGTCTGCACAACTGCCTGAGACTGGGCGATCGCACGATGACGGGTGTTCAGCTGGATCAGGCGGTCGGCCTGGCGGATTGTCTGACGTGGGTGCGCGACCGCTCCGACTGGGCTGCCAAGCGCGCCGCCTATGACGCCCAACCCGGCGATGCGCCGCATAAGCGCGGGATCGGGGTCGCCTGCTACTTTCACGGCAGCGGCCTGGGCGGCGAGGGCCTGGACTTCGCGACGGCGACGCTCACGATCGAGCACGACAACCGGGTCACCATCGCCGCCGGTCTGACGGACTTCGGACAGGGCAGCCGTACCGTCTTCACACTGCTGGCGGCGGAGACGCTGGGCGTCTCCATGGACCGCGTGCGCGTCCTGCGACCGGACACGCAGACCGCCCTGGACTCAGGCCCTACGGTAGCATCGCGGGCCTCCATCGTCGGCGGCAACGCCGTAAGGATCACCGCAGCGAAGATCGACCGCGTGTTGAGGATGGCAGCGGCGGATCTGCTCGCTTGCCTGCCCGAGCAGTTGGTCCGCGACGGCGAGCGCTACATCGGCCCGACGGAGGAGCCCGTGGGCTTTGAGGTCGTGGTCGCCCACGCCCGCGAGATGGGATTCCAGCTCTCGGCCCAGGGCCGCTGGCAGATTCGGCCCATCGAGTGGGATTTCGAGCGCGGCACCGGTGAGCCCTACTTCGCCTACGTCTTCGGCGCCCAGGTCGCCGAGGTGGAGGTGAACCGCCGCACAGGCAGGACCCGCGTGCTCAAGATCTGGGCCGCCCACGACGCCGGGACGATCCTTTTTCCCAGCGGCGCGCTTGGACAAATGTACGGCGGCATCGCACAGGGGCTGGGCTTTGCCCTGATGGAAGGCTTCCGGTTCGAGCAGGGGATACCGCAGGCGCTCGACTTCGACCGCTACCGGATTCCCCGCGCCACCGACGTGCCCGAGATCGAGGGCACCTACATTCGCACCTCGCATCCGGAGGGGCCCTACGGTGCCAAGAATCTAGCGGAGCCGGTGATGATCGCCACCGCGCCCGCCATCGCCAATGCCTTCTACCAGGCGACGGGTCATCGGGTACACACCCTGCCCCTGCCGAACCTCGCCTCCTGAGCGACTTGCGCTTAGAACATTTGAGCGATATAATCGAGGCATGGGCATGATCGATATCGCCGTTCGCGCTCAGGAGCGCCGCGCTCACAAACTGATGCTGCAGGGCAACCTGGATGGGGCCATCGCTGTCTATCGCGAGATCCTCAGCCTCGATCCGGAGTGCGCGACAGCCCACTACCAACTGGGCCTCTGCTATCGCCAGCGACGCCAGTGGGAGGACGCTGTACGGGTCTTGGCTCGCGCCCGTGATCTGGGCGAGGCGCGCGCAATTCCCCTGTTGAACGAGCTGCAGACGTCACGCCCTCCCCACAACGTCAACGATGCGGCGGACGAGCCCGCTGTCGTCGTCGGCAGCCGCGTCCTGACCCGCAGCAGGCCATCGGAGACGCCGCCCCAGCAGCATGACGCTCAGGGCGTTCAGGCATCAGGGTCTGGGGTCGCCGAGCCTCGGG
>Ga0334882_1002273_pt1 | contig 20176 bp, 14 predicted proteins | sample GraSluR1_MG_5_FD_207226 | JGI IMG/M metagenome (GOLD analysis project Ga0334882, IMG submission 207226) | Sludge microbial communities from methane-producing bioreactor in Wageningen University, Netherlands - Granular Sludge_15_04-R1 | ecosystem: Engineered > Bioreactor > Anaerobic >...
AGGTCAACCCGTCCACAACTGCGAAATTGTATTTTACTCCTCCAATCTCCGCCGACAACTCCCTGAAGCCTGATGCTGATCTCAGCTTTCGGAACATAGACTGACCTGTGGTTTTGTTATCCTTCAGTTGAACCATTGATCTTATTACAGCCTCTGTATAACCTCCGGACACTTCAGTCAGGAGGGCAGCAGAACTTCTCATATCCATTGGTCCGTCTGCAGGTTCCCCGATAGCATTGCTGATATCTATACCAAACAAGCGGATAAGCCTGACAAGCTCCATTACAGTGAGAACGGCATCGACGTCGCTTACACCTTTTCTGGTCATTCCGTCGCGCTTTGCTTCAAACTTCATTGCAATACAAGGTGTTACAGACACGCTGTATATCTTTTCCGCTTCTATTTTTCTCTTCCCTGCAACATAACCCTTAATAAGAGTGCCTGCTATCTGTTGTGGTGATTTAAGAGGCGAAAGTGAGTCAAGGATATCCGGCATATACTGCTCTGCATACTTTACCCATGCGGGACAGGCTGAGACATAGACAGGTTTTTGTGAGTCGCTTTTTCTCTTATTCAGGACAGATTCGGCCATCTCATGAATGTACAGGTCATTGGCAGAGCCTGAATAAAAGACCAGATCGAATCCCATTTTTCTGAGTACCGAATTGAGTACCCTGTCAAAATCCCTGGTATACTTTACCCCAAGCGAGTCTGCAACCGCAAACGGCACCACTGGAGAATACTGAATAACCCTGACAACATCACTGTTGTTAAGATACTCGAGCACCTCATTGGTATTATGCTTTTCATGCAGGGCACCGGTGGGACATACCAGAACACACTGGCCGCAGTTAATGCAGCTGGAGAAATTGAAATCCCTGTCCATTGCCGTACCAATATGGGTATTTCTCCCACGGTTAAGGAAATCCAGTGTCGTTGCAGTAACCAGCTCTTCACATACTCTCACACACCTTCCGCAGAGAATACACTTTGAGAGTTCTCTCACGATAGCAGGACTCGACTGATCGAGTCTCATCTTGATTTTCCTTCCCCTTATTCGCCTTTCTGTGATGTTTAGCTCCTCCGCGAGCTTCTGCAACTCACAGTTAAGATTACGGTCGCAGTAAAGACAATCATCGGGATGGTTAGACAGGAGCAATTCAACAATTGTCTTTCTGGCCTTGATCACACGGGGTGAATGTGTTCGTATCTTCATCCACTCCTCAACAGGCTGCGAGCATGCAGTAACCAGTCTGTCGCGGCCTTCCACCTCAACAACACACATCCGGCACGCGCCGGTAGGGGTAAATTCCTTCATCCTGCAAAGGGTAGGAATCAGTATCCCGTTTCGGTTCAATGCCGAGAGAATTGTCTCTCCCTTCTCTGCATTGATCTTTCTGTTATTTACCTCGATAGTGAACTGCATACTGTTATTTCACTGAAATTGCACTGAACTTACATACATCATAGCAGGCACCGCAGCCTATACATTTATCCTCAACGATGAAGAAAGGCTGCAATCTTGTACCATAAATAGCATTCACCGGACACTTTGATGCACAAAGGGTACATCCCGTACACTTCTCAACATCTATAATAAATGTCCTTAAACCACGGCATACGTTAGCGCGACATTTCCTGTCAAAGATATGCTCTTCGAACTCCTCCCTGAAATTACTCATCGCACTAAGGAAGGGATTTGGAGCATTCTGCCCCAGACCACAAAGCGAAGTGTCCTTCATCACCGATGCAATTGCCTCAAGCTGCATTACACCCTTGAACCTTTCAAGGGTAGTACCGGCTTCATCATTTGCAGGTCTTTTCACGACACTGTCAAGTATTTCAAGCATTCGGCCTGTACCCTCACGGCATGGTATACACTTGCCGCAACTCTCATGGTGCATGAAATCCATGTAATACCTTACCATTTCAACCATGCAGGTAGATTCATCAATTATTATAAAGCTTCCTGCTCCCAGTCCCGAATTGATTTCTTTCAGTTCATCATAATCAATTCTGGTATCAAGTTGCTCCTCCGTAATGAACGTTCCTGTTGAGCCTCCGAGCTGAAGAGCCTTGAACTCCTTTCCCTCCCTGATTCCACCAGCAATGCCTTCAACGACCTCCCTCAGGGTTGTTCCCATTTCCACCTCTACTATGCCTGTCAGCCTGGCTTTACCAGCCAGCGCAAAAACCTTGGTGCCACTGCTGCTCTCAGTACCCAGGCCCAGAAACCATTCGGGGCCGTTTTTCATTATCAGAGGCACATTCATCAATGTCTCTACATTGTTGATGATGGTTGGCTTTCCGAACAGACCTGATGTAGCCGGATAGGGAGGTTTGAGTTCAGGCATGCCCCTTTTGCCCTCAAGCGAGCCGATAAGTGCAGTCTCCTCACCGCATACAAAAGCACCGGCATCGACAGAGACAACAATCTCAAGATTGAAACCGCTGGAGAAGATGTTGTGCCCCAGCAAGCCATAATCACGCGCCTGCTCAAGTGCTCTTCTGAAGGTGCTGATAGCATGGTCTGATCCTGATCTGATAAAGATATACGCAGTTGTGGCCCCAATACCATATGCAGCAATAGCCATACCCTCTATCAGTCTGTGAGGATCGCTCTCCATTATGGTTCTGTCGGTATAGCCACCCGGATCACTCTCTTTTGCATTACATACCAGATATTTATTCGATGCCGTGGTATTTAAAGCATACTTCCATTTAAGACCTGTCGGGAAACCGCCTCCGCTTCTGCCCCTAAGGTTGCTTTTCTCAACAATTTCACATACCTCCTCAGGGGTGTAGTGCCTTATTGTCTTTACGAATGTTCTGTACCCGCCTCTTGCTATGTATTCGGCAATACTGCCGGGATCGTAACAGCCGCAGTTGCCAAGTACAATCCTCTTCTGCTTCGAAAAATAGGGATGGTCTTCAGCAAAAGGTATTCCATGCCAGGTTTCAAAACCCCTGGTTCCCGACTGACCTACCAGATCTTCATCAGGTATATCATTGTGAAACACCGAGTTAAGCAGAGAATCCACCTTGTCGTCGGTAATATTTCTGAACACAAGCTTGTTTTTGCCAGGTAATTGTATGCATACAAGAGGCTCATAATTAGCCGGTCCGTTGCAGCCCGTATTTACCAGATCAGCTTCAATACCCATCTCAGAAAGATAATCCCTGACCGCCTTGTCCGTCCTTGCCGATCCGGCAATAATACTGCTTGTGCCCGAGGATATGTAAATAACCGGCCGGCTTATTCTTTCCCTCCTTATCGTCTGCAGTTCCTTCTCGACATCCGCGGGAAGAGTGTCGCTGCCTGAAAGCAGAATCCTGCTGATAAGATAGTTCTTAGTATCTTCCATTTGAAAGCATGTTAATCATTATCAACTATATGCTTCAGCCTCTTGATCATAGCTGGTATCTGGTCATTTGAAACGCCTGTATGATATTCACCGTTAACTTCAATTACAGGTCCGTTACTGCAGCTACCCATACATGTTACAATCTCATAGCTGAACCTGCCATCCCTTGTTGTTTGTCCCGGTTCAACCCCCAGCTCTTCCCTCAGTGCCGATATCAGAGAACCTGATCCGTTCATGAAGCAGGTAGTACCATGACAAATACGGAAATGTATCCTGCCTGATGGTAAAAACCTGAACTGGTCGTAAAATGTCGCAAGTCCGTAAATTTTGGTCGTGCTGATGCCAAGGAGATTACCCAGTCTGACTATAGAATCCTCTGAAATATATCCTGCCTCTTTTTGTATCTCCTGAAGGATTGGTATCAGGTTCTCCTTACGTGCCTGTCTGTGCCTGGCAAATATCTCATTCACAACATCTTGATTTTCCCTTTCCATTGAATGACATTTTAGGAAACATACAAATATAATAAATTTATTGTTACAAACTGAACAATGTTAATTTATTAACAGTAAATTTGCATTTATGATTTCGACAGATGACTTATTGATTTCCTGGCTTTTTAATTAACTTTACTGACAATTCTGATTTAGACTACCTGTTAACTGATGAAATGGAGGCATGAAAAAGAGAAATGAGATTCAGGTTTGCCTTGGCAGCTCATGTTTCTCAAGGGGCAACAAGGAGTTGGTTCAGTATGTGAAGGATTACCTTGTAAGGAATCATCTTGACGACAGGGTGGTATTCAAAGGTGCAAGGTGCATGGGGCATTGCAATGAAGGACCGATAATAATAATCAATGAAAAGCTGATCAAAAATGTAGGGCAGCCGGAAATTGAATCTGTTCTTGACAATGAGTTTGGAAATATAATCTGGTAAAGTACATAGTCATGAAAAACACTGTTCCGGAAGTTTATATTAACGACAACACATGTCGCAACTCATACTCCTGCATAAGAGTCTGTCCGGTAAATGCAGTCGAGGTGAGATCTGACCGGCAACACCCTGTGATAATCCCCGACCGCTGCATTGGTTGCGGCCTGTGCTATGTATCCTGCAAGCCTTCGGCAATTGAATTCAGGGATTCGGTAGCAGATGTAAGTGCACTGCTTTCATCAGATAGAAAAACAGCTGCTCTGATAGCACCCAGCATAGCATCGGAGTTTGAGGATATTACCGATTACAGGAAATTCGTCGGGATGATCAGATCACTGGGTTTTGATTATGTATATGAAAATTCATTTGGAGTAGACCTGATAGCAAACGCATATGCCAGGCTGTTTAGCGAGGCAGGCGGAAAATACTACATTACCGCCAACTGCCCTGCCATAGTAAAAATGATAGAGCGGCACCACCCCGACCTTGTTACAAACCTGGCTCCGCTGGTCTCTCCAATGATTGCCTCTGCACTGGTGGTAAAGGAGATTCACAAAGGTGATGATGTGGCAACCGTTTTCATTGGTCCATGCATCGACGCCAAGGACGAGGCCCTGCAATACGATGACGGTAAACTGGTTGAAGGCGTGCTTACATTCATTGAACTGAGAAAGATGTTCGATGATATGAAAATACAGGAGAGAAGGGTAACCATGTCTGAGTTTGATCCGCCTTTCGGAAACTGGGGAGCGCTATATCCTTTGCCGGCAGGTATTATTCAGGCCGGAGGCATTAAAAGAGACCTGGCAACCAGTGAAGTAATTACAGCCTCAGGGAAAGAAGATGTGATGTCTGCCGTTAAGGAATTTGACAAATACATCGACACCATTAACCACCACTTCAACCTCTTTTTCTGTGAAGGGTGCCTGCTCGGACCAGGTATGGAGAGCCACACCGACAGATTCAGAAAAAGAGCCCTGGTGAGAAACTACGCCCTCAAGAGAGTCGGTCTGCTTGACAAGGAGCAGTGGAAGAGAGATATTGAAAAGTGGTCAGGACTGGATTTTTCAAGGAGGTTTACACCTCACGACCAGACAATTCCTGAACCGCCTGACGAGGCTGTCAAAGAAGTACTCAAAATCATAGGAAAGGAAGATATAGAAGAGGAGATTGACTGCGGGGCATGCGGTTATATGTCGTGTCGCGACTTTGCAGTTACTGTCGCGAAAGGTCTTGCAGTACCTGAAATGTGCCATACCTTCAACCTAAGAAATAAACAGGAGTATATTGAAAACCTCAGACAGACAAACAAGAAGCTGGCGGATACCAAGAAAGCGCTGAAGGAATCGCAGGATAATGCCCTAAGGGAAAAGGAGATAGCACAGAATGCGTCCGACATGATGCACAGCATGCTGGAAAAACTACCAAGCGGTGTCATAATTGCCGACAGTAATCTTAAGGTTCTGCACTCAAACCAGGCGTTCATCAACATAATAGGAGAAGATGCCACAGCCATTGCCGAAATTATTCCGGGCCTTAAGGGAGCAGACCTTAAGACACTCCTCCCCTTCAGCGTGTACAATATGTTCAGCTTCGTGATCAGGGAAAATGAACCTGTAATCAGCAGAGATGTTCCGTACGAAGAGAAGATGCTTAACATATCGGTATTCCCCATCAGGCAGAATAAGATTGCCGGTGCTATCATCAGGGATCTCTATTCGCCTGAAGTACAACGTGAAGAGACTATAAACCGGATAAGCGATGTGATAGACAGAAACCTCGAGATGGTTCAGAAAATCGGATTCCTCCTGGGTGAAGGAGCATCGGAAACGGAAAGGATGCTCAATTCCATTATTGACTCCTACACCAGGGGTAAGGGTACAAGCAGCAAAGAATAGAAAAATACCTGTAAAGCATGGAGTTCTATGTAGAGGTAAACAGCCAGCAAAGAAACCACGAAGGAGAAAGAATTTGTGGGGACGTCTTCCTAAACAGGTTTCTGAAGGAAGAGAACAGGATCATAGTGGTACTGTCAGATGGCATGGGTCATGGCGTCAAGGCAAATATACTTGCAACCCTTACATCGACAATGGCCCTCAACTTCACCGTTGAACACAAGGAGGCAGAGCGCATTGCAGAAATAATCATGAACACACTTCCGGTCTGCAGTGAAAGAAAAATCAGTTATGCAACCTTTACCATTATCGATATTGAAAGCGACGGCAAGACAACCATCCTTGAGTATGATAATCCAACTGCCATCATTCTGCGGGGCAGGAACATCTTTGAGCCTGCCTGGAAAAAAGTAACCCTCGGAAAAGGCAGGAATGCAGGCAAAACATTGAAAACCTGCTCATTCTATCCCCAAAAGGAAGACCGCATAGTAATATGCTCCGATGGTGTTGCCCAAAGCGGCATGGGAAGCGAAGAGTGGCCTTTCGGATGGGGCACCGACAACCTCGCCGCCTATGCCGCCAGGCTCGTGTCAAATGAACCCTCAATATCTGCACTGGCTCTCTCCGGCAAAATTGTAAGCATGGCAAATAAACACGACCGCTATAAGGCAAAAGATGATATCAGCTGCGGTGTAATATATTTCAGGGAACCAAGGAAACTGATTCTCTGTTCAGGTCCTCCCTACGAAAAAGAAAAGGACAAAATACTGGCTGCCAAAGTGAAGGATTTTGAAGGGAAAATAGTGCTGGCAGGTGGAACCACAGCCGATATAATAGCCCGTGAGCTGGAGCGCAAAATAGTTGATGAACTGGTTTTCGAAGATCCCGGCCTGCCACCGGAAAGCTTCATGGAAGGAATTGACCTGGTTACAGAAGGGATTCTTACCCTTCAGAAAGCAAGTGAGATAATAAGGACATATAACAACAGCGTAAGACTTGGAAAAGGACCGGCCGATAAAATGGTTAAACTGCTGATGGAGAGTGACGAAATACATTTCATAGTGGGTACCAGAATAAATGTTGCCCATCAGGACCCCAGTCTGCCTGTCGAACTTGAAATAAGACGAACTGTAGTCAAACGCATAGCAAACATCCTGGAAGATAAATGGCTTAAAAAAGTCTCTCTGGAATATATCTGACAGACTGGCAATCTTTATCAGTCACCACAGATATTTAAAATATGACTGAAAAGTACCGGCTGGATAAAAGGGTGGGTAAGATTGTCAGGCATGGATTCTGCAGTAGTAACCTCCGCAATCTCAGAGTCTGCAGGCAATCGGCCCAGGTTACTGACCTCAGCAAAATAAAGCTTGCCATAACCTGCATATTTGCCATCACTGACTCCATATGTAGCAACAAACCTTATATCAAAATCAGTGGCTCCTGTCTCCTCCATTAGCTCTCTGGCCGCTGTCTGATCCGGGTCCTCCCCCTCCTCAACATGTCCTCCCGGAATTTCCCAGGTGGTCCTGTCGCGATGCCGTACAAACACCCATTTACCCTTGTACCTGGCTGCAATGATAGAATAGAGTATCTCTCCTGTCGGCACAGAATCAGATTCATATATAGTTACATTCACCATTTGTGACTTGTGATTAAACAAACACCGCAAAGCTAATACTTCCCTGAAAACAGACTGTTATAATATATTCTCTTATTTTTGCCTTCCTGATATAATCATAATATGATGTTCCTGTTTCTGTGGCATATTATAACTTCAATTCTCTCTTTTATTCTGTTGAGAGAGTTAAGTGGAAGCTTTAAACCTCTTTACAGAAAGAGCACTCTCATACTCAATCTGCTCCTGACAATTACTGTTACCCTGTTTTTTATATTCACAGCCCTGCACGCTTCTGAACCGGATACACCGGAGGGAATTACGGCACAGATGAACCTTAACCTTGTCATTGCAGCTATTGTTTTCCCCCGCACACTTGTAATTCTCATGCACTATGCCGGAAAACTGTTTCGTCTGAGAAAAGGTGGCTATGCCAGACACCTCTCTGTTGCAGGACTGATGTTATACATGCTGATTCTGATCATCATGATGTATGGTCATTTTATCGGCAGGTTCCGGTTTACGGTTGAAGAGGTTGCAATAACTGTTCCGGAACTACATGAAGATCTTGAGGGACTAAGAATCGTTCATATATCAGATCTCCACCTGGGCAGTTTTCATAATAATTACCGCAAGTTGTTACGGATGACACTGATGATCAACAACCTGAGACCTGACCTGATAGTAGACACCGGGGATCTTATCACACTGGGGCACAGGGAGTTTGGCAATACTGATACGATACTTGCAGAAATGGTTGCAACGCATGGCAAATATGCGGTCCTGGGTAACCATGACATAGGCACCTACCTTCCTGATCCTGACAGCCACGATATTGAAGAGACTATCAGAGAGGTATCGGAACGGGTACGCAGATCGGGATACAGATTACTTGAAAACAGTACTGAAATTGTGAATATAGGGAATGCCACTCTGGCTCTTACCGGAGCGGAAACGCGTGGCCGGCATCCCGTGATCGTGCACCCTGACATAACAACGGCAGTGAAAGGGTCGGAAAATGCCGATCTGCGCATACTGCTCACTCATGATCCGAACCACTGGGAAGTGATAATACGGGAATATAAGGATATTGAAATTACGGTTGCCGGTCATACACACGGAATGCAGTTCGGCATCAGGGCATTCGGCTTCAGATGGAGTCCTTCGGTTTATTCTTACCCCAGATGGAATGGACTTTACAAGGAGGGCGGTATGTATCTTTACGTTAACAGGGGTGCCGGGGTGCTGGGAATACCGGTAAGAATAGGAATGCCTCCGGAAATTACCATGATCACACTCAGAAAAGAAGAATAAAAAACGGACACCCTCACCGGATGTCCGCTCAAACCCCTAAAAAAAACAAAAACAAAGTAACTACCGACAACCTTACCTGCGTCTCATGGCAGCTCTTCTTTCTTCGATCTTTTTCTGATACTCTTCAAATTTCTTGTCACCGAGAAGCTTCTTCATCTCAGCATCCCTTTCGGTGTTGATCTTGGTCATATTCTCTCTCATTGCCTCCCTGTTGCCGGAACTCATTGCAGCCTGCCTCATTTCGGTCTGTTTTTTGGCAAACTTAAGCTGCAGATCATAGACCTTCTTCTCCATATCCTTTTCAAGAGACAGCTCCTTCATCATCCACTCAGTCTCCGCCTTAGCCATGTCTTCTGGTGTTCTGGCCTGCATACGCTGACCCTGACCCTGAGCAAATGTTATTGTCAGGAACAGAAACATCGCCATAATGGTAAATAATCCTCTTTTCATATCAGTGATTGGTATTTTGGTTATTATGATACTTAGACACTTATTGTTTATAACTTATTCCGTAATAACCCATCTATTTTTATCCTTAATAAATTATTTTTAGCCGTTGCTGCAGGCAACCGTTATCAATAATAACTATTCTCTTGATTAAATGCATTTTATTAAAACCACAACCGGAGAAATACAATATATCCTGGAGAGGTCAGGAAGGCGGACTATTTCAATTAGTGTAAGGCGCGACGGGTCTGTGATAGTTCGTGCTCCACTGAAAGTACCGGTTTCTGAAATTGAATCATTCGTAAGGGCCAAAGCTAAGTGGATATTGAAGCATTCTGAAAGGCTAACCAAAAGGCACCTGTCTGAATCAAAGGATTATACCGACGGCGAACTGCACTACTACCTCGGAAGGCCTATTCCATTGAGAATAAAAAGAACGGGGAGGAACCGCATTTCACTTACTGATGAATCCATCGAAGTCGAAACAGCGAGTGAGTGGAACCCGGAGTATGGTGAACAGCTTCTTAAGGCTCTATACCGCAGAAAGGCGACGGAGGTATTCAGCGAGAGGATGGCTCACCTGCTCGAAAAGCATTCCCGTTACAACTTCAGGCCGACCGGACTGAAGGTTCGTACCATGGTCAGCCGCTGGGGCAGCTGTTCTGCCAACGGCTCCATAACCCTCAGCTCCAACCTGCTGAAAAAGAGAATCGAACTAATCGACTATGTAATAATGCACGAACTGTGCCACCTGCGCCACCGAAACCACGGCCCCGGCTTCTATAAGCTTCTGGAAGGAGTCTGTCCTGATTACAAAAGATTAAAAAAGGAGATTATTAGTCCTGACGGGTCTGAAATCTGAGATGCATTCCAGCCTAAAACCTGATACCTATTACCGTAACATCATCCACCTGCTCCTGTTTTCCTTTCCATCGTTCAAACTCCTCTTCGAGAATCCTCTTTTGTTCCACCATAGGCAGATCTTTTATTGAAGAGATGAGCAGCTTCAGATTCTTAACCTTATACTTCGATTGGTCGGGACCGCCAAACTGATCGGCAAAGCCGTCGGTAAAGAGATAGATGGCATCACCCTTACTAAGTTTAACAATATGGTTTCTGAAATGCGGCTTTTCACCATAAAATATTCCAATCGGCATCCGGTCGCCTCTGTATTCCGTCATCCTGGCACCCCTGAAATGAAGCATTGAATTGTATGCTGCCGCAAATTCAACTGTACTGCTGCCCGGATCATAGATACAAAGAGCCATATCGATGCCATCAGCTGCCTCCCCTTCCCTGCCTGTCTGCTTCAGCGACAGCTTAACCCTCTCCCTCAGCAGGCCAAGTACCTGCGACGCTGACAGGGTGGTGTCACTATTTATTATATCATTGAGTGAAGAAATACCCAACATGCTCATAAAGGCTCCCGGAACTCCGTGGCCGGTACAGTCAGCTGCAGTGAAAAAAACCCTTCCCCCCTCGCCGGCTATCCAATAAAAGTCTCCGCTTACTATATCTCTGGGCCTGAATAAAATGAAGTGATCTGAAAAACTCTTTTTGAGAAGATTATCCTCTGGCAGCATCGCATGCTGAATGCGGCTGGCATAGGCGATGCTTGATGTTATCTCCTGCTTCTGGGCTGCTATCTCGGCGGTGCGCTCAGAGACTCTCCTCTCGAGTACTAATTTATCATGAACAAGCTTTCTCTCCCTCATCTTCATCATAATAAGAACTGAAGTGAGCAGAACAAAGGCAGCTATCAGATAAAACCAGCTCGTCTCTGTTATCTTTGGCCTGATCCTGAACTGCAGGGTCTTTTCACTGCTTAACATTCCTGTTACTGCCCGCGAAATTACCCTAAGTGTATAATTCCCGGGTTTGGGAAAAAGTGTAAGTACCGGCGACGCCGACCATTCCGTCCATCCATCGGTTAAGCCATCAATACGATACTTATATTGAACCGCGTTCTGATTTATATAGTAAGGAGACACAAAGCTAAGCTGCACTACTCTCTGCCCGCGTGCAAATTCGGTCTTGTCAATACCGAAAAAGGGTTCACCGGGTCCCCTTGACCCTCCAATATAAATATCAAGGTTGTTTACTATTGCTTCCTGATTTGTCGGATCAATCCTTATGATTCTGTTTGCCTGGTCTGTAATCCACAACCTCTTTCCCGAGCTGCTTATCGAACCTATTCCCTGAAAGAGACGAAGCAGCGACTGCTCCTCTGATGTCCACCCCTCGCCCGTACCGAGCCATACAGGAAAACCTCCGCTGAAAATCCATGGATTGCCATTCTCGGTAAAAATATACCTGAAAGTCTGATTTTCTCCTACAGGGCGCCGCAAAGGCAACAGATCATCAACTTCAGCATCATAATAATATATGCCGGTCTCAGTGAACATAAAGAGCGTATCTTTCATGTATTCAACATGATAGCTTTGAACAAATTCTGATGGCACCCTGTACTCCCTAGTGCTGCTCCCATTGTTTTCGGAATTACTGATAAGTACGAGGCTGTTCTCGGCCCCGAACCAAAGATTGCCTCCACTGTCTGCAGCTACAGAAAGAAATGACCGGTTAGCTGCCGGAAACGGAATGTTTGCCTTCCACAGGTCATCTTGAAAGATAACAGAGAACCATCCGTTGCTGGTGGCTATGAAATATCTTCCTTCATCTGTCGGACTGCCTATATGATTGACATAAACACCTGTAACGACAGGCACAGCCACACTGTCACTTACATGGTATAATCCCCTGTTGGTTCCGACAAGCAGGCCGTTAGGCGTGACAACCATCTGCTTGCACTTCTCGGTAATACCGGTCACCTTTCTGAATTCATGTTTCACCGAACTTAACCTCGTTACCGTTCTTGTAACGTACCTGTAGGCAGGTGCCTGAGAAACAGCGATAGCTGATCGCGACTCAACAAGCTTTATGTCAGGCTTAATCTCTGCAACCTCTGCAACCTCCCCAAGCTCTCTCTTACCTGTTATCTTTCCAAATATTCTGGCAAAGATATTCCGGCGCTCAGGCTGTATCTCCTCCTGCTGAGGCAGAGGCACAGGTAGAGTAATGGTTTCCTGTTCTACAGGAGCTGCAACTGTTGGACGCCTTACCTGCACCCTCCTCAACACCTCCTCTGTCTCGTATCTCCTTACCTCGCTAAGCACGAAGAGCCCGTCACTGGTTCCGGCATATAGCTTATCATTATACCATGCTGATGAAATAAGATTCCCCCTCAGTCCCTGATAAATTCCGAAATTGCTTACGGGCAGCGTCAGATCGGCCCTTGTCAGTCCGAACTCGTGCGACATCCATAATCCGCCATTATTATCGTACCCAGTTGCAAAAACCTCGTTGTCGGGCAATCCCCTCTCATAATTGATGGTATGGTAAACCTTTTTATTCATGCGGCCAACAACAACCACACCGCCTTCAATTGTCGAAAACAGATATAACGTATCATTTATCGCATCCCCGCCGGCAAGAAGTTTCTGCTCAAGATAACCCTCATCTTCGGGCTCCCATTTGTAAAAATCAAGGCCATCAAAAAGATGCATAGTATTGGAACCCAGGCCTACCAGTACGCGATTCTGATCGTAGGGGAGCGCGAATAGTATCTCATCATACGCGGTCATATAACCCGTGACCAGTGGCAAAAATTCACTGCCTTCAAGTTTGCACAGACCTTTAGACCAGATGCTGACAAAAATGCCAGCGGGGGTACAGAACAGCGATGAAAAGGCCTGATCAGGATCTGCGTTGATGAAGCCTGCCGGCCTGAGGTCAGGAAGAGTGTGTATGGCTATGCACTCATTCGTCAGCACATAAAGTAAAGTATCAGTTATGGTTATTCCGGTTACAACACCTCTGAAAGCAGAGTCTGTCTCAATCGGAGAATAGTTATATATGCCATCTGTGTCTCTCAGTAAATAACCGTATCCGTTTTCGCCACCAATGTAAACCCTCTCATCATCGCTGTTGTATGTCATGGTGTAGGGTATTACCGGCAGCCTGATAAGGTCCCAGTTATAACCGTCGAAGGTCACCACACCCCTCCGATTGGCAAATAACATGATATCGTAATTATCCTGACAGATAGCCCAGTTCTGATCCTCTGTCTGCCTGCTTTCCGAAAAATGAGTGAGTAACAGGCCTCCCTCCTGCGCAGTAGCAGAGCATGATATTAAAAGAAAGACAATTATATAAGGAAACAGCGCCTCATAACTTAACAGGCGGCCCGTATCTCTGTTTACTGTTTTCGCTGCTCCCAAAACTATTAAACTGTTAAAGAGTAAAAGTACAAAAAAGTGAAATACGGTAGAAGGGAAACAGGAAACGGAACCGAGACCGGTGAAAGCCGGGTGAGGTTGCGACCGTATGGGAGCACACCTGATACCTGACACCCGGTACCTGATACCCGGTACCCGATACCTGACACCCGGTACCCTTTAAGCTATATTAGTAAATACCGCCTGAACATCATCATCATCCTCGATGCGGTCGATAAGTTTTTCGATTTCGATAAGATGCTCCTCGGTGAATTCAACGGGGGTTGTGGGTATCCTCTTCAAATTAGACTTCACCACCTCTATTCCTTTGTCCTCAAGAGCCTTTGACAATGTTCCGAAGTTGGTATAATCAGTGTACAGATAGACCATATCCTCATAAACCTCAACCTCTTCGAGGCCATACTCTATCAGGTCAAGTTCAAGCTCCTCAATGTCAAGTGAGTCAGTCTTCTCAAACTCGAAGACTGCTCTTCTCGAAAACATAAACTCAAGTGAGCCGTTGGGTACCAGTGATCCTCCGAACTTATTGAAATAGGATTTAATATTTGCAACTGTACGGGTATTATTGTCTGTTGCGCACTCAATAAATATAAGAACACCGTGCGGACCTTTCCCCTCAAAGTTAACCTCGGTATATGCCTCAAAATCTTTTCCGGCAGCCCTTTTAATTGCAGCCTCAATATTATCCTTGGGCATATTCTGTGCCTTGGCGTTCAGAATTGCAGTGCGAAGACGTGAATTCATCTCGGGATCAGGCACCCCTTCCCTGGCTGCAACAGTAATCGCCTTTGCCAGTTTCGGAAATACCTTAGACATCTTATCCCACCTTTTCTCCTTGGCGGCCCTCCGATATTCAAATGCTCGTCCCATACCTTAATTTTTTTTTAGTCCCCAAAATTAATAAGGAAACCCATTCGCTATCTCTTAATAGTGCAGAAAAATTCATGTCGCGAAATGATGGATCCAGGTACACTGTATGACCTCTGTGAAACCTATGAAATCTATAAACTTTTCAACTACCCACCCTCTGTTTACGCAAAAAAGAGGTACCCCAGCAGAATTGCGGCTATTATGCCTGTGAAATCGGCGATCAGGCCGCAGGTAACTGCGTAACGTGTGTTTTTGATACCGACAGACCCGAAATAAACTGCAATTACATAAAAGGTGGTGTCAGTGGCTCCCTGCACCGTTGATGAAAGCCTGCCTACAAATGAATCGGCACCATGGGTGTTCATGGCGTCGATCATAAGTCCCCGCGACCCGCTTCCACTGAGTGGCTTCATGAGGGCAGTAGGCAGTGCATCAACAAATTGTGTGTCAAAGCCCATCAATGAAAAGAGTTTGCCTATGCCGTTTACAAGGAAATCCATGGCACCAGATGTTCTGAAAACACCTATGGCAACAAGTATAGCAACCAGAAACGGTATGATCTTAATGGCAATGTTGAATCCTTCCTTCGCTCCCTCAATAAAGGAATCATAAACGTTAACCTTATTCTTAACTGCCAGAACGATGAAAAATATGATAACCAAAAAAAGTGTCAAATTGGCTATAAGAGTCGACACTGTTGTTATCTGTTCCTGCGGCATACTGCTGAACCAGATTATCAATCCGGCAATAACGGCAGTCATTCCTCCCAGATAGGCAAGCACGACCCTGTCAAACAGATTTATTTTCTGCATAACCGACACGCTGATAAGACCTGCAAGCGTCGAGAAGAAGGTTGCAAGCAGGATCGGAAGGAATATGTCTGACGGGTTAGCCGCACCAAGCTGAGCCCTGTATACCATAATACTGATTGGTATTATTGTTAGACCTGATGTATTCAGTACCAAAAACATTATCATCGGGTTTGAGGCTGTATCAGGCTTCGTATTTGTCTCCTGCATCTCCTTCATGGCCTTCAGACCTACCGGAGTTGCCGCATTATCAAGTCCTAGCATATTGGCAGCAATGTTCATCATTATTGATCCGTATGCCGGGTGGTTTCTGGGCAGATCAGGGAATATTCTGCTGAAGAAGGGTCCTATCAGCTTTGACATTAACCTTATCATACCTCCGTTCTCACCTATCTTCATCAGACCCATCCACAAGGTCAGAACCCCTGTTAATCCCAGAGATATCTCAAAACCGGTGCGTGCATTGTCGAATGTAGAGTTAACCAATTCGTTGAAAATCTCAACATTACCCATAAATAAAAGCTGCACAAGAGCAAAGACAAAGCCTATGAGAAAGAATGCTATCCAGATGTAGTTCAGAACCATATGATGTCAGATTTCAGGTTAATGATTTGCGTTGTCAGATTTGTTGTCAGATTTGTTGTCAGATTTCGGAATCCGGATATGCGATTTGTGATTCCTGGTCATGAAGCCTTTAAATCAGAAATCAGAAATCGGATATCAGATATCAATTTGATTTCAGTCTGCAAAATAGGAATAAAAGTTTGAAAGCATACAATTGAGATACTTCAATCAGTACTCCATAAATGCTATATTTGTGAACTGGTATTGCATAAACAACAAATATATCTGAAAATGAAGAGAGTTGTAATCAAAGCTATCTGCACAATAATTATCATGACAAGTTCAACCATCTTTTCAGGAGCGCAGGATATAAAACTGCCGGAGCCTGTTAAAAAGGGAGGTAAACCTCTTCTTGAGGCTCTTGGTGAAAGGAAGAGCGTAAGGGAATTCAGCGACAAGGATCTCACCCTGCAGCAGATGTCAAACATGCTGTGGGCTGCATGGGGATTCAACCGGCCGGAGGAAGGAAAGAGAACTGCACCTTCATCCCGTAACTATCAGGAGATTGATATTTATGTAGCTGTTAAGTCGGGAGTCTATATTTATGATGCCGGCCTTAATATGCTTAAACAGGTACACGGAAGGGATATCAGGGCTTTGTGCGGGAGTCAGGACTTCGTTGGCAGCGCACCCGTTAATCTGATATTTGTTGCCGATATGGGCAAACTGGGAAGAAAAGAGGGTGATGTGATTCGTGACACAGACCTTTACGCTCCCTATGCAAATGCCGGATTCATATCCCAGAACGTATATCTCTGGTGTGCCTCGGAAAACATGGGAGGTGTAATCAGGGCAATGATCGACAGAGCGGCTCTTGCTCCGCAGATGAACCTCAGATCGAACCAGGTGATAATACTTGGGCATACCGTCGGAGTGCCCCGCTAGGGAAAACTCTCAGCCCTCTTTGCCGATGCAATCTTATCTGAAGATATACCTTTCAGTAATGCTGATGCTTCTTGCAACACTCTTCGGCGGTGCAGCAGCATACGGAAAGGATGTTTTCATTACAGGAAAAATAACCGATAACAGCAACAATCCGATTCAGGGTGCATCTGTTGTTTTTCGCTACACTTCTTCAAACTTCAGCGCTGTCTCTTCATCTGATGGCAATTACCGGCTGACAATACCAGACATCTTTCCGGCCGATCCGAAGCCTTTGATAACGGGCAACCCATTTCCGGCACCATTCAGCGATCAGGTGAGCATCCCTCTGGTTACAGGGTTTGATGGTGATATTGATTTTGCTGTTTACAGCCTTAATGGCGCGAAGATAATATCAGATTCTTACAGGGGAATGACGGCAGGAGGCTATGCAATAACCTGGGGAGGTCTGAACAGCTCTGGCCACCAGGTCGACAGGGGTATATACATTTATGCAATAACATTCAGGGGAAAAACCATATCGGGCAGACTTGTAAAGGCAACAGAAGCAGCAGGAAATGGAGGAACAACCATAACACCCTATCAGTTTCCGGCAGGGGATATTCCCGGACAGTACTACGGATCGGCGGTTCCATTCGAGGTAACTGTCAACGCTAACGATTATTATGAAGTAAGAATCGCAGAAGTAGAAGTAGTTAACGATACTCTTATCAACTTCACTCTTACACCGCTTACAGCTATACCATTCAAAACTACCGACAGCCATATTGCAGTAAACATAGGAGGTGAATATTTCTCTATGGTACTGAAAGGCATCAACCTTGGTGTTGCACCTCCGGGTTATTTCCCCGGAGAGGTTGCCTATGCAATATCACCGGAAATGTATGAGGAATGGATCGAAATGATGGCCGAAGCAGGATTCAATTCCATCAGGATTTACACTCTCCATCCTCCGGTATTCTACGAGAAGCTCGCTGAATATAACCAGCGTAATCTTAACAATCCGCTTTATCTTTTTCAGGGTATCTGGCTCGATGAGCCTGATGATGGCTCCGATCCTGCAGAAAACAATCTGACAAACAGGTCTGATGATTTCACAGTCTCCATCAGAGAGGTAATCGACTGTATACATGGCAATAAGACCATTGCTTTCAGGCCGGGACGGGCGTACGGCGAGTATGAAACAGATATCTCGCCATGGGTTGCAGGATATATTATAGGACGGGAGATATCACCCTTTGAGGTTATCACAACAGATGCTGCCATGCCTGATCCTGCCAGCTGGGATGGCAATTATCTGTCTGTATCTGACGCAACGGCATCAGAGCTTTTCGCGGCAAAAATGCTTGACGAGACTATCAGTTATGAGTACAACAGCTATTCTGTCAGAAGACCCGTCAGTATGTCCAGCTGGCCCACACTAGACCCTTTGACACATCCTACCGAGACGAATACTGATGAGGATGTGGCTCATATAGACATTATGAAGATTACCCAGACAACCCAGGAAAAACTACTATTCGCAAGTTACCATGCATACCCCTATTATCCCGATTTCATCAGTGAAGAACCTTATTACCGCACATTCACTGATGAGTACGGACCGAACAACTATTCAGGGTATCTAACCGATCTGAAGAACTACTATAATGATATACCTCTTATTATTGCCGAATTCGGGGTTCCGTCATCATGGGGTGATGCACACAAGTCATTCAGCGGCATGAATCACGGAGGTTTGTCGGAGTCACAGCAGGGAACCTACAACCTCAGGATGCTGCGCAATATCATTAACGCGGGTTGCGGCGGCGGATTCATGTTTTCATGGATGGACGAGTGGTTCAAGCAAACCTGGATAGTTCTTTATATGGAAGCTTTTGGCATCAGCTCTGAAGGATCGGTAATTCCTACACGGCAGTTATGGCACAATCTAATATCTCCGGAGCAGAACTTCGGGCTTCTAACCTTCGATCCGGCAGATGAGCCTGTATGGCAAGATTACTCCCTATCATCATCAGATAACATTTCATCTGCAAGAGCTGCTCACGACAATGCATATTTCTATCTTGAGGTTACCACCAATCAGCCGGTTACTGCTGAAGAGACTATTTCAATAGCTTTCGACACCTATCTGAGTGATACCGGTGAGGGTCTTTTCCCTTCCGGCCTGCAGATACCCAACAGAGCCGAATTCCTTCTCGAGGCAAAAAAAGAAGCCGATACAGTATCGCTCTTCGTAACCGAAGCATACAACATGTTCGGCCTTACTCCCCGGTTCAATCTTGCCGACCACGACGTACAGAAATTCAGAAGCACAGTCACTGACGGCGCCCCATGGAAACTGATGCAATGGATAAACAACGGATTTGACGGAACCATCTTTGATCTTGGCAGACTACCGGCGGAAGCAACAGGAGCTTTTACTTACGGCGAGAGAACTGCTGTAACGTGGACCGGCAATAACAAACTGACTGTAAGGTTGCCATGGACGCTCCTCCATTTCCACGACCCAACCCAGGGAAGGGTGATCGACGGAGCCGAATCGTTCGACGGAGGCCGTACATTTGAAATTTACAGCCGCTACAGCGATGGAATCTCACTGTCAATATTACACAAAGGAAATGTCACCAGTACCATCAACCGTTACACCTGGCCGGTATGGCTTCAGGTACCCCGGACAACAGGCCGCCCGAAAAAATCACTTAAAATAGTCACCGAAGGATTACGCTACATCCCCTCATTTGTCAACTGACTACCCTGACATTCCATTAATTATGCACCCCTTTGGGTTGCGATTGTATTCCTCCGCTTCGCTCCGCTCCCGACCTTCGGTGCGGGACTCCGCTTCGCTCCGCCCCCGACCTTCGGTGCGGGACTCCGCTTCGCTCCGCCCCCGACCCTCGGTGCGGGACTCCGCTTCGCTCCGCCTGCGGGGCAATCGGGGGGGGTGCCCTGACATTCTATTATTATTCAACCCCGCCGGGGTTGCATCTTTGCCACCTGCAACCTGAACCCTGAACCCTGAACCCTGAACCCTGTAACCTGAAGCAAGTACACTAACTCTTCTTCTGCTGTGAATCGAACCCGCTGCGGCTTGCACTTCCCCATCCCTTTTTACCACGCA
>Ga0334882_1002274_pt1 | contig 20170 bp, 18 predicted proteins | sample GraSluR1_MG_5_FD_207226 | JGI IMG/M metagenome (GOLD analysis project Ga0334882, IMG submission 207226) | Sludge microbial communities from methane-producing bioreactor in Wageningen University, Netherlands - Granular Sludge_15_04-R1 | ecosystem: Engineered > Bioreactor > Anaerobic >...
TCTCCCGTAGGAGGGTCAGTCACCAGTTTGGAAGAAGCTGATCTATTGATAAGAAAAATAGGATATCCTGTTATTGTAAGGCCATCTTATGTAATAGGCGGCAGGGCAATGAAAGTTGTATATAATGATGAAGAACTTTCAAGATATCTAAAAGAAGCGGTAAATCTGTCAAAAGAATATCCTGTACTTGTGGATAAATATATAGTTGGAAGGGAAATTGAAGTAGATGCCATATCTGACGGGAAGGATCTCATAATTCCAGGCATAATGGAACATATAGAGAAGACAGGTGTTCATTCAGGAGATAGTATAGCTGTCTATCCTGCCTTGGATCTGCAGGAAGAAGTACTTGAAAAGATAGAAGAGTATACTGTTAAAATATCAAAAGAGCTAAATGTCAGGGGACTTTTAAATGTTCAGTATGCTTTTGACGGGAAAAAGGTATATGTAATAGAGGTAAATCCAAGGGCCTCAAGAACAGTGCCTATTTTAAGCAAGGTAACTGATATACCGATGGTTAAAATAGCCGTGAATATAATGCTTGGAAAGAAAATAAAGGATTTTGGATACAGACAGGATGCCTACAGGAACAGCAAGATGTTTGCAGTAAAAATGCCCGTGTTTTCAAACAAGAAACTTCCCGATGTTGATGCAGTGCTTGGGCCGGAAATGAAATCCACAGGTGAAGTGCTCGGAGTTGATTTTGACAGGAATATTGCAGTATATAAGGCATTCAGGGCATCAGGAGTAAATATATGTGTAAAAGGCAATATTTATATAGCGGTAAATGACAGGGACAAAGAAGAGGCAGTTCCTATAGTTGAAAAGTATAAATCACTTGGATTCAATATTTTTGCTTCTCCGGGAACAAGTAAATTTTTAATTGACAGCGGTATAGTGTGCAAAGAGTTGAGAATACAGGAGGCTGTAAATGAAGTAAAGGAAAAAAAGCTTGATATAGTCATAAATACTCCTAACGTGGGATATAAAAGTGGAACACCGGGCTTTGAACTTAGACATACTGCACTTGCACATGACAGGGTTTTGTTTACATGTTTGGATACGGCAGAGGCATATGTTTCATGTATTGAAATAGAAAAAGGCAGTGGAAAAGTGGAATATAGGTCCATGGAGGAGTATTTAAGATAAAGCATTAAATATTAGACTGATTCGCTGCTTCTTGACAAAATACAACTAAGAAAGTATAATAAAGTCCAATAACAGAGTGAGATTGAGGAAAACCGAATATGTTCTTATCAAGAGAGGTGGAGGGACTGGCCCAATGAAACCCGACAACCGGCGTTCTCATGTGAATGCATCGGTGTTAATTCCTACGGAATAATTTTCTGAGAGATAAGAAAAGTGGCAGGATGTTAATATGACCATTTTTCTTACAAAAGAAAAATGGTCATGATTTTTATGCTTAAAATTAGTATTATGTAATTCTATCTTGCTAAAGTACAATAAATTGGTGGAGGGATTTTATTGGATAAAAAGTCAACTAATGTAGTCTGGCATAAAACTTTTGTAAATAGAGAGCTTAGAGAGAAACTTCTAAATCAAAAGGGAGTGCTGATATGGTTTACAGGATTTTCAGGTTCGGGAAAATCAACTATAGCTTCTCAATTGGAGGCTGAATTATATAATATGGGTAAGCTTACCTATATGCTGGATGGGGATAATATAAGGTATGGATTGAACTCCAATCTTGGATTCACCAAGGAAGACAGATCCGAAAACATAAGAAGAATATCCGAGGTATGCAAGTTGTTTGTAGATGCTGGAATCATAACAATTGCAACATTTGTATCACCGTTTAAATGTGACAGGGACAGGGTTAGAAATACACTTGGCAAGGATTTTATAGAAGTGTATGTAGATTGTCCGATTGAAGTTTGCGAGGGAAGGGATCCAAAAGGAATATATAAAAAAGCCAGAAATGGAGAAATAAAAAATTTTACAGGTATAGATTCACCTTATGAAGTGCCGGAAAATCCTGAAATTATTTTATCTACCGGTGAGATAAGCGTAGATCAATGTGTCGACAAAATATTAGGTTATTTGTTTGATAAAAGATAGGAGTGGTTGGATGAGACTTGTACCTGAAAAACTGGCGGCTGATATTTTAATAATTGGAGGTGGTACTGCGGGATGCTTTGCAGCACTTAGGGCGGCAAAAATGTCTCCAGGAACAAGCGTGTTGATTGCGGAAAAGGCAAATATAAAAAGAAGCGGATGTCTTGCAGCAGGAATTAATGCCCTTAATGCATATATAAATGACGGTGAAACACCGGAGAGTTTTGTAGAATATGTAAAAAGAGAATTCAATGATGTTATAAGAGAGGATCTAGTATACACTATAGCAAAAAAACTCAATGATGTTACTTGGGAGATTGAGAAAATGGGACTGCCCATCCTTAAGGACTCAAAGGGGAAGTATGTAAAGAGAGGCAAAAGAAGTGTAAAGATAAATGGAGAGAATATAAAACCTATACTTGCATCCGCAGTTCAATGCCAGAGAAATATAGAAGTATTGAATGGGGTAAATGTAATAGATTATATAAAGAAAGAGGGCAGAATTATAGGAGCCTATGCATTTTCCATATTTGAAGAAAAATTTTATACGATTTATGCAAAAGCTGTCATTTGCGCAGCAGGTGGGGCATCAGGCCTGTATAAGCCTAATAATCCAGGCTTTTCCAAGCACAAGATGTGGTATTCTCCCTTCAATACAGGTTCAGGCTATGCTATGGGAATAAGAGCAGGTGCTGAGATGACCAGTTTTGAAATGAGATTCATTGCTCTAAGATGTAAGGACACTATAGCACCTACAGGAACTATCGCTCAGGGAGTAGGAGCAGTTCAGGTAAATGCCAGGGGTGTGGAGTATGTTGAAAATTATGGCAGGCCAACAACTATAAACAGGCTTTATGCTACGGTGATGGAAAATAAAAAAGGAAATGGTCCATGTTTTTTAATGACCAAAGATATTACCAAAATGGAAGAAAGTAATTTGATCAAGGCTTATTTAAATATGGCACCGTCCCAGGCACTTAGATGGATAGACAGCAGCAAAATGCCATCTGAAGAAAATGTTGAGATTGAAGGAACTGAGCCTTATATCGTAGGTGGACATGCTGCTAGTGGATACTGGGTGGATACAAAGAGAGCATCTACCTTGAAAGGACTTTATTGTGCAGGAGATGTAAGCGGAGGAAGTCCAAAAAAATATGCAACTGGATGCTTTGCAGAAGGAGAAATATCGGCTGATTCTGCACTGGAATATATTAAAAATACAAATATAGATTACCAGGATGACAAATGTACAAAAGCAAAATTAAATGAAGTCAATGCATTTTTCAATAATGAAAGAGGATTATATAGTATTGATCAGGTAGAAGAAGCCATGCAGAAGGTAATGGATGAATACGCAGGAGGTATATCGCAAAATTATAGCTATAATTCCCGAAAGCTTGGTATAGCTCAAAGTAGAATAGATGAATTGTTTGAAATCAGCAGGAATCTAAAAGCAGATGATTGCCATGAGCTCCTTTTTATATATGAATTTATTGACAGGCTTTATGTATGCAAAGTTCTTATAGAGCATTTGAAGGCAAGACATGAAACACGGTGGAAGTGTTATGAAGAAAATGCAGATTTTCCCGAAAGAGATGACAGCGAATGGATTAAATATGTCAATTCAGTATATAAGGATGGAAAAGTAAATATTATATTCAGGGATATAGTGAAGAAGGAGAGTATATATGAGCATAAGAATTGACGGGAATAGATGCATAGGATGCTTCAAATGTATTTCAGTATGTCCTGGAAGTCTGATATACAGTGATGACAACAATAAAGCATATATAAAATATGAAAGAAACTGCTGGGGATGTACTGCATGTATAAAGGAGTGCCCAAGAGGGGCAATCAGATATTATCTGGGTGCCGATATAGGAGGAAGAGGTTCATTTCTGTATACAGGACAAAATGGTGATGAACTTAACTGGTATATAGAAGATAAAGGCAATAATAAAATTGTTTTAGTTACAAATAGAACACAATCAAATAAATATTAATATTGATAGGAGGAAGATCATAAATGGATCATTTAGACAGACTGGAAGCTGAGAGTATATATATATTCAGGGAGGCATATAAAAAGCTTGGAAAACTTGGAATGCTGTGGTCAATAGGAAAGGACTCCACGGTTATGCTTTGGCTTGCACAAAAGGCATTTTTTGGAAACTGCCCATTTCCGCTCATACATGTGGATACTACCTTCAAGATGCCTGAGATGATAGAATTCAGGGACAGTATAGCAAAGAAGTATAACTTGAATCTCATAGTTCACACAAATACAAAGGCACTGCAGGAAGGAATGGGACCTGAAAAAGGAAGACTTGTATGCTGTAAGGCATTGAAGACTGACGGATTACAGCAGGTAGTGGATAAATACAAGTTTGAAGGCCTTATAGTTGGCATAAGGAGAGATGAAGAAGGATCTCGTTCAAAAGAAAGAGTATTCAGTGAAAGAAATTCAGAATCAAAATGGGACTATACGGATCAGCCGCCGGAACTGTGGGATCAGTTTAAAACTGATTTTAAAAAGGGAAATCATATAAGAGTACATCCGATTATAAACTGGACAGAACTTGATATATGGGAATATATAAGAAGAGAAAACATTCCCGTAGTCAGTCTGTATTTTGCAAAGGATGGGAAAAGGTACAGGAGTCTTGGATGTGGTCCCTGCACTAATCCGATTGATTCAAATGCTGCTACACTGGATGATATAATAGAGGAACTTAAAAACACCAATGAAACTGAAAGATCAGGAAGAGCCCAGGACAAGGCTGATGCACACGCTCTTGAGAAACTCAGAAAAGATGGATATATGTAAATATCATATGTTGTGCAATATACAATTCGTAATTATAGAAAGGATTTAGATCAAATGGCAAAAGATAGAGAAAATTTGAATATAGTGGTTGTTGGACATGTAGATCATGGCAAGTCAACTTTAATAGGAAGACTACTCTACGATACAGGTTCGCTTCCAAACGGTGAAATTGAAAAAGTAAAGAGGATATCCGAGGAAAACGGAAAAAAGTTTGAATATGCCTACCTGCTTGATGCTTTTGAAGAGGAGCAGAAGCAGGGTATAACAATAGATATAACCATGCTGCAGTTCTTTACAAAAAAAAGAGATTATGTAATTATAGATGCCCCGGGACATAAGGAGTTTTTGAAGAATATGATATCTGGTGCGGCCAGTGCCGAGGCTGCCATTTTAGTCATAGATGCAAAAGAGGGAGTGCAGGAACAGTCGAAGAGGCATGGCTATATATTGTCACTTTTAGGTATTAAAAAGGTATTTGTGGCAATAAATAAAATGGATTTAGTGGATTATTCAGAGGAGAGATTTAATGAGGTTGAAAGGGAATTCAATGAATTCTTGAACAATATAAATATATATCCAGAAAGATATATACCAATTTCAGCTTCCAAGGGAGATAATGTAGCAAATAAATCAGATAGGATGCCCTGGTATAATGGAGAAAATATTCTTGAGAGCATGGACAGCATAGAAAAAGACAAAGGTATAGAGGAAAAAGAACTTAGATTTCCTATTCAGGATGTATATAAATTTGACAGTAGAAGAATTATAGCCGGTAGAATTGAATCCGGTACACTTAGAAACGGTGATGAAATTGTAATCTATCCTTCTGGCAAGACTACAAAGGTAAAATCTATTGAAGCATGGCAGGATAAAGATAGAAGGGACGTTGTGACAGCTGGAATGTCAGTTGGAATTACAGTTGAAGATGAATTCTACAATAAAAGAGGAGAATTTATATGTCACAAGGATCACCCTGTTACTGTGGGAAATGTTTTTAATGCCAATGTTTTCTGGCTTGGAGAAAATAACCTTGTAAAAGATAAAACCTATAAGCTGAAGATTGAAACTCAGGAAGAGGAATTCAATATAATATCTATAAACAAGATAATTGATGCTTCCACATTGAACAGCAGCAGTGAACGTAATTTCATAAAGAAAAATGATGTCGCTGAAGTGACTATAAAAACTAAAAAGCCGATTTGCTTTGACAAGTTCAGTGAACTTCAGTCTACAGGAAGATTTGTAATAGTAGATGGTTATGATATAAGCGGTGGAGGAATTGTTTCGGCAGTTGAAGATTCACTTAAGAGAGAGATAAAGGATATCAGAAGCAAAAATATATCTATAAGAAAAAGGCTTGTATCAAGAAAAGATAGAGAAAAAAATATGGGACAAAAAGGTAAAGTTATATGGCTTACCGGACTGCCAGGATGCGGGAAAAATGAAATAGCCGTTAAACTTGAGAAAAAAATAATGGATCTTGGTAAAAAAGTATACTATATTGATTCATCTCATCTGAGATTTGGACTCAGTTCGGATCTGGCATTTGAACCGGATGATGCACATGAACAGACAAGAAGAATTGCAGAAGTAGCGAATTTGTTTGCAGATAGCGGAATGATAACCATAGTAACATCTGTAAGCAGGTTCAGGTCAGACAGGCAGTATGCAAAAGATATAATAGGAGAAAAAAATTATATTGAAATATTTGTAGATGCGGATAATGATATATGTAAGAAGAGGAATCCTTCTGTATTTAAGGAAGACAGTGAGTCTGTATTTAAATATGAAAGGGCTGATTATCCAGTTATAACCCTTTATATAGATAAAGCTGAGTTTAATTCAGATAAAAAGGTTGAAGATATAGTAGACATTCTTGAATATTGATAAATTTTGATTTAATAAGCAGTTATGTGATATAACTGCTTATTTTGGATTATCAGTCTCTATGGATTTTTCCTTTAAATTTTCACGATAAAATTTAAGTATTACTTCATCCAGCTCTTTACTTGATTTGAGTATCTCACTGTAATCGGCATTCTTGGAAATCAACATGTGTAAATAATCTCTTAATTTATAAATTTCTTCACTATTCATAAAAACACTCCATTTAGTTATAAGTATACTTCTACAATCTTAATGCCTGTATATCAATAATTACAATTTTACACAATATATATGCTTTTTGCAATTATTAATTATCTGCAAACAGCTTATTTATGTAATTGAGTGTTATGTATAAAGTTATCTTAATAGGGTTAAGACAGGAGTGAACGCAAATTGACAAATAAACCGCTAGATATTGACAAAAGAGCCATAGGCTGGAGAATGCGCAAGGAAAGGGAGGCACTGAAGCTTACAAGAGAAAAATTTGCCGAAATCATAGATCTTTCTGCGTTGTATGTTGGACAACTTGAAAGAGGAGAGAGACAGATGAGTCTTTCAACTTTAGTAAAAATAGCTAACTCCCTTCATATTACAACTGATTATTTAATATACGGCAGAAGTTCCAATATAAACGGCAGAAATTTTATTAATGAGGGCAAAGAAAAATACATTAACTTTATGGATGAAAATTGTGAAGATAATTTATATTTTTTGTTGAAGAAATGTTCCCAAAAAGAACTGAAATTGATAGAAAATCTTATAAAACTCATCCTGCCATATATAAGATAATATAAGATGATGTGGAATAATATTGCCACATCATCTTTTTAAATTAATTAACCATTAATTGCAGTTTTGAGATCATCCAGTTTGACTTCACCTTCAAGAATTTTTTCTCCTATAACATAGGTCGGTATCAAATTTATAGAAATATTTTTATCATAAGAATATTTTAGTGCTTTTTCGTGAAGTTCAATATATCTTTTATATTTTAAAGCATCCCTGAATTTATGTCTGTCCAAACCTATATCTGCTGCAATGTTTTCCAATACGTCTTTGTCGCCTATATTTTTACCTTCCTGAAAAAATGCTGAAAAAACTTTTTCGATATATTGTGTTTCTAAATTCATTTCTTTTGCATACTGCATACCATAAAAGGCTATAGTAGTATGTGGATATGGGGAAATATCGGGGAATTTAATGAAAATTCCGAGTTCCTCTGCAGATGGGAGGATAATCTCTTTTATGGATTTGAATTTTTCAATGTCTTTAACTGGATCAAGTGTATCTTCTGAACCCGGACTCAGTTCATAGGGATGCCATATTATTTTTGCATTGGTATTTTGTACGGCATTTTCTAATTTGTATATTCCCAGAAAAGAAAAAGGACATACGAAATCAAAAAAAATGTGGACTTTTTTTACCATATTTGCATATCACCTCCAGTATAATAGCTGTTGAGATTAATTATAATTATAGCGCCTGCTAAAGTCAATAATATTTTAGGGAAGTTACAGCCAATCGTAGAGGCTTACTTAATATTCGACAATGAAATGGTTAATTTTTAAAGTTTTTAAACGATAACATAAATATAGACTTAATAACTATTATAGGGGGCTGGATTAAAATGAGCATAAAAAGGAAAATACCAATATTTATAGGGGCACTTGTTTTAGTGACAATGATAGTTGCATCTACACTGGTATACTGTCAGACATCATCTAAATTATACAATAACAGCAAAATTGAAATGCAATCGTTAACAAGAAGCTATACTGGTACTTTGGAAGACACCATAGACAAAGAAAAAGTTAAAGTTGAAGGTATGTCAAATAAAAAATCAGTTTATGACCTTCTCAATTTAAGGGAAAATTCATATAACTCACAGCCGTATAAAAAATCAGTGCAGGCAGTTAGTTCTGAATTAGTACAGTACGTTAAAGAACAAGGAAATCTCGAACATGCTTTTATTGTGGATAAAACCGGGACTATAATAGCTGACAGCGACAGCCATCTCATAAATACAAATATAAGTGATAGGGAGTACAACAGTGAAACTTTGAAAGACAAGGATATAATAAGTGAGACAATGACTTCCAAATCTACAGGAGCACAGATAATAATATTTACAAATCCGGTTAGACTAAATGGTAAAACATGTGGATATTTTGCTACGGCAGTTATCGCAAAAAGTTTTTCAAATCCATTCAAAAATCTTACTGTAACCGGTACAGAGGGCAGTTATGCTTATTTGGTGGATGAAAATGGTAATATGATATTTCATCCTGAAAGCAATAAAATAGGCAAGCCGATAGAAAATAATACTGTAAAAACATTTATAAATAATATAAAAAATGCAAATGAGACAAAATTAAGCTATATCGACTATGAATACAATGGGAAAGATAAAATGGCCTACTTCAATTTTATACCAAATGTAAGGTGGACATTTGTACTTTCAGCAGATAGGGATGCTGTAATTTCAGGTGCAAGAAAGGTAACATTTATAATTGTAGCAATGATGTTTTTACTGGCACTAGCTGCTATAATAGTAGGATTTATTCTATCTAAAAAAATAACCGGACCTATGGGAGAAATTACAAAAATAATTGATAGAACTTCAAAGCTGGATTTAAGTGAAATATATGAATCCGATAAATATAGACATCTGCTAAATCACAAAGATGAGATAGGAGATATGTATAGGGCTATAGTATCCATGAGATCTGTTCTTAGAAAATCCGTAAATTCACTCATGCTGGTTTCAGAAAAAATCAACAATAATGCAGCGTTTTTGAACAACTTGACAGTGGAAGTAAAAGAATATCTGGATGAAACACTGGAGCAGACTGAAAATATATCTGCAGGGATGCAGGAAAATTCGGCTACATCAGAGGAAATTGCCGCATCTTCAGGAGAGATGGGTAATGCTGTAAATGAAATGGCCAATAGGGCAGAGGAAGGATCAAAAACTTCTGAGAATATAGAAAAGAGAGCGGAAAGTCTTAAACAATCTTCAAGTAATTCGCAGAACCAGGCAAATAATATCTATGCCTGTATAAAGTCCGACTTGGAAGAGGCAATTCAGGGAAGTAAATCCGTAAATAAAATAAGCCAACTTACTGGGGCAATAATTGATATAACAGAGCAGACAAATTTACTGGCTCTGAATGCTTCGATAGAAGCTGCAAGGGCAGGAGAGGCCGGCAGGGGATTTGCCATAGTTGCGGAAGAGGTAAAAGAGCTTGCCAAACAATCTGGAGAAACAGCCAGCAACATAAAGAACATAGTAGCTATAGTTGAAAAATCTGTAAGTCAGCTGGTGGAAAGTTCAAACAGTGTGTTGGGATTTATTGAAAATACAGTTATTAAAGATTATGATAAATTAAATGATGTAGCAGTTCAATACAGTAAAGATTCCCAAACAGTAAATAACTTCATGATTGATTTCAGCGCTGTATCCGAGGAATTGAATGCATCTATTGAGGGCATAGTAAAGGCAATAAATGAAATGGCCAAGACAGTAAGTGACGGTGCAGGAAAAATACAGCATATATCTGAAAAAAGCAACGACATATCACAAAAAATTGAAGATATAGATTCAGCAGCACTTGAAAACAGGAATAGTGCAAATGTACTTAAAGATATAATTAAAAAATTCAATTTATAAGTTGATTACTCCCGTGTATAAATTTTCTCTTATTAAGAAAAGATATAAGGGAAAATTTAAACGGGGTGATGATTTATGAAAAAGATAGCATTTATACTTGCATTTATGTTTTTATTTTCCTTTAAGGTAAAAGCAGTAAATGCCAATGAATATAATATTGTGATGAAGCAGGACATACTATGCCTTATGATGGCATATCCTGAGTATATTAAAAACATCGAAAAGGATAATAGAGGAAATGTATATATTATAATGAAATCCGGAAATAAGATTCTATATGATGATAAGAAGGAAAAAAATTTTGATGAAAAATTATTCAACACGGACGTACAGGATATGATGGAACAGAAGTACCCATTGGGTAAAATTAATGGAGTTATGGATAAGAATGTTGATCCAGGCAGATTGAGAGTGTATCCGATTTTAAAGGAATTGTATGGTGATTCCAAAAACGAAGTTGAATCAAATCTCCAAATGGCGGATTTGGGCTACAGGAGATTTCAATTTAATAGAAACAATGGGGCGGCAAGATCTCTTGAAAATGCAGTAAAGGAGATTCTTCCACTTGCTGAGGGAAATTCAAATATTTCAAATTCTCTTTTCCCATGCAGTGGTACTTTCAATTATAGGAACATATCCGGTACAAATATCAGAAGTCCACATTCCTTTGGAATTGCCATAGACCTGGCAAGAGATAGAAGGGATTATTGGAAATGGGTTGATAAATCAGAAGGAAGTGCCAGAATAAAGGCCTATCCCCAAGAAATTGTGAATGCGTTTGAAAAAAATAATTTTGTATGGGGTGGAAAATGGAGCCATTTTGATACATTGCATTTTGAATACAGGCCTGAAATAATATTCAAGGCAAGATATTTTGGAAAAACAAATAATTCAGGTGATAAATGGTATTCAGGAAGTCCATGTGAAAACAGTAAGATTAAAGATTATATTCAAAAAATTGATGCCGTGCTTGGGTAGAATTTACAGAGTGAATTTATTTCTAATTGGAGATAATATCTTTATCAGTCAAATAAATTGTTGAGGTAGGGATAGTGCCATGAAATTTCATGTGATAAAGATAAATTTCCAATTTATAAATATATGTATTATAGTATTTTTATTTCTAAATTTAGTCTCATATACGGCAGAGACCATGGAATCTCATGAAATGTACAATGGAGATGAGATAAAAACTCAAATACAGAAAATATTTGTTGACAGAAACAAGGCTATACTGAATGGAAATCTAAAATTGGTAGAAGGTATTTATGATAAAAACACCAAATATGGTACATGGGCTTATGAATATGAAGAAAAAAAGATGAAGTACATTAAAAACTGGGAGGAAAAGCAGGGAATAAAATTTATAGATATAACACCTAAAATTGTAATAAGAAGAATACGTGAAAAAAGCGACGGCAAACTCTCAGTAAACTTGATATGCTCTACACAATATAGATATTGTTATAATGATAATCCAGGGGAAATAAATATGTTCAGAATTGGGACTTCTCATGTACTGAATATTGTCAGAAAAGATAATCAGTGGATTATAACAAAAGAGTGGTATAAGGATCCATTTGCGGATTCCCTTAAAATAAGTAACTTGAAAGTGGATTCAATAAAACAATATATACTGTCACAAAAGCCTAAAGATATATCGTCATTGAATCAGAGAAGAAAATCCGCAGTTGAATATGCAGATAGATATTGTGGATTGGCTGCTGAAGAAAAGTATGGATATAGTTATAATAAGAAATATAGAAATTATAATTTTAAGGGTGGAGATTGTGCTAATTTTGCATCCCAAATACTATTTGAGGGAGGAAAATTCAGAAAAAACTCTGCATGGAGTTATGATAAAAAGGGGGCAACAAGAGCTTGGCTGAATGCTGATGGATTTAAGGATTACATGGTATATAGCGGAAGGGCGTCAGTTATAGCACATGGAAGCTATGAAAAGATATATAAGTTATCCTACAAACTTTTACCCGGTGATTTTGTAGCCTACGAAAAAAAAGGTGACGTAACTCACATTTCCATGGTAACGGGGCTTGATTCTAAAGGATACCCACTAGTTACATGCCATAACACGGACAGGGATAAAGTACCCTGGGATCTTGGATGGAATGACAAGAATATAAAATTCTGGCTTATACGGGTAAATTATTAAAATACAATAAAAAGGAAATTTAATATGGAGGAAAGATTCTCTATATTAAATTTCCTTTTATAATATGTTTTGGAGGCGAATGATTTAAATACCAGATGCAAAATCGTCAGAACCATCATCTGTTTTAGATTTATTCCTGCTTTTTTTCGAACATACAATTTCTTTTATGAATTCCATTATCTGAGGAACAGAATCTACTATTTTATCATAGGTATTATGTTGATCTAATGATAAAAGTCTGATTGAATCCCCCTTTGTAACTAAAAAAGCTACAGGTTTGACTGTTACACCAGCTCCTGAACCTCCGCCAAATGGATAATTTGATTTTGATTCGTCATTTTTGCTTGTATCAAATTCACTTCCACCTGAAGCGAAACCAAAAGATACCTTTGAAATTGGAACTACCAGTGAGCCGTTCTTTGACTCTACGGCATCTCCTACTATGGTGTTTACATCTATCATGTCTTTAAGATTTTCCATGGTGCTCTTTAATAAATTTTCTATAGGATGACCATCCATTAAAATCACTTCCTTATGAATTTTGAATTGAAATCTATATTTTACTAGGTGTAGATTTTGAACTTTTAAATCCTGAATTTTCTACAGCTAGAAATATAATTATATATATAATTTTTACAACACTTATGTAAATTATACTAGTGGTTTCTATTTTAAAGTAATTTTTATTGAAATATGGAGTTATAACAACCTGATTCTTTTCTATTTTGAATAATCCGGAAACAAGAACAAACAAAATTGGTGTTAACGAATGCAGCATCCCATATAAGATGGCCGTATCAGCCGCATCATCAAGGCCATATAAAATATTTATCTTTATGTCAATTCTAAATTTTGACCTTGAATTTAGAAGATATTCAATAATCGATTTGATTTTTTTTATAGTATAGGATAAATTCCTGGTTGATTTATTTGATCTCAACCTGAATTTTTTCTTGTTTGAAGTAAATTTATTTAGTATGTCTATGTTAAAAAAATTTATATAGATTTTTTTATTTTCATAGGTGAAGCGAATTTTCAAGGGTATAGGAATAAACAGCGCTGCAATTACAGATATCATAACAAGAAAAACAAACATTATAGTTTATGATTACAATCAAAATTTACAAAACAGAAGGTAATCAGTTCCTCCTTTTAAAGCATATTATTTTATACTAATAATTATGGACCGAATTAGAAAATATATACTCGCATGGCAATAATTTAAGGGTTAATTTGAGCGTTTTAGTAAAAAATATTAACGAGACAATATTATTTATATATCAATTAGGAGGAACTGGAATGAGTAAAAACTTAAAAAAGTATTTCAGATTGATATTGATATCTCTTATAATAGTTGATATTTGCAATATTAGTGCATTTGCACAAAGTAAAGACTATGCAGACAGCCTGAACGTGGATGCAAGGTGTGCAGTTGCAATAGACTCCGAATCAAAAATAGTCCTGTTTGAAAAAAATGCCTACGAACTTGTGCCTATGGCAAGTACTACAAAGATGATGACTTCATTGGTTGCACTGAAATATGGCGATTTAGATAGAGAAATAGAAATATCAAAGAGAGCTTCAGGTATAAGAGGATCCACTGTAGGATACCGGCAGGGTGAAAAAATAAAATTAAAAGAGTTGATATGTGGGCTTATGACTCGTTCCGGTAATGATGCAGCCATAGCTATTGCAGAGGGGATAAGTGGAAATGTAGAGGAATTTGTAAAACTCATGAATGAATATGCCAGTGAAATAGGGGTTTTAAACACACATTTTCAATCTCCTCACGGACTTGACAAGGATGAGCACTACTCTACTGCATATGATTTGGCTGTTATTGCGAGCAAGGCAAAGGAAAATAAGGTGTTCAATGATATTGTAAGTTCTAAAGATATAGATAATACAGAAAATGGATTTACACGGAGCTATCACAATATAAACAAGATCTTATGGGAAATCCCCGGGGCAAATGGTGTAAAGACAGGATATACGGGGAAAGCAGGTAAATGCCTTGTTACATCCGTCAATATAAAGGGTAATGATGTTATAATAGTAGTTCTGAATTGTCCTGGAAGATGGAAAGAAACTAAAAAAATAGATGAGTATGTAAATCATAAATATGAATTCAAAAAGTTATTTTCCAAAGGCGATACGGCTGTGGAGTTAAATATTAAAGGAAAGAAGCTGAAGCTTGAATATTCAGAGGATATAATAGTACCTGTTGATTCAAGCAGTAAATATACTTTTAAGATTGTAAAACCACAAAAGATAGTTTCAACTATACAAAAAGGAAGTAGCGTAGGCAAAATATGTATATATAAGGGCGGTAAAAAAATTTACAGCAGTCCATTGAAAACCTCAAATACAATCAAGGTGAGAAAAATTTTAAAATTTCCATTTTAAAATGATAGTTTGATATGATTAAAGAAACAGCATAAAAGATAAATTTAGCTGTTTCTTTATTTTTGAGTATAATTTTAAATCAACGGTAATAAAATAAGTTTTGTTTTCGGGAATCTTCTATAATATCAAATCCTTCTGGATAAATATCATCCTCATTCATAGATTCAACTTTGTCAATTAGGTTTTCTAAAAATTTGTGAGAAAATTTGAAGCGATAATCTTCGGATATCTCTTCGTAGACAGTGTATTCTATATGATAAGGTATAGTTTCAACTATGTACATTGGAACAAGATGCGCTATCCGTCTGTTTATAAGAGCATATTGATATATGCTGGCATCTATTATAATTCCATTATAGACATTAAAACAATGTGCAAAATTTTTACTATAGTTGTCATCTATGTGTATAGTCAGCAGACCTCTAACTGCCATTGCATCAATATCCAGAGATTTGCACAGAAAATATATCAGGGAGGATATAATGGGGCCGCTGTTTGATATAGTGTAATTATCCAAGCAATATTTACATAGTTTTCTGAAAAAGTTTTTTGTGTTTTTATCCATAAAATCACCTTTATATGTTGATACTTTATTATAATATAATAATTTCTCATAGTTCAAGGTGTAAATAATATATACATGTAAATTGAATATGCAGGTCCACAAAATGCTTGTATTTGGCAGGGGGGTTATAAATCGTATAATTAATTAACAGCATATCGATTAAAAAGTTCTTTAAAAACAGTGGATTGCTGTATGGCATGGTTGTTGCTTGAATAATATGTGGAAAGGTACTTAAAAGTATTCAATAAAATGAGGGGGTAGTTAATTATGGAGGGTCTGACTATTGATAAAATAAACATAGGAGACAAGGTATCTGTAGAGAAGACTATATCTGAAACTGATGTATACCTTTTTGCCGGGATAACTGGAGATTTAAATCCTGCACATGTAAATCAGGTGAGATCGGAAAATACATTGTTCAAAGGTAGAATTGCACATGGGATATTGGTTTCAGGACTTATTTCTGCATGTCTTGGAATGCATTTGCCGGGGCCCGGAACCATTTATATGGGACAGCAGCTTAGATTTACTGCACCGGTTCATATTGGTGATACAATAAAGGCGGAAGTTGAAGTTATAGATATAAATATTTCTAAAAATAGGATTAAATTAAAAACAACTTGTACAAATCAGCTTGATAAAACTGTTATAGAAGGAGAGGCGCTTGTTATGCCGCCTGTTAATAAGTAACAAATGTATGTTATTTAATATGCCAACCAACTAACTTTATATATATTTTCTGGAAGTCTTTCTACAATATGTATATTATTGTTTAATATAATATATTGTAGGAAGACTTTTTGTATGGATTTATATACTAAAATATATCTTGGTACTTATGATAACAAATAAAACTTTATGGGAGTGAGATATATGTTTTTAAAAGAATGTTTTAAAGCGATAAGTGAAAATGTCAATGAGGGTTTGATAGTAGTAGATAAAGGAGGAAGGCTGATTACAGCTAATACTAGGGCGGAAGAATTGCTATCCATTGATTCTAAAAAAAGTATTGGAAAGCATATAGAAACTATTATTCCAGAAACCAAGTTAAACAGGGTGTTAAAAACCGGGAAAAATGAACTCAACAAAAAATTTTTCACCAATGACAGGGAGTTTATGATCAGCAGAATTGCTATAGTTATTGAAGAAAAAGTATGTGGAGCAGTGGCAATTTTTCAGGATATAACTGACCATAAGAAAATTCAGAAGAAGTTGGCAGATAATGAAATATATATAAATGTAATAAATACTATAATAAATACGCTTAACGAATGTATAGTTTTAGTAGATGAGAATGGTATTATAACTATGATGAGCGAGGCATACAAAGAGTTTCTTGGTTGCACTTCCGATCCTGAAGGAAAAAATGTAAGCGATGTAATAGAAAACACCAAGCTGCATGAGGTTGTAAAAAGTGGAAATGTAAAGATAGGAGATATTCAAAAAATAAATGGCAATAGGATGATTGCAGCACGTGTTCCAATTAAGGAGGATGGAAAGATTGTGGGAGCTGTAGGTAAAGTGATATTCAAGGATATTGGGGATTTTTATACTTTGAGCAAAAAATTGAATAGTCTAGAAAAAGAAATTGAAACATACAAAAATGAACTTGGAAAAGAGAGAAAAGCAAGATATTCAATTGAAAATATTATAGGTAATTCTCCTAAAATACGTGAAGTAAAATCGTTTGCATTAAAAGTAGCGAAAACTGATTCAAATGTACTTATAACAGGTGAAAGTGGTACTGGCAAGGAGCTCTTTGCCCATGGAATTCATAATGCCAGTGGAAGGTATCTAGGGCCTTTTGTAGAGATAAATTGTGCAGCTATTCCATCTGAATTGTTTGAATCTGAATTGTTTGGATATGAGGAAGGAGCTTTTACTGGAGCTAAGAAAGGAGGTAAAAAGGGAAAATTCGAATTGGCCAATGGAGGAACAATATTTTTGGATGAAATAGGTGATATGCCAATGCATATGCAGGTTAAACTTCTTAGAGTAATTCAGAATAGGGAAATTGAGAGGGTAGGAGGCAATAAAATAGAAGAAATAAATGTAAGAATTATTGCAGCTACAAATAAGAATCTTGAAGACAGCGTAAGAGAAGGAAAATTCAGAGAAGATCTTTATTATAGGCTTAATGTCATGAGAATAGTACTGCCTCCTTTGAGAGAAAGAAAAGAAGATATACCTGTTCTGGCCAACAATTTGAGGATTAAAATAGCAAATAAATTAGGAATATATGTAGAGGGAATATCAAGAGAGGCTATTAAATGTCTTATAAAATATGATTTCCCAGGTAATGTAAGAGAGCTTGAAAATATTATTGAAAGAGCTATTGATCTTCTTGATTCAGATATTATTATAAAAACGGAACACCTTCCGGAGAGACTTACCAATAAAAAAATAAAAAAGTATATAAAATATAATAATTGCAGCAAGCATTTAAAGAGCATAGTATCAGAAGTGGAGAAGGAGGTCATTTTAGAATGCCTAAACAAAACCAACTGGAATAAAAATAGAACAGCCAATATGCTTGGAATAAGCAGGGTTGGATTATATAAAAAGATAGAGGAATACCATCTGAAAAATTGAGTTGATATTTTATAGTAAAGTATATGTACATGTAAGAAAAGTATACATTGGCTGTAATTTAGTGGATGGGATGTTTGTCATGAAAATACAAGAATCAAATGTAAATATAATATACACATTTGATTCTTGTATTTTGCAAACGTTTATATAGAGCCATTCTATATTTTGGCATGCTATTTGCTATAAATAGTACTGCAATTTAATTAATTTATTCATAGAAGGAGGATTGATTCAGCATGAAGTCAAAAGTAATGTCTAGGGACAGGGCTATTGGGTTGATAAAAGATAATTATACTGTTGCAGTAGGAGGCTTCGTAGGGTGTGCATTTCCAGAATATATTATATCAGGAATAGAGGATAGATATTTAAAAGATCATTCACCACACAATTTAACCTTGATGAATGCTGCAGGACAGGGAGATAGTGGCAGCAGAGGTTTGAATCATCTTGGACATGAAGGGCTGGTGAAGAGGGTAGTAGCTGGGCATTGGGCATTGGAGCCCAAAATCCAAAAATTGGCCATTGATAATAAAATAGAAGCCTACAATATACCTCAGGGAGTAATATCACAACTATATAGGGACATTGCTGCAAAAAGGCCGGGAACAATAACTCATGTCGGTCTGCAGACTTTTATAGATCCTAGAATTGAAGGCGGCAAACTCAATGAAGTTACTAAAGAAGATATAGTGAAAATTATAAAAATAGATGGAAGAGAATACTTGTTCTATAAAGCTATACCGATAGATGTCGCAATTTTAAAAGCAACCTATGCGGATGCATTTGGGAATGCAACTTTGGAAAAGGAAGCTGCTGTATTGGATGCAACCGCTATGGCACAAGCAGCTAAAAACTCTGGTGGAATAGTAATTGTTCAGGTCGATAGTGTTGTAGCCGAAGGTTCTCTTGATCCTATGAAAGTCAAAATTCCCGGAATATATGTAGATGCAGTGGTTGTAGCTGATCCTAAAAATCGTATGCAGACATTTGAAGAATATTATAATCCTTCCTATTCAGGTGAAGTTAGGTTTTTATCTGATTCATTGCCGTCCATACCTTTAAATGAAAGAAAAGTTATAGCAAGGAGAGCAGCTATGGAGCTAGTTCCTAATTCAATAACCAATCTTGGAATTGGTATACCTGAAGGTATAGCTGCAGTTGCCAATGAGGAGGGAATTGCAGATGAAATGACTTTGACTATAGAGTCCGGTGGAGTGGGGGGAGTGCCGGCAGGAGGACAAAGCTTTGGGGCATCGACCAATCCCCACAGCATACTTGATCAGGCAAGCCAGTTTGATTTTTATGATGGAGGTGGGCTTGATGTAGCGTTTCTAGGACTGGCACAGTGTGATAAAAGTGGAAATATAAATGTAAGCAAGTTCGGACCAAAGATAGCAGGGTGTGGAGGATTTATAAACATTACGCAAAATTCAAAAAAAGTTGTGTTCTGCGGAACTTTTAAGGCGGGAGGATTGAAAGTAAAAGTAGGAGATGGAAGACTTGATATAGAAAAAGAGGGAAAATTCAATAAATTTCTTGATGCTGTAGAACAGATAACATTCAGTGGAAAATATGCAAGGACTATGGGACAGCAGGCCCTGTATATAACTGAGAGAGCAGTGTTTAGACTGGGCAAGGAAGGACTGGTTCTGGAAGAAATTGCACCGGGAATAGACTTGAAAAATGATGTATTGGCTCATATGAATTTTAAACCGGTAATATCTAAAAAATTAAAAACAATGGATGAAAGAATATTTAAAGAAGGGCTTGTAGGAATAGAAATAGGAAAATCCTCCGGAGAATTTCCCGGGAAAGTGACAACTGCGTGATACAGTTCAAAAAATGTGCAATTAAAAGATATAAGGAGGTAAAATGAATGGATTTTACATTGACTAGGGAACAGGAACTTGTAAAACAAATGGTAAGAGAATTTACAGAAAATGAAGTCAAACCCCTGGCTGCCGAAATAGACGA
>Ga0334882_1002275_pt1 | contig 20147 bp, 10 predicted proteins | sample GraSluR1_MG_5_FD_207226 | JGI IMG/M metagenome (GOLD analysis project Ga0334882, IMG submission 207226) | Sludge microbial communities from methane-producing bioreactor in Wageningen University, Netherlands - Granular Sludge_15_04-R1 | ecosystem: Engineered > Bioreactor > Anaerobic >...
GGACCCATAATCGCCACAAATTCACCTGGGAGAATCTCAAACGAGAGGTCTCGTAAAATCTTTTCTCCATCAAGGTTGACGGTCAGATGATCAACTTTGACAACTGGCTGATTTGACTGTTCACCCGATTGTTTAATTGGCAGTCTGTAGGTTAGATTTTGAATATTGGATGATTGTTGATATGCACTCAAACGGGTTTGATTTATGATCTTTCCATCGTTGATCAAAATCAGTTTTGGGTCCAGTTTGATCAATTGGTGAAGTTTGTGCTCGATGATCACAATTGTGAGCGCTTTTTGTTCTCTGATGGCAGCAAGCGTCTGGAAAATATGAAGTGTCGCTTCGGGGTCCAGGTTTGAAGTGGGCTCATCCAGGATTAGCACATCGGGTTCAAGCGCCAGCATGGAAGCGATCGCAATCTTTTGCTTTTCTCCACCAGAGAGCGTTGCCAGAGATCTGTTTCGCAATGACATTCCCTGGACAACATGCAGCGCTTGATCAATTCTCCTTTCAATTTCGGCAGGCCCAATGCAGGCATTTTCCAATCCGAAGGCGACTTCATCCAGCACAGTCAGTGTGCAGAATTGATCTTCTGGATTTTGCTGCACATAGGCGACCCGTTCGCTGGCTTGGAAGAGGGGAATTTCAGACATATTTTTGTGATTAACGAAGACACTCCCCGAAAAATTTGGTTCCTCATCTTGAAAAAGAAATCCTGCCATAGCTTTGCCCAGGGTTGATTTTCCGCTACCCGAAGGCCCGGCTAAGACAACAATGTCGCCTTTCTCAATACATAGATCCACCTCCGACAACGACGGGGCTTGCTCTCCTGGATAGGTATATGAAAAGCTGTTGATCTCAACCAGCGCCATAGTCTATTGGACCTCGATCTCTGTGACCGGGAAGAGATATACTTCGCCAGACATATTTGCCAGCGCAAACTGATAGCCCTCCTCTGAGATGACAGTAAAGACCCTTAACATGTCATCCTGAAGAACTTCTTTCCATTGATAGGATTGTGAATCATTATCTGAGAAAATAATAATCGTCGGTTGTGATGAATCAGGGATGAAAGGTGTGAGGATTTTCCACAATGGCACCCCCTGAAGTTTCTCTGATCCCGTTGGTAAGGCGATCTGGGTGCTGTCCATTTCTTCCAGCCATTCATCAGGCAAAAAGGTGTTCACCTCTCCACCGGGCAGCTTAATGGGCAGCCCTTGTGAAGCGAAAACTGTCAGGCGAACAACATTTCTCACCCAGGCTTTACTGCTCGTTGGTCCGACAATGTCGAAGGAAAGATCTTTTCCACGACCCTGCTGAACCAGAAGAATGTTAGGATTGGTCTCCAATTCTTCAAAGCTAATTAGAAAGGAGTATCCATCAGAGGCTTCGATCAGAAGCGTGTCTGCAGATGGCAGGGGTTGGGCGTTTTTCACCAATAGCAGAAGTGGAAACCCTATGTATTCAGTGTTCACATCTCGATACAACATTTGGCGAGTCTCTGGGTCGGGCTTAAATGTGTCATCCGGAAATTTGTAAGGATTTTCAACTGCACCTGCAATTTCGATTGTGGCTGAGCCTTTGAGTGTGGTTTGCAGATAAGCTGTCAGCAGGACTGCCAGAATTAAAATACCCGCCAGGAAATACCAGCGAATTTTTTGATTTTCATCCTCGAAAACTGGCATTTTGACCACATTTGCTTTGATCAAGGATTTGATCAGGTGGTAGGGAACGATGCCGGCGAAGACAACGCCTGAGACCATTGCTATGATCATCAGAAAAAGGATCGCACCCACAGCGAGAAGATTGGATGGGAGTGTGGCAAAGAGTTGAAAAACAAGCACGTTAGATGCAGAAGCAAAACCGCCAGCAATCAAAAAAGGTGTGATTGAATTTTTTTTCCGCACGAGTAAAAAGCCAGCGTCCACCAGCAAACCAGCGACCAGGTTCACCAGCAGAATAATGATCCCATGGGTGCTCCCGCTCATCAATTCCACCGCGCCCTTCAAAATCCCGGTGGCTGTTCCTGTACCGGTTTTTCTAACAATGCCCATTGCCAGAACAATCCAGATCACATGCAGCCCAGCAGCCCATTGGCTTGCGCCCGGAAATCCCAAGATGGCATGAACAGTGTCACTGAGTGTGTTGATGTAGGTGCTGGCAACACCACCCAGAGCAGAAAGAACTGCCATGATAAGCAGGTCTCTGGTTGAAAAGTAAAAGGGTTGTTTCCCGGATACGTGGTTGGACAAAAAGAGCTCCTTTATGGGGAAAGGAGCATGCAAGATACACAGTTATGGATCTCTCCACTGTGTCATACATGGCATCTCCTTTCCAAATACGGGAGGCAAGGACGTTTCCATCCTTACCCTATCGGTCTGGCTCCCATGGCTGTGCTTTAGGTAACCGGACTCGAAGACGACATTTATTATCTTTAGGAGCATTTTAACATATCTGCAGATGTCGTCAATATGAGGAAAATCATACAAATCAAATGCAAGTATGAGAATTTCAGGTGTTAACGGCGAAAAGATGCGCCCAATTGTGGGAACGCATCTTTTGATGTGCGGCTTTTGAGAGATTATCAGGCGTTATGATTACAAGCCGCTTTTTTAGCGTGAGGTTGTAAACTTGACCAGTTTTCCTCGTTTGTTGAAAGTCATGCGGGCAAAGTGCTGGTGTGTAGTTTCCTGATCTTGCTCAAAAGACTTCTGCAAAGTGACGATATAACGATTGGGCGTCAGATTCCGATTTTCCTGTTCTAAGACGCCTTTTTGGACAAATGATTTGCTCATATGCATTTTGGCATTATCAAGACCTGGCAAGTACTTTTCAACAACTTTTTTAACTTCCTTACTCACATTTTTCGGCATTTTTGAGCTGTCATAAGTGGGCACCATATCCGAGTCGCTGATTGTTTTCACTTTGGGCGAAGATTTGATCCTGAAGAGGGGTTTGGGCATCGCCTGGAGATGATCATAAACTGCCAGCGGATCGCCAAAAAGGACAAAGGACAGGATTGTTTTCTGGTCCTCCCCATCAAGGAAACCTTGCAGATGCGTCATTTCTTCTGCCAGGCTTAATTTGGCTTGCATCAACGCATAGCCAGCTGGCTGTCCATCCAGTAATTGGCGCCAGCATTTTTCAGCCAGGTAATCTGCAGCAACAAGCGGCATAGTCACCGAGCCGTATGCAATGCACGTGGAGCCGATGAAAGTGGAGGTGCCTGAGTCGAGAAATTTTAATGAAAGTGCTTCATCATTTTGTTTATTTTCAACGTTTGCGCCATAACAGGCTTCAGTCATGACAACCTTCGGAGATGGACGATGGTCAGTGAACATGGTCGGACTGAGTGCAATTGGATAATCCGGACTGTTGGACGGTGAAGAGAAATTTTTTTGTCCATACCAATGTGGACCATCTTTAACTCCATGTAAGTTGAAGTAGCCAAGTTCGTGAGTGTGACCGTTGGTCAGGCTCAGAGAGGATGAATCAATTGGCGGTGAGAGCTGCAAGTCATTTGGATTGCCCACGGCTTTATAAACACCTCGTGAGGCTTCCTGCCAAATTTCGGCTGAATAGCCAAATTTTAATTTGGAGCTGTTGATATTACGACCAAAGTTGGTAATCAGCGAGGCTACCCATGAGAAAATGTTGGCAATGTTCACGCCACCTGATTTGGCAGCTTTGGCACGTTTTTCATATTGATAGGTGACATGCCTGATCTGCGAAAGCAGCAATCCTGCATCCGACCCCGCTTCTCCAGGCAGCCTTCCCACTGGCCACTGGGGGATGTAGTAGTTTTCATCAATAGTAGTGTATGGGTTGTCGGATGGAACATCCAGGTCACTGTCCTGAGTCGGATTTGGCAAGCGATGATAGGGAACAATTTCAGGACCGCCAACAATCAATAGCGCACCGACCATTTCACCCTGTTTAGCAAGTGATGCATCTAAATCTGCCAGAGCAGTTTTTACCTGCCAGGCATCCGTGGCAATGGTTGGTTTCAAGCCGTAATGAGCCATCTGTGCTGGATCATCGGGGTAGAAGAGCATGGCACCCCACTCCGGCAGTTTCTGAACAAGGGTAACCAGTTTCTTCAGCAAATCATCAATTGTTGCTGCGGTGTTTGGACCGTAAATCGTCTCCAATTGTCTCCTCGATGACATCACGACATAGACCGGAAATCGATTGTCAGCCCGTTCGAGGTCCGTTTTCTTGAGCTTCTTTGCTAATTTAGAGAAGACCTTTTGAATTTCTTCAAGCTCTTTATCCGTTGCAACGGCTTCATCATCATCCATCACTTCTGTTGGCTCCAGATCATCCAGAGTTAATTCTTCCCCATCGTCCTCATAATTGAAGAGATCCTCCAGTGATAATGCCCTTACCACATCCATTTCCACTTCCTGGTGTGTGGATGAGGGCAAATCTTCTTTTGATTCAGCTTCTCCCTGAGAAATGACTGAAGATGGTGTTTCAACTTTTTCTTTCTCAAGGGATTTGCTTGTATTGAGCCTGATTTGCCGGGTTTCTTCGTCTGGATCTGTAGATTGCCAAATTGGTGGAATTTCTTTTCCTTTGAATTCAGGTTTCGGTTCCTGTCCGGACTGTAGCTGGTTCCATCCCAGATAAGTGCTAACTGAAGCAGGAACTGGAAGATCAAAATAGATCTCCATTCGATCCGGCCAGAGGTCTTGAAAACGGTGCTTGCTGCCCATCAGCCGATGGATCACCTGCCCAGAGGAGTCATGTGCTGCCACGTAGTGCAGCCTTTCAACAGCTTGAGATTCTTGTCCATTGTCCATTTCAGAAATGGCTTTGATGATGTTGATCTGTAAACATTTAGGCCATTTTTGATAATAGATATCGCTCAGGGTGGTGAGCATATCCTGATTTTTTTGTTCGTAAGCCAGTTTCAGGTGAAGAATGGCGGGAAGGGGTGACCCCGAATCTCTGAGCAGCGATTGATGGACGAGGTCATAGGCTTGGTCATAATCGCCCTGAATAAATGCCTGGTTTGCTTGCGAGAGCGGTTTGAGCCAGTGACCATCAGGGAAATCGGCACTATCAGCAGCCTTTAGATAATGTGCCTGGGCTTGATAATCTGCCCGTTCATTGGCTGAGGTTGCGAAATCGCTCAATGCCTTGGTGGGTTCCCAAAAGAGTGGATCCTGTTCGAGCAAACCTTTAAATGCCGATTCAGCCTGCTTGTGGTTGCCAATCATTTCCAAAGTCAGAGCCTGGTGATATTGAACGTAGAGATCCCCAGGGAAGTTGACAAGCCAAAGAGTCTCAGCTTGTTTGGCAAACTGGTGCTCTTTGCATTCATTTCCTGCTTGCAAGATCGTCAGGAATCGATATCGATCAATGGTATGGAGATAGTCCAGCGGGGGTGTGGTTGGTGACATTGTTAACTCGCTTCTCGTAAGTTGTTAATCAAATTCAAGGCTGTGATAACACCTAATTGACGGATAACATTTGCATCATCCGGTGAATACTTCTTTGCTTGCCGCAGCATGGCTTCAGCGTTGGTGTAATCTTTGCATTCTTTGAGTGCCAGTCCGGCAAAATAATAAGGTCTCGGATCTGATGCATCTGCCTTTGCCCCTTGCTGAAAGACTTTGATCGCTTCTTCCATGTTATGACGATCCTGGTAAGTTTTTCCAAGCTCGATATATGCCTCAACAAGGTTCGGATCGTAGGTAATTGCTTTCGATAGGTGGGCAATTGCCTGGTCCAGCTGACCCTTCTTTTTTTGCAATCGTCCCAACATCAGATGCACTTCTGCCTGATCCGGGATAATTCTGAGGACGGTTTGCGCAGTTTCTGCGGCTTCGTCCAGCCGATTAGCCTGAATGAGCCAATCGGTTAAGGTGGTCAGGATCTGTGGATGTTTTGGGTGATCGTGGGCTAATTGGATCAGCTCAGGCAGCGCCTTTGTCACGCCTTCCTGCTGTTTTTTGATGCAGCATTTTTCCAGTGTAAGTTCAGGATTTCCCGGATTCTTTTCAAGCGCATCGGTCAGGGTTTTGGATGCCTGTTCAAATTTCCCCTGGTTGCTCAGCGCTCGAGCAGCAAGGATGCGGACTGAGATGTTCTTTGGATTTGCTTCCAGAATTTTTGTCGTTTTTTGCTCGGCATCCTTGTATTGCTTTTGATCAATGAGGAACTTCACTTCCTGAGTGGCTATATCTTCGTCATTAGGACATAAAGTGCTGGCGGTGCGCATATTTTCAATTGCCTCCGAGACAAATCCAAGACGTCGGTTGACATCCGCCATCTTGATCCAGACAACGGGGTTTTTAGATTGAATAGTCACACTTCTTTCCAAATCTTCTTTTGCCCGAACCAGGTCATTGGTTTGAAGTTTAATTTCAGCACTTTTCTGCCAGAAATCCGGATTTTCAGGTTGATGGTTGATCGCCTGATTGATATGATATTCAGCTTCGTCTGGATTTCCAATTCGTGCCAGCAAGTCTGCGACCAAAGCGTGCCATTCTGGCTCGTCTGGCCAAAAACTGAGTGCAGATTTGAGGGAATGGAGAGCGGGTTCTGGATGATCACGGTTTAGCAATCCCAGAATGGCATGGTTAACTGGATTGGAAGTATCAAGTGTCAGGGCTTTTTCAATCGCCTGAATGCCTTCACGGCGATTATTTCGTAAGGCATAGATGCCAAAAGCTTGCAGGACATTAAGATCATCCGGATAGGTAGCAAGGATGTTTTCCACCAGGGCCCGATCATCACTGCCAAGTACTACAGCTGCTGCTTCCTCTGCATTTACCAGGCAAGCATCAGCACTCAAGTGAAGCGGCCAATGCCCCTTGAAAACGGACTCAGCTCTGGCTTTCAGGCATATCTTGCTATCTTGTGAAAGTAAATCCTCAACACGGTTGTAAAGCTGTTTGTATTGTTGATAATGCGCTTCAGAAAGAATCTCATTCCCGGGAGCATGATTGGTAATCAGCGCTGCCTCAGCAATTCTTTGAGCTTCCCCGGATTTGATCAACGTTACCAGGTAGCGCAAACTAAACAATGGTTGATTGCTCAATTTTTGTTCGGATTGTTTACGATATTCCATGGCTGTTGCATGAAAGCCCATTCTCAGCGCCGCTTCTGCAATACTGTGTTCGGTTATTGTCTGCTTGAACAAGATATCCAATTGATTTGAAGGTTTCGGCAAAAGGCTTTTCTCATAGGTATTAATCGCCTGGTTGAGATATTCCTTTGCCAGCTCCACATTACCTAAGGATTCTGCAATTTGGCTCTGGACAGACAGTACTCTGGGGTGATTACCATCCTGAGGAGGGTGTTGTGCAAATAACTGGGTGGCTGCTTCAGCATCGTTTTGGAGGAAATTAATTTCTGCCTGGGTGCATAACAAATTCACATGATCAGGTGTCATGTCATTCGAGAAGGTTTGCCCATTGACGATCTCTAAGGCAGTATCAAAGTCCAGCCCAATTAGGTATGCTTCTGCGGCTGCATTTCGCAGGTGAGCATCCTCAGGTTGATTTGCCAGGGCTTTGGAATAATTTAGCTGAGCAGACTTGATGTCTCCCATCACCCGATTTAATTCAGCCAACCGATAAAGGTAGCCGGTTTGTGAAAAATCATAATGATAGAGGAGCGGAGAGCGGGATTCTGCGTCGCTGCTCTGATGCTGCACTGGTAAGGCATCTGCAATTTTGTCTTCGATTGACTTCAATGTGTCTTCTGCCAGGCGGTATTGACCTATCTGACTATGCAAATCTGATTTGAGGATCGCCAGTTCTGGGAATGCTCTGAGTTCATTTTCAGGCAAAGCAAGGATTTCCAGAGCCCGTTTTTGCTTCTCCAGCAGTGAGTAAACCACAGCCAGATCCTTTACAAGGTCGGGATTGAAGGATTTGGTCAGTGCAAGTGATTTTTCCATGGATGCTGCAGCCAACTCAAGTTCATTCAAGTGGACGCAAACATAAGCTGCCTGGTGGAGTTCTTGAGGATTTGCTTTTTGGCCTGAAATCAGTTCTACAAGGACTGCTTTGGCTTCTTCCATGGACCCTGTTGAAATCAAAGTCTTAGACAGCCAAAGTTTCAGTGATGGGCGCTCGGGATCGATTTGTAAGGCGTCTTTCAGAGCTCTGACAGCCTCCTCCGGTTCATTATGGGCGGTCTTGAAGTTGGCGTACCAGAGAATATTTTCGATGGATTGGGGTGCCAGTTTCAAAGCTGTTTTAGCTGAAGATTGTGCTTTGCCTGGTAAGTCTGCAATCTGATAAGCTTCTGCTAAGGCATGCAGTAAGAAGAGATTATCCGGGTTTTTCGAGGTCTCATCTTGCAGCGCTGCCAGTCCAATTTCAAGTTTACCGGTGGCAATGGCGGATTTTCCAAAACCGAATTTCAAGCGCCAATACTGATCCAAACCATTTTCCGGGCTGTTTTCCAATAACTGGCTGTATGTTTCAAACGCTTTTTGGTGGTTTCCTTGGATACGATCAAGATCAGCAAGGTAGATTTTGATGATTTGATGTTCCGAAGAGCTTACCTGTGCATTGTTCAGAATGGAAGCAATTCTTTCATAGTCGACCATTTGTGTGTTGTCATAACTTGCATCTGCACGGGAAATGGTCACATCGGCAGCCATCAATGCAACAGATAGATCTTCGGGCGCAAGCTCTGCTGCTCTCAGCAGGATGGGTTCTGCCAACGCCTTTTCTTCACGAGCCAAAAGAACACTACCAAGTAATTTCGCGGCGAAGGGTTTATCATCATAATCCTGGAGGAAGGGGGTCAGCAAGGTCCAGGCTTGGTCATTCTGTCCGACCAAATGATGTGCTTGTGCCAGGTAAAGTTTAACCTCTTCGTTTTCTGGATCAATTTCGAAGGCTTTTTGAAGGACTGGCTGGGCATCCAAGGGTAACTGCTGTTTGAGATAAGCTTTCCCTGTTGCCAGTAATAATTTTGGCTCGCTGGGTACTGCCTGGTTGCCTTTAACCAAAATCTCAACTGCCCGGTCTGACTGGCCATAGCCTTCCCAAAGTTTTGCCAAAGTCAGCCATGTGTCCGGTTCACCTGGAAGCATTTCTACGACCTGTTCCATATGTTGAATAGCTTTGACAGCATCGCCATTCATCATAAACCCTTCACCAAGCAAGACCAGGGCTTTTGTGTTCTTATCATTCTGCTTGAGAATATTGTGACAAATCGCAATGGACATATCCACACGGTTGGTCTTCAAGGCGGATTCGGCGAAACTTTCAAGCTCTGCAATCGAGGGGGCAGTTTCGGATTTGGTTAATCCCTGTAAAACCTCAAAAGCACGCTCCCAGCGACCTTCTTTGCTGTATAGCCTGGCCAGGTCGCGTTTGTGTTCTCTTTGGTCCGGTTCCAGGCGCTCAAGCAGTGAGGTTAATTGGGTGGCTTTCTCAATATCTTGAACCTTTTCGAAATACTCCCTGCCTTGTTTTAATAGTGTAACATCGCCCGGGTTGCTCTCAAGAATTTTCTCTACGATTGTTTCACCCGTTTTTGGGGTGTCACTCATCATGACGGATTTGATGACTGTTTGGAACGAGTCAAGTTTTGCGGTGTGTACATAAAAATCTGATTTCGGAGGAACTGGTTGATCTATTTGGAATCCCTGGAAATCAATGGGCTTGGAGCTTTCGTTTTTCTGATCACTCAATTCACGATCCAGCAATTGCTTTTCAAGTGAGGCAGGGAGGTCTTTCAGGTGTTTACGGGCTTCGTCGAATTCTCCGTTATCAACCAATGCACGAATATAAAATGCGCGTGCCTGGTTTGAATTTGGCACAGATTGAAGCAACTTCAACCATTTTGTGGGGGAGGTATGCTCTTTTTGAATTGACAGTGACTGGAACAGTGTTTGCGCTTCGATGAATTTGAGCACTGCCTCTGATTCCTGATAGGTGTCAGCTGCTTTTTCTGGATTTCCGCTATAAAAGTAGAATGCAGCCATGCGATTGATATCTTCAGCCAGGTTATAACGAACAGGTGTATCCAGGGGATCGGAATCAGGAAAAATTGCTTTACTGGCTTCCAACTCAGCGTAAATCCTGGCAAAGCGATCGATGTTTGCTTTTGTTTGAATCAGATTCTTGGCAAGGTTTTCCTGCAATGCAGTTTGATGAAACACGCCAAGCCATTTCATTCCTTCCAGCTGCATCTCCATGGGCAAGCTCTGCATGGCTGTAAAGAATTGATCTGTAAGATCTGCTTCCAGAACTGGTTGAGCAAGATAGGCATGCAAGAAAAGGGGAATGGATGCCCTGAGCGTGGTTGGCGATTTTGATTGCATGAAATCAGCAATGAAACTTTCAAAGTCTGGGCACAGACTTTGTAGACAGGTGATCGGTGTGCGCCAGATTTTGAAGTTTTTCTCTGAAGTCGCCTGGTTTTTCTTGATAAAAATCTCCTCCGCAACTCCCGTCCAACTCTCATTTTTGATCCGTCTTTCACGCAGGGTGAGCGCGATCAGACCGGCTGCCATCAGATCTGATGGCGGCAAACCCGTATTGAAGACTGTTTCAAGTGCCTGAGCAGCCTGCTGCTTGATCTGGTTGGGCAGGGCTGTCTCAAGCTCGGATAAATCTCCAAGCTGAATTTCGGCTGTGTTTTCGATTTGAGAAATCGCCATTCTGCCAGGCTCAAATGCAGAGAGATCGGCAGGTGCCGCTTCAAAATAGGATTGGCTCTTCCCAATCTCAGTGAAGAATTGCCAGACTAAAGGGTCTTGCTGCAGGCTCCTGAGGAGCGTTTGACCTTCTGCAGGTGAAAACCTGTTGCGGATGAGGTCAAGGAGTGCTTCATAAGACATGATTTACCGTCCAGTTCTGATTTCAGAAAGGTTAAGGGGTGATGCCAAGATTGCGAGAGATGATGTAGGCTGTGGTTAGAAGGGCAATTCCGAGAAAAACCAAAAAGACGCCGATGCCGGTGTTGGTTTTTGCCAATTCATGCAATGCATTGATCAAGGACGATGCATTACCTACCAAACCAGCAAGGTTTTCAGTGATTCCTTTCTCTGCCAGCTTTGTGGTTTGTTGTGCAAGCGTCTGGACTTCTTTTCCGATTGCCTGACGGGTGAGGATAAAAATACTGATTGCCATGACGATCAAACCAAGGAAAAAAAGGATGGTGGCCATGGTGATTTGGAAATCAAATGCGTTTGTAAACATAAAAGCACCTCCTGATAATAGTCTCTGGAGGTGTTGATGCAAGTTGTGTGCCAACTTTTCGGTATGAGTTGGGGAAACGCTGAGTTAGATTGTTGCCGTTTGGATGATATCCAGGGGTAAGTGTTGGATATCGATTGCCGGGTCATCGCAGAAGATAATTGCCCGTTCAAGGGCGTTGCGCAGCTCCCTGATATTACCTGGCCAATCGTAGGCGATTAAGGCATCCAGTGCACGCGGCGTGATATCTTGAATATTTGATCCAATTGCCATATTGCTCTGGCGCAGCAGCATTCCTACCAGGTCGGGGATATCTTCGCGTCTTTCGCGTAGGGGAGGAATATCAAGGTCCACAACCTTAAGGCGGAAATAAAGATCCTCCCTGAAATTACCGTCTTTGATCATTTGCTTGAGGTCCCGGTTAGAAGCAGCGATGATCTGTACATCTATTCTGATCAATGTTGTCCCGCCAACCCTGCGGAAGGCGTGTTCTTCAATCGCGCGGAGCAGTTTGGCTTGCATATCCAGCGGCATGGATGAAATTTCATCCAGGAAAAGAACGCCGCCATCTGCGACTTCCATCAGACCGTTCTTTCGTTTATTGGAGGCACCTGTAAAGGCATTGGCTTCATGTCCGAATAGCTCTGACTCGAGTAAGGTGTTCGCGATTGCAGCGCAGTTGATGGCGATGAAAGGTTTTTGCTGTCTTGGGCCAATTTGGTGAATGAAATTGGCGATAACTTCTTTTCCGGTACCCGATTCTCCCGTGATCAGCACAGACACAGATGCGTCTGCTGCTCTTTGGGCAAGGTCCACCAGCGATTGCATTTTGGGATGCTTTCCAATGATAAACTTGGATGTACTCGATTGTGAGTTCCGCAGATGCTCGAGCTCACGTCTCATTGCGACCAGGTTTTCTGCGCGTTCGATGGATTTCTTGAGAATTTTGATATCAATGGGCTTGGTGATAAAGTCAAGCGCCCCTTTTTTCATTGCTTCGACAGCGTAATCAATTTGTCCATGCGCAGTGATCACAATGAACTTGGGCTGATATGCCATTTGGATAACTTCATCCAGCAGCGAAAGGCCGTTGCCATCAGGGAGCAGGATATCCAGCACGCAGATATCGGCTTTGTTCATTTCCAAAAAACCGCGTGCCTCCTTTAAGGTGCCTGCTTCAAGGACTTCTTTGCCATCCTTTCGCAAGCTGTCTGCAATGGCTTCGCGCGCTGTTACGACATCATCAACAACCAGGATTGTTGCACTCATTAATTTGTACTCCCTTTAAATTTGGCGAGATAAATTTTAAAAATTGTCCCACCTGTGAAACTGTCAACTTCTAATCTACCTTTGTGTGCGTTTATGATACGTTGGGTAATTGCCAGTCCTAAACCAGTACCCCTCGCCGAACCTGTCACAAAGGGTTTAAAAAGGTGCGCCTTGATTTCATCCGGAATGCCATGTCCTGAGTCGGTCAGTGTGATTTCATAAAATTTTCGATCTTCTTCGAGCTCACTCTCAGAAATTTTGATTCCCAGTGAGCCGCCCTGGTCGCTCATCGCGTTTACCGAATTGCTGATCAGGTTGGTAAAAACCTGATCCAATGCCCGTTGATCACCTTCAACTAATGGGTTAACCACTTCGGATTCGTAATAAGACTCGATATTTAAGCGCAGGAGGCGCGGCTGCCAGCGGTCAATAATCTTTGAGAGCATTTCATCAAGATTTACGCTGGACATCTTGTATTCAAGGGGTTTTGCAAAGGACAGCACACTATCCATCAAATAGAGTAGTTTATTACATTCATCCCTGATATTCTCAATCCACTTTCGATTAGCATGATCCTCTTCAAGATTGTCTTCCATCACCTGAAGCGAGAGCATAATTGCATTGATGGGATTACGCACCTCGTGAGCAAAAATGGCTGTAACTTCTCCTAAAATCGCCCTTTGTTCAAGTTGTTTTCTGGCAGCCAGGCTTTGCTCTTCCTCGCTCATGTCCTGAATGAGGGCGATCACAGAGAGGAGCCTGTCATTATTGATCACAGGAATGACCATCACCTGTGCTGGAAATGACTTGCCATTGCGCCTGTGGAGCGTAAGTTCGCTGCTGGTCATGGAGGGGAGGCCTTGTTGCGCTGAGCTGAATACAGAACCCAGGGATTCGGAACCGATCAATATGCTATCAACGTGCTGGCGCAGAACCTCTGCATTGGAATATCCCAAAATGGTCTCAGCAGCAGGGTTTATTTCTGCAATCGTCAGATCGGGTGAAAGGATGAGCACGCCTTCTTCGAGGTTTGAAATGATTTCATTTTGGATCTTGACGACCTGCTTTACTTTATTGGTTAGATTTGTGAGATTGTTGACCGCAATTTGGTCCTCCAAAAAGCCGGATAAGTATGAGGCGATCAGCTGTGCAAGCGCAAGTGTGTTTGGATTCTGGTCGGGGATTTTTCCGCCCGCTACAAACAAACCAAATTTTGCCGTATCCTGTCCCAGCGGAACAGTTACCAGGAATTTATAATCTGCGCTGGCTGCTGTTCTTTGCAGGTATGTGACAGGAGGATTTTCCATTTTCCAAAGAAATGGCATTTGACTGTTGGCAAGCTCTTCGCTGGTGAGCAGGTTGGGTAGATCGTTGGAATCCATCTTCAGGTTTGTTGCGTACTGGATGAGCTGTGGTTTGGAACCGCTTGCTTTATAGACACAGGCGATCTCTGCATCCAGTAAACTGGCTGCCTGGGAGAGGATTTGTTGGAGCAGGACGGTAAAATTTTGTCCTGAACGGTTTTGGATCAGCGTATTTAATTGATGGATAAGTTCGGTTTGGTCTGCAGCGGTAGAGCTTTTACCTGGCTCTCGAGAAGCAGGCTTGAGAACAAATAAGATGATTTCGTTACGATGGGTGAGTGAAAAGATCCGCACATTAACCGGGATGAGGGGCTGCTTTTTATGACGGAGGAGTGCTTGTTTATTATGCCCGCTGATTGGGTCGGTATCTGAAAGATTCGGCAAAAGGTTCTTAATCGGTTTACCGACAAAATCGCTTTCTCCCAGGCTTGTCAGCAAAAAGAGAGGGTTGTTGGCAGTAATAATCTCATCCTTTTCGCGATGGTAGATCACTGCGGGGTCAGGGATGAGATTGATGAGGGTCAGGATACTTTGCGTTCCTTCTTCCCGAGATAAATCAAAATCAGAGAGGTATTCAGGTAAGTTATCAGTCACATTTTTCTCATGCGTTTGCGAATTTTTCTATTCGACGTAGGTGCGCAGGTAAGATGCCTTCCATAGCGCGATATTTTGCGACAGTTCTCCGTGCAATCGTAATCCCTTGTGATTCCAATCTTTTGCATAGTTCAGTATCATTCAAAGGCTGTTTTTCTGCGTCAATGATGTTTCGCAGAATCGCCCTGACAGAAAGACTTCGATCAAAGAACATTGCCATTGGAATAATCTTTTTGTTGGGCAGCTGGACTGTTTTATTGGCTACAGCGCGCGAAATGGTCGATTCATGAACGTCAAGTTCTTCAGCTATTTGTGCCCGAGTCAAGGATTCCAGATGGGTTTCTCCATGTATTATAAATGATTTCTGGATTGCCACCAGCCGCTCCATCAATTGGCGCATGGTATTATTTCGCTGTTGGATGCATTTAATCAGCAGAGATGCCTTTTCGAAGTCCTTTTTCCACTCCTCTTGGTTTTCTCCCGTTTGCTCCTTCAGCGCTTTTTTGAACAATGGGTCAAGTTGTAGCGTTCCCCGAGAGGGTGTGACAATTTCAACAACCAGTGGATTCCCGGGTTTATTATTCAAGTAATAAATGAGCACATCAGGCTGCGTGAAAACATCCGGTGATTTTTCGTTTGGCTGACGGAAATTGCCCCAGTTTGCATGAGCGGGGAAGGGATTCAGGTTCTCACTGATGAAACTTGACGCGAGTTTGATTTTCTGAGTGGTTGTACCCAGGTTCCTGGCGACTTCTGAATATTGTCGTTTTGAAAGGAGTTCTAGTTCTTCTGAAATGGCGCGCCGGACAAATTCTGGCACGGTCATCGTTTTTGAGAGGAATTCCACCTGGACCAGCAAAGCTTCTTTGATGTTTCTGGATGCCACACCGAGAGGATCACATTGCTGGATTTTTTGCAAGACGGCTTCAACTTGGCTGGGTGTGACATGGTGGAAGCGACAAATTTCTCGCAATTCAATGTCGAGGAAACCATTGTCATTGAGATTCATGAGAATCATTGCTGCAATCTCCCGTTCATCAGGTTTTAAATCGGGTGCAACCTGACGAAGGACATATGCGGGCAATTCCATCTCCGCCGCTGAGGTGGGGTCATCCGGCAGATCATCTGCGTAAGATGAGCTTCGACCTGAATAGTTGTAAAAATCATCTCTGGGTGAGACAAAGATGATGGTCTCGTTTGGATCGTTTGTTTTGGGTTGGCTGCAAATCGGGCAGGGTCCCTGGGGAGGCAGCTTCCTGCCGCACATCGGGCAGCGGCGCTCATTTACCAGCTCTAAAGCTGGATTGCGTGAAAGTTCGACATCAATTGTTTGCAGCAGTTCTGTTGAGGTCATATACAGCAAGGTCATAGTTTGCGCAATATGCGCAGATGTCATTGGACTTTGGGTTTGGTGCTGTCCTTGAAAATGATTGAACTCCATGATCTTGCTCTCCTGACTTGATTCATTATAAACGACTATAAAAATAGTTGCAAGAACTATACCAGACCCTTTCATGGCGATCCTGCGGAATAACCATCCAGGTGGTAAAATGCTGGTGGAATGATCAACGAGGTTTATCTATGAAATTAATTGTTATTGGCGGCGGCTTGGCGGGATGCGAAGCGGCCTGGCAAGCTGCTGAGCGAGGTATTGACGTCGATCTATTTGAAATGCGCCCGGATAAATCGACCGGTGCCCACCGGACCGGAAATCTGGCGGAACTGGTATGTTCTAATTCCCTGGGCTCCAACCTGGTCAACCGCGCTTCAGGATTGCTGAAGGCTGAACTGCGGCGGTTAGGCTCGCTCCTCATTTCCTGTGCAGATGCAAGTTCTTTACCAGCAGGCGGAGCATTGGCGGTGGATCGGCAGGCTTTTTCTGATTGTGTGAACAAAAAGATTGAGGCTCACCCCAGGATCCATCTGATCCGTAATGAATTAACGGCTATTCCTGCGACGCCAACCATCCTTGCAACAGGCCCGCTCACGTCACCCGGGTTATCCGCTTCGATTGCGGAATTTACAGGTGAAAATTCCCTCTATTTTTTTGACGCGATTGCACCGGTGGTTGATCTCGAATCGATCGATATGACGATTGCCTATCGGGCAAATCGATATGATAAAGGGGTATTGGAAGAAGGCGATTACATCAACTGTCCCTTCGATGAAGAGACATACAGATCCTTCAGGGAAGCGCTGATTTTAGCCAAGCGTTTTCCGCTCAGGCCTTTTGAGGGTGAAATTGATGATGGCGTGGATGCTGGGAAAAGCCATTATTTCCAGGGTTGTCAACCCATCGAAGTTATTGCCAGTTCGGGTGAAAGAGCGCTGGCTTTTGGCCCGCTGCGTCCCGTTGGGTTAACGGATCCAAGGACAGGACGCTGGCCTTACGCCGTTGTACAGCTGCGGCAGGATAACCATGCAGGTGATCTGTATAATATGGTGGGATTCCAAACTAATTTGTTATATGCAGAGCAAGAGCGTGTTTTTCGGATGATCCCCGGGCTTGAAAATGCAACATTTGAACGTTTTGGTCAGATGCATCGTAATGCTTATCTGGCATCTCCGATTCTTTTGCAGGCAGACCTATCATTCAAAAAACGTTCCGACCTTTTTGTGGCGGGTCAACTGGCAGGAATAGAAGGTTATGCCGGGAATATCGCATCAGGTCTTTGGGTAGGGATCAATGCCACCAGGTATCTGAAGGATTTGCCTGCACTGCACCTGCCCAAAACGACGATGATCGGGGCACTATTGGATTACATTATTCACGCTGAGATGAAGCATTTTCAGCCGATGAAAGCGATGTTTGGGCTGCTTCCAAAATCAGAGGACGGCCGAAAACGGAACAAGACGGATCGATACCAGTATTATGTGGACCGGGCACTGACTGACCTGGACTTATTTCTGGCTCAAACCAATATCCTGGAATAAATTAAATCTAAAAATTTATTCGGAAGTGGATTAATCCCTATTAGATTACGCTTTGATTTATAATGTTGATAAACTCACCAACACAAAAGGATTCGCTCTTGATGGAAATTTCACCTGCTCAACGGATATCAACGGTTAAACCATATTTTTTCGCTGATCTTGAAAAAACGATTGCCGGCTTGCGGCAATCTGGATTGGATATCATTCGCCTGGATATGGGATCTCCTGACCTTCCACCAGAAAAATTCATCATAGATGCCCTGGTTGCTGCTGCATATCAACAGAATATGCACGGCTACAGCCCATCGGGTGGCTCACTGACACTGCGATCCGCATTTGCCCAGTATTATGAGGCCCGGTTTTGTGTGGAACTGGACCCCAACCTTGAGGTGATCGTTCTGATTGGGTCCAAAGAGGGTTTATTCAATCTCAGCCAGGTGATCCTAAATCCTGGCGATCTGGCGTTGGTTCCGGATCCATGCTATCCCGTCTATTCAATCGGTGCAACGATCGCAGGGGCTGATACTTTCAATATGCCGCTGCTGGCAAAGAATGGTTTTTTACCTGATCTACAAAGCATCCCGGAAGCGATTGCTGAGCGAGCAAAGCTCATGTGGTTGAATTATCCCAATAATCCAACGGGTGCAGTTGCCCCTTATTCGTTCTTTGAAGAGGTAATTGCCTACGGCAAACAGCATCAAATTCTCATTGCTCATGATGCACCTTATGTGGATGTATGTTTTGACGGTTACCGGGCTCCCAGTATTTTGCAGGTGCCCGGTGCAAAGGATGTTGCCATTGAATTCAATTCCCTTTCAAAGACTTATAACATGGCTGGCTGGCGTGTCGGTGTTGCTGTTGGCAATCCTGAAGTGATCCGATTGCTGCGGCTTTATAAAAGCCAGATGGATTCTTCGCATTTCAAGCCTGTTATGGCGGCGGCAGAAGCCGCACTCCTTGGTGACCAGACGTGGATAGAAGATCGGAACCGGATTTATCAGGAGCGCAGGGATATTGTTATTAAACCGATGCGGGATCTTGGGTTTGAATTTGAGGATCCAAAAGCTTCTCTTTACGTGTGGGCAAAGTTACCAAAAACATGGAATGATGCGATGGAATTTTGCCGTATTTTGCTACAGAAAACGGGTGTCAGCATCACGCCAGGCGTGGTCTATGGAAAATCCGGAGAAGGTTATGTTCGAATTTCATTGGTTACATCTGCGGACCACTTGCAAGAGGCGATGGATCGGATGGCTGGTTGGTTGAAGGAAGGTGATTAGGAATCAATGGTAAAAGCACAGTCGATTGAAACTGAAGCAGAAAAAGATAAAGCGCTGTTGGTCGGTGTGAGTATATTCGGCGAGGATGCGCTTCTTTCATTGGAAGATTCGATGGGAGAATTGGAGCTGCTTGCTGAAACAGCCGGAATTGAAGTTGTGGGTTATGTGACTCAGAACCTGTCCCATGCCAACGCAAAGACTTATGTTGGCTCTGGAAAAGTTGAGGAAATCAAAATCCTTGCTGACGAGCTGGATGCCCAATTGATTATATTCGACAACGAACTTTCGCCACGCCATCAGCGCGAACTTGAAAAAGCCTATGGTGAGGCGCATCGGGTCATTGATCGGACGGCGTTGATTTTGGATATCTTTGCCCAGCATGCCCAAACAAGAGAGGGTATCTTACAGGTTGAGCTGGCTCAATATGAATACCGCCTGCCGCGTTTGACAAGGGCATGGACCCATCTGGCACGCCAGGCAGGTGGCGGCGGGGGACGCACTGGCGGTGTGGGCGGTGTTGGGTTGCGCGGACCTGGTGAAACCCAGCTCGAAGTGGATCGCCGAATGATCACCAAGCGGATCGAATTCCTGAAAGAAGAGCTGGAAAAGGTCAGAGCCCATCGCAATCGCTATCGCCAGCAGCGTAAGAAATCACGGATTCCAGTGGTGGCATTGGTGGGATACACCAATGCCGGAAAATCGACCTTGTTGAATAAATTGTCTGATGCTGATGTTTATGTGGCAGATCAGCTCTTTGCGACGTTAGATCCCACTACACGGCGAGTGGAATTGCCAGGCGGGCAAACGGTCCTGTTTACAGATACTGTGGGCTTTATTCAAAAGCTTCCCACCGAACTTGTCGCTGCATTTCGGGCGACATTGGAGGAGATTGCTGAAGCAGATGTGCTGTTGCATGTTGTGGATATCACACATATCAACGCAAGCGCACAGGCGAAATCTGTTCACGAAACGCTGGTTGATATTGGTGCGGGCGATATTCCTATCCTGACTGCCTTTAATAAGATTGATCTGTTGAATGATCCCGAATCCGCCATCCTGAAACTGGAAGAATTTACGGACACTTATCCAATTTCTGCTAAGCTTGGTTTGGGCATTCAGGACTTGCTAACTGCGATTGAAGCGGAGCTTTTTGAGACGTTTATTGAAATTGATATTGATGTTCCATACCAGGATGGCCAGATACTCTCTTTGATTCATGAGCACGGGCAGGTACAGGAATTGAGCAACGATGCAATCAGTACGCATGTCAGGGGATTGGTACCAAGACGATTGCTGTTTCGATTTGAGCCCTATCTGGCATCTGATCCAGAAAACGCAGAATTAATTCCCCCAGAAAATGAGGATTAAAAGAAAAAAGTTGGAACACTGTTCCAACTTTTTGTTTATCTGCTGAATGACTTACTCTCGTTCAGAGGCATCAAGGATTTCGCGTCCCTGATAGTGACCACAATTTGGGCAGACTCGATGAGGTAAGCGGGTTTCTCCACAATTGGGGCAAACCACGACAT
>Ga0334882_1002276_pt1 | contig 20143 bp, 17 predicted proteins | sample GraSluR1_MG_5_FD_207226 | JGI IMG/M metagenome (GOLD analysis project Ga0334882, IMG submission 207226) | Sludge microbial communities from methane-producing bioreactor in Wageningen University, Netherlands - Granular Sludge_15_04-R1 | ecosystem: Engineered > Bioreactor > Anaerobic >...
CGCGCTGATCCGCCGAGAGCTTCGTCCCCTCCGCGAGCCTCTCCGCCACCTCCGAGGCCGTGATCTTCCTCTGGAGGAGCGCCTCCTCGTTGAGGTCGATCACCACGTTCATCTCGGCGAGGTCGGTGGCTATCGACCCCAGGTGGAGGATGCTCGTCGACTCGATCGACCAAGCCACCTCCCGGGCGATGTCCCGGTCGAGGGCGTACTCCTTATCGAGGCGTATCGTCATGGTGGGGGTGCTGGGGATCTTCCGGGCGTCGACGATCTCGATCAGCCTCGGAAGGCCGAGGGTGACGTTGATCTCGGCGACCCCCGCATAGTGGAAGGTCCTCATCGTCATCTGGGTGCCGGGCTCGCCTATCGACTGGGCGGCCACCACCCCCACCGCCTCACAGGGCTCGACCTTGGACCGCTCGTAGTCGGCGAGCACCAGGTCTGCCACCTCGCAGAACTCCTCCTCGGAGACCTCTATCCCGCGTAGCTCCCCCTCCAGGGCCCTCTTTATGCTCTGGGGGAGGGGCAGATCCTCGATCCGCTTCTGGATCTCCTTCTCCGGGAGGCTCATCTTCCCGCCCTCCCGAGGACCCGCTGGACGATCCGATGGACGTTCTCGGGGCTGGCGTAGTCCCTCTTGGAGGCGTCTACCCCGTCCTCGCCGTAGCTGAACTGAACTATGATGCCCCTCGTCTCCTTCACCGTCCCATCGTACTGGACCTCCAGATCCTGGAGGGCATTGATCAGCCGCCTCTGGAGGTAGCCGCTCTGGGAGGTCCGGATGGCGGTATCGACGAGCCCTTCCCTCCCGCCGATGGCGTGGAAGAAGAACTCCGTCGGGTTCAGACCCTCCTTATAGCTGGACTGGACGAAGCCGTGGGCCTCGGCCCCCAGGTCCCCCCTCCGGAAGTGAGGGAGGGTCCTCCCCTCGTAGCCCCGGCGGATCCGCTCGCCTCGGACGGACTGCTGGCCGACGCAGGCCGCCATCTGGGTGAGGTTCAGCATCGAACCCCGGGCTCCACTGACGGCCATCACGACGCCGCTGTTGTCGAGCCCCAGGTACCGGCCGGCGATGGAGCCGGCGTTGTCCCTGGCCTTGCCGAGGGTCTGCATGATCCTCATCTCCAGGGTCTCGTCGAGGGTCCTTCCCGGAAGGGGCTCCAGCTCCCCGGCCTGGTAAGCCTCGATCAGCTTCGAGACGTTCTCCCTGGCGGCGTTGAGGACGTCCTCGATCTGGTCCTCGGCCTCCTTGGGGATGTCCTCGTCGTCGATCCCGAAGCTGAAGCCGGCGAGCATGATCCCCCGGATCGCCATCTGGGTCATCCCGTCGACGAAGCTCGCGCCGACCGTCGGCCCGTACTCCTTGATCACCCTGTCGGTGATCTTCCCCTTGAAGGCGCCGACCGCCGAGGCGTCGATGGTCCCGGTGACGATCTCGCCGTTCCGGATCACGACGTAGGCGTCGTTCTCGCAGGCCTCCCTCTTGCAGGAGTCGCAGTTCATGCAGAAGGAGGCCTTGAAGTCGAGGTTGAGCCCCCTCGGGAGGATGAGGCTGAAGATCTGCTTTCCTGTCCAGTAGGGGCTCCCATCCTCATCAAACCCCTTCGGCTCGGGAAGCGCAAGGTGCGGCAGCTTCTTCAAGACCTCCATCACCTCGAGCCGGCCGATCCTCCGATCGCCGTGGGTCAGGAGGAAGTTGCCGGTGACGTAGTCGTGGATCCCTCCGATGATCGGCCCGCCGAACCTCGGCGAGAGGATGTTCTCCTGGACCCGCATCAGGATCTCGGCCTCCGCCCTCGCCTCCTCGGTCTGGGGGACGTGGAGGTTCATCTCGTCCCCGTCGAAGTCGGCGTTGTAGGGAGGGCAGACCGCCGGGTTCAGCCTGAAGGTCTTGTAGGGCATGACGATGACCCGGTGGGACATGATCGACATCCGATGAAGGGATGGCTGCCGGTTGAAGAGGACTATGTCCCCGTCCATCAGCTGCCGGTCCACCTTCCAGCCGGGCTCGAGCTGGTCTGCCACCTCCTCGGCGTTCCTGTCGGTGATCTTGACCCGGCGGCCGTCGGCCCGGGTGACGTAGTTGACGCCGGGGTGCTTATCTGCGCCCCTCCGGACGAAGTCCCGCATCACCTCGATGTTCCTTCCGTTCACCACCAGGGGGACGGAGAGCTCCATGGCGATCTCCAGGGGGACCCCCACCTCGTTTATGCTGAGGTTCGGGTCCGGGGAGATGACCGTCCTCGCGCTGAAGTTCACCCTCTTGCCGGAGAGGCTCCCTCGGAACCTGCCCTCCTTCCCCTTCAGCCTCTGGGAGAGGGTCTTGAGGGGCCGGCCGCTCCGGTGGCGGGCGGGGGGGACCCCCGAGACGGTGTTGTCGAGGAAGGTGGTGATGTGGTACTGGAGGAGCTCCCAGAGGTCCTCGATGATGAGCTGGGGGGCCCCCGCCTCCCGGTTCTCCTGGAACCGCTGGTTGATCCTGATGATGTCGACGAGCTTGTGGGTGAGGTCGTCCTCGCTCCTCTGGCCGCTCTCGAGGGTGATCGACGGCCTCATCGTCACCGGGGGCACCGGCAGGACGGTGAGGAGCATCCACTCGGGGCGGGCGGTGTCGGGGTTCATCCCCATAACCTTGATGTCCTCGTCGGGGATCTTCTCGAACCGGTCCCTTATATCAGAGGGGGTGAGCTTGTGCCCCTCCTCGACGTAGGCGAGGGGCCTCTCGAACTTGATCTCCTGCTGGGGAGCGCCGCAGTAGGGGCATACCTTGTGCTTCCTCGCCTCGGCGAAGACCTTGTTGACGACGTCGTCGGTGGTCTGGCCGAGCCTGACGAGGGTCTCGATCTGCTCGAGGTACATCCTCTTCTCGTTCTCCAGGAGCATCAGCCGAGAGCAGTCCCGGCAGATCGCCCGGAGGATCTTTCTTATCAATTTTGCGAACCCGACGTGGATGACGGGAGCTATGAGGTCGATGTGGCCGAAGTGGCCCGGACATTCACCAGGGCGGCCGCCGCAGGACCTGCAACGGAGGCCCGGATCTATGACGCCGAGCCTGGGGTCCATCAGCCCCATCTCGATGGGGAAGCCGTCGTCGTCGTAGGTGTCTGCGGTTATTATCTTCACCACGCTCATCCTCCGAAACTCCTGGGGAGAGATGAGCCCGAAACTTATCTTGCCTATTCTCTTCGGGACGGTCATGTTCACACCTAAACTGCGTCCTCCAGAACCAGCCGAGGGGCGACGCCGAGAGATTTGATCTCGTCCAGCAGGAGCTTGAAGGCGTAGCTCATCTCCACGGGGTATATCTCGGTGTCCGAGCCGCAGACCGAGCAGTAGTCGACGTTCCTCCTTTTATCGTGGATGGCGATCATCCCACAGCGGCTGCAGACGAGCTCCGTCACCTTGTCGGACTCGTCGACGAGCCGCTCCTTGAGGGCGAGGGCCGCCCCGTGGGCGATGAGCACGTCGCGCTCCATCTCTCCGAACCGGAGGCCCCCCTCCCGGGCCCGACCCTCCGTCGGCTGCCGGGTGAGGACCTGGACGGGTCCCCTCGACCTTGCGTGCATCTTTCCGGCGACCATGTGGTAGAGCTTCTGGTAGAGGATCACTCCGACGAAGACGTCGGCCATGATCTGCTCCCCGTTGATCCCGTTGTACATCACCTCCCTCCCGGTGTGGGAGAAGCCGAACTTGGTGAGGGCGGCCCTCATGTCGGTCTCCTCCTCCCCCAGGAAGGCGGTGGCGTCGACGAACCTCCCCTCGAGGGATCCCATCTTGCCCCCGATCATCTCCAGGACGTGGCCGACGGTCATCCGCGAGGGGATGGCGTGGGGGTTGACGATCAGGTCGGGGACCTGGCCAGCCTCGGTGAAGGGCATGTCCGCCGGGGGGACGATCAGCCCGATCACCCCCTTCTGGCCGTGGCGCGACGCGAACTTGTCCCCCAGCTCCGGGACCCTCTGGTCCCTCGTCTTAACCTTGGCGAGCCGGTTTCCGTTCGAGGACTCGGTGAGGATCACCGTGTCCACCACCCCCTTCTCGTTCGACCTCATCGTCACCGAGGTCTCGCGCCTCTGCTGAGGGGTGATCCCAAACTCCGTCGGCTCCTCCAGGAACCGAGGCGGCGAGGTCTTCCCTATCAGGACGTCGTTGGGGGCGACGACGGCGTTGGGGTTGACGAGGCCGTCGTCATCCAGCTGCGAGTAGGCCTCCGTCCCCCGGGCGCCCCGGACCTCCATGTCGGGGATCTCGAACTTGTCCTCTTGGCCGCCGGGGTACTTCCGCTCCTCCGCCTCCGATACCCGGAAGAAGTGGCTCCGGCCTAGGCCCCGCTCGATGGAGCCGCGGTTGAGGATGAGGGCGTCCTCGATGTTGTACCCCTCGTAGACGAGGACGGCGACGACGAAGTTCTGGCCCGCGGGCCTCTCGTCGAAGCCGACGGCGTCGGCGGTCCTGGACCTGCAGAGGGCCCTCTGGGGGTAGTGGAGGTAGTGGCCCCGGGTATCCGGTCGTAGCTTAGTATTGGCCAGCGGCGTCCCCAGGCACTGCTTGATCATGCCCGCGCCCATGGTGTTTCGGGGGCTGGCGTTGTGCTCGGGGTAGGGGACGAGGCCGGTGCAGATCCCCAGGACGAGGGAGGGGTCCACCTCCAGGTGGGTGTGGTCGGGGGTTATCTCCATCTCCTCGATCGCCACCAGGGCGTTCTCCTCCTCCTCGGCGTCGAGGTACTCGACGAGCCCCTCTCTTACGAGATCGTCGAAGGTGATCTCGCCCCGCCGGAGCTTCTCTACGTGCTCCTCGGTGACGAGGACGGAGCCGCCCTCCACCACGATGAGGGGCCTCCGGGCTCGGCCGGAGTCGGTGTTGATCAGGATCTCGTTCGTCCTCGCGAAGTAAGATACGTTGATCTGGTTGCTGATCTTGCCGCCCCGCCGGAGCCGCCTCATCTCCTTGGCGAGGCTGATGGGGTCGGAATTGGTCCCCACGAACTCCCCGTTGACAAATACCCTCGCGCTACTCATACCGACCACCTACAGGAGCGACCTCCAGATCCAGAAGCATCCTCTTCACGTCCTCGTAATCCTCGACCCCCGTCGAGAGCTCTACCCCCTGGGCGAAGTTCTTGACGAGGCCGCAGTTCGGCCCCTCCGGGGTCTCGCTGGGACAGATCCGGCCCCACTGGGTGGGGTGGAGGTCCCTCGCCTCGAAGTGGGGCTGGGACCGGGAGAGGGGGGATATGACCCTCCGGAGGTGGCTTAAGCTCGCCATGTAGTCGGTCCGATCCAGGAGCTGGGATACCCCCGTCCTGCCGCCGACCCAGTTCCCCGTGGCCAGGGGATGGATCATCCTCTCGGTGAGGACGTCGGCCCTGACGGTGGTGATGACGTTCAGCTCCCGGTTCCTCATGCTCGCCCGCTCGAGCTGGTACTTGATGTCCCGCGTCAGCCTGCTGAAGGCGACCCGGAATAGGTCCTCCATCAGGTCCCCGGAGAGCTTCAGCCGTTTATTGGCGTAGTGGTCCTTGTCGTCCTCGCCCCGCTTCCCCAGGGCGAGCTCGAAGCAGGCCTCCGCCATCCTCGCGAGGAAGAGCCCTTTCGCGTACCGGTCCCCCTCATCGACGCCGATGTGGGGTAGGAGGTACCGATCGAGGACGTAGGCCGCCCTCTTCTTCTGGTACTCCTTCGCCTGGCCGGCGGCGACCCGGCCTCCGATCTTCTCCAGGGCCTCCTCTTTGGTCGCCACCTCCGCCTCCTCCAGGTTCTCGAGCATGAATTTGATGATCTCGGGGTTCTCGGAGACGGCCTGGACGATCTCCATATCCGTCTCAAGGCCGAGGGCCCTCGCCAGGGTGACGAAGTTGAGCCTCCCGCTGACGGAGGGGAAGGAGACCTCCAGAATCGACCTTCGGCCTCGCTCGACGATCACCAGAGATCGATACCCCTGCCTCTGGGAGAAGACCTTCGCCACCTCGATGAAGTCGTCGTACCTCTGGTTGTACTCCACCAGGATCTTGTTGGGGGAGAGGTCCTCCAGGGTCATGATCACCCTCTCGGAGCCGTTGACGACGAAGTATCCGCCGGGGTCGAGGGGGTCCTCGCCGAACTCGATCATCTCGTCGCGAGACAGCCCCGATAGGTTGCAGACCTGGGACATGATCATGATGGGGAGCATCCCGATCATCGCCTCCACCGGTTCCTTCTCCGTCTCCCCCTCGACGATCGTCATCTCCAGCCGGAGGGGGGATGCATAGGTGAGGTTTCGTAGGCGGGCGTCGTTGGGGTAGAGCCGCTCCACTGAGCCGTCGGCCTCGGTGACCGTGGGGTTCTCCACCCGGATCGAGCCGAGCTTGACGTAGGTCTCCTCGATGTTCGTCTCGATGATCCCCACCTCGTCGATCACCTTCTGGAGGCCCGAGTCGATGAAATCGTTGAAAGAGTTTATGTGATGGTGAACCAGCTTATCTTTGGTAAAATAGGCCTTGTATAGAACTTCTCTGTCCAGCAAACTTTAAAACACCCCTTAATCGATTACCAGCCTGTAAAAGACCGATTCCCCCGACGTGGGACTATTCCTCTTGATCTTCACCACGTCGCCCACCTTTCCTCCGATCTCCTTCACCACCGGATCGGTGGCGTGGATCTTCGGGAGCTGAGCAGAATCGACGCCATACGCCCTGAATACCTCCTCCGCCTCCTCGGGGGTGAGGAGGATGTGTTCCGGCACCAGATCGTGATCCTGCAGTGCGAACTTCTTCATACAGCCACTTCCCAGAATTATGCGATAAGCGGGCTCGAAGGGATTTGAACCCTCGACCACCTGGTATCTCCGTTCAAAAAACTTAAAAGCCAGACGCTCTGCCTAACTGAGCTACGAGCCCCCATGAGCAGATCAGCCCATACCACTGTTCAAGAGATGGTCATCCGGCATAAAACCTTTTCGCCTTCCGATCAGATCTCTCCGAGGACGATCGCCGCGATGTCGTCGCCGACCTCCGAGGTCGTGGCGCTCCCGCCCATGTCGTAGGTCCTGACCTTACCCCGCTTTATGTTCGTCTCGATCGCCCTCACCACGTCCTCGGCGGCCTCGCCTTCGCCCAAGTGCTCCAGGAGCATAGCCCCCGCCCAGATGGTGGCGATGGGGTTGACCTTGTTCTGCCCCTTGTACTTGGGGGCGGAGCCGTGGATCGGCTCGAACATGCTCGTCCCTTCGGGGTTGATGTTGGCCCCGGGGGCGAGGCCGAGGCCGCCCTGGATCATGGCGCCGAGGTCGGTGATGATGTCGCCGAACATGTTGGGGGCGACGACGACGTCGAACCACTCCGGATTCTTGACAAACCACATGGTGATGGCGTCGACGAAGTTGAAGTCGGTCGATACCTCCGGATACTCGGTCGCGAGGGCCTCGAACTCCTCCCTCCAGAAGCCGTAGATGTCGGAGAGGACGTTCGCCTTGTCGACGCTGGAGAGGTGCTTTCTCCGCGCCGTGGCGAGGTCGAAGGCGTACTTGATCACCCTCCGGGTCCCCTCCTTCGAGATCATCCCTATCTGGTAGGCGATCTCGTCGCTCTCGGAGTCCACGTCCAGGCCGAACTTGACCTGGTACAGGGTCCGGATCACCTCGAACTCGGCGCGGCTCCTCCCCGCCCGGGCCCGGCTTCCGATCCCGATGTAGAAGTCCTCGGTGTTCTCCCGGACGACGACAAAGTCGATATCCTTCGGGCCTTTATCCTTGAGGGGGGTCCAGACCCCCTCCAGAAGCTTGACGGGGCGGAGGTTGACGTACTGGTCGAAGTAGAACCGCATGGCGAGGAGGACCCCCTTCTCCAGGACCCCGGGCTTCACCCGAGGGTCGCCTATGGAGCCGAGGTATATCGCCCGATACCGGGAGAGGTCTTTGAGGGTGTCCTCGCCGACGAGCTCCCCCGTCTCAAGATAATGGTCTGCTCCCAGGGAGAACGTCGTCCATTCTATCTCAAAACCGTGCTTTTCCGCCGCGGCCTCGGCTACCTTCTGCCCCTCAGCCACAATCTCGGGTCCTATCCCGTCGCCGGGAATGACGGGGACTTTGTACTTCAAGCAGACCTCACCATCCTTTTAGTATACTCTACGAGCCCCCCCGCCTCGACGATCTCCTGGAGGAAGGGAGGGAGGGGCGTCGTCGGATAATTCTCGCCGCGGGACCGGTTGAATATGACCCCGGCGTCGGCGTCGATCTCGATCTCGTCGCCGTCGCGGATCCGCTCCACGTCAGGGGAGATGAAGAGGGGTAAACCGATGTTGATGGCGTTTCGGAAGAATATCCGGGCGAAAGACCTGGCGACGACCGCCTTCACCCCCGCGCCTTTGAGGCCGAGGGGGGCGTGCTCCCGGGAGGAGCCGCAGCCGAAGTTTCTTCCCGCCACCACGAAGTCGCCGGGCTCCGCCCCCCCGGCGAACTCGGGGCGGACCCCCTCGAAGACGTATCTAGCGAGCCCTTCTGGGTCGTTGATCACCAGGTAGCGACCGGGTATGATCGCGTCGGTGTCGACGTCATCCTTGAACTTCCAAGCCCTGCCTGCCAAAGCCATCCCCCAAACGTCCGTGGACTAGCAAGGAATGCCAACGCAGTATATTAAAGTGACCGTCCCCAGGGTACGACCGCACAATATTTAGCCCTGGGGAGGGGAGGGGATAGAGTTTGAATCTGATGGTGATCAGTTTGAAGGCGATCATGATATCCGGGCGCACCCTCGGCCAGGGTGCCACCTGTGAGGCGAAGATGTCCCCCGAGTTCTTCAGGGCCACATCCACCTGCTCCCTCGCCGACTCGGACTACGACGCCCTGGGAATACCCGAGGACGGGAACGTCCTGGTGAGGAACGGGTTCGGCGAGGTCGTCGTCTCGGCTAAGAGGGACGGGGGCCTCCCCCCGGGGCTCATCTTCATACCGATGGGCCCCTGGGCTAACGCCGTCGTGGGGCCGGAGACGGGCGGCTGCGGGACCCCCCTCTTCAAGGGAGTCGAGGTGGAGGTGGCGAGGACGGATCGAAGGGTGAAGGGCGTCCGGGAGCTCTTCGCCGACCTGCCGCCGGAGGGGCCGGCATGATCGTCGAGGACGTCCTCTGTCCCTTCTGCGGCTGCCTCTGCGACGACGTCAAGGTCGAGGTGGAAGAGGGAAAGATCGTCGGGGTTAAGAGGGCCTGCAGGCTCGGCTCGAGCAAGATCCTGGGGCACGAGAGGACGGCGGCCCCCATGGTCCGAGGGGACGGTGAGCTGGTGGAGACGACCTACGAGGAGGCGTACGACCGGGCCGCCCGGATCCTGAAGGAGGCGAAGAGGCCCCTCCTCTACGGCTGGTGCTCGACGGTCTGCGAGACCGCCAAGCTGGGGATCCTTCTCGCGGAGGAGGTGGGAGGGGTCGTCGACTCCACCGCCACCGTCTGCCACGGCCCCTCCATCATCGGGATCGAGGAGAAGGGGATGGCGGGGGCGACCCTCGGCCAGATTAAGAACCGGGCCGACCTGATCGTCTTCTGGGGCGCAAACCCCGCGGAGGCCCATCCCCGCCACACCGGCCGCTACTCCTCCAACGCTCGAGGGATGTTCACCCCCGAGGGGAGAGGGGGGAGGAAGGTGATAGTCGTCGACGTCCGGGAGACGAGGACGGCGAAGAACGCCGACAAGTTCATCCTCATAAGGCCCGGGACCGACTACGAGGTCCTGTCTGCCCTCCGAATGATCGTCAAGGGGAAGGGGGAGATCGTCCCGGAGACGGTGGCGGGGGTCGCCAAATCCGACCTGGAAGAGGCGGCGGCGATGATGATGGCCGCGAAGTTCGGGGTCGTCCTTATAGGCCTCGGCCTGACCCACAGCCGGGGCAGGTACAAGAACGTCGACAACGCCCTCTCCCTGGTGGCGGACCTCAACGGCTTCACCAAGTTCGTGGTGATGGCGATGAGGGGACACTACAACGTCGCCGGCTTCGGCCAGGTCTGCGCCTGGTCGACGGGCTTTCCCATGGCCGTAGACCTCTCCCGGGGGGCTCCCTACTTCAACCCCGGAGAGACGGCGGCCTGCGACCTCCTGGCGAGGAAGGAGGCGGACGCCCTAATGGTCGTCGCCGCCGACCCCGCCTCAAACTTCCCGAGGGCGACGGTGGAGGCTATGGCGGAGATCCCGGTGATCCAGATCGACCCCTTCCCCAACCCCACGACCCTCCTCGCCGACGTGGTCATCCCCACGGCGGTCTGCGGGATCGAGGCGGAGGGGACCGCCTACCGGATGGACGGCTTATCCCTGCGGATGAAGAAGGTGGTGGACTCCCCCTATCCGACGGACGAGGAGGCGGTGCGGGAGATCCTCGATCGAGTGAGGAGGCTCGGCGATGATAATTGAGGGCGGAATCGTCTACGATCCAAGGAACAGGGTCCTCGGCGAGGAGATGGATATCTCCATCGAGGACGGCAGAGTCGTCGAAGAGTCCCGGGATGGCGACAAGATCGACGCCCGGGGTATGCTGGTGATGCCGGGGGGCCTCGACGCCCACGCCCACATCGCGGGGGCGAAGGTGAACACCGGGAGGATCATGCGCCCCGAGGACGGGAGGCGGGGGGCGGAGGCGAGGACGAAGCTCCTCCGGCCCCAGAGCGGATACACCGTCCCGAACTGCTACGCCATCGGCTACCGCTACGCTCGGCTCGGCTACACCACCGCCTTCGAGGCAGCGACCCCGATCCTGGAGGCGAGGCATACCCACGAGGAGCTGGAGGAGATCCCCATCGTCGACAAGGGGGCCCTCACCCTCTTCGGGAACAACTGGGAGGTGCTGGAGTGCGTCCGGGACGGCGACCTCGGAAAGCTCGCGGCCTTCGTCGCCTGGGGGCTCCGCGCCAGCCGCGGCTACGGGGTCAAGGTGGTCAACCCCGGCGGCGGCGAGGCCTGGGGCTTCGGCGGAAACGTCAAGGGGATCGACGATCCCGTCCCGAACTTCGGGGTCACCCCCCGGGAGATCATAAGGGGCCTCATGAGGGCGAACGAGGCCCTCGGCCTCCCCCACTCCGTCCACCTCCATACGAACAACCTGGGGAAGCCCGGAAACTACGAGACGACCCTCGAGACCCTCCGGGCCGTCGAGGATATCGCCGCCAGCCGGGACCGGCAGGTCCTCCACGTCACCCACATGCAGTTCTCCGCCTACGGCGGTACAGGTTGGAAAGACTTCGAGTCGAAGGCCCCTGAGATCGCCGGTTATTTCAATAGACACCAGCAGTTCACCATGGACATGGGCCAGCTGATCTTCGGGTCCGCCACCACCATGACCGCCGACGCCCCCCTGGAGTACGGGAACGCCCGCCTCCTCAAGGCGAAGTGGTCAAACCACGACATAGAGCTGGAGGAGTCGAGCGGGGTCGTCCCCCTCGTCTACGGGAGGAAGATGCCGATCAACGCCATCCAGTGGGCGATTGGCCTGGAGCTCGCCCTCCTGACGGAAGACCCCTGGCAGGTGATCATGACCACCGACCACCCCAACGGCGGGCCCTTTGTCAACTACCCGGAGGTGATAGCCCTCCTGATGAGCCGGGCGAAGAGGGAGGAGGAGCTTGCGAGCTTGCACGAGCTTGCGAGCTCGAGGTCGTCCCTCCCCTCCATAGAGAGGGAGATGGGCTGGGACGATATCGCCATCGTCACCAGGGCCGGCCCCGCCAGGATCCTGGGGCTCCCCGAGAAGGGGCACCTGGGCTTCGGGGCGGATGGGGACGTCTCGATCTACGACATCGACCCGGGAAAGGTCGACCCCTCGAAGGATCACGAAAGGGTGAAGGCGGCCCTCTCGAGGGCGAAGTACACCATCAAGGGAGGCGAGGTCGTCGTCCGGGACGGGGAGATCGTCGCCGTCCCCCAGGGGAGGACCTACTGGGTCGACGCCTCGGTTCCGGAGGACGAGGCTGCCAAGGTCAGGGCAGACCTCGTCGATAAGTTCACCAAGTACTACAGCGTCCAGCTCTCCAACTACATGGTCCAGGACGCCTACGTCACCCGGCCGAGGGTCGTCAGGGCGGGGGTGGTCTAGATGAGGGAGATCAGGATAAAGCCTCGGCGGAGGTTTCTGGTCCCCGTAGAGGCGGAGGGGATCAGCCCCGACGTCCTCGCGCCGTTGACCCTCGAAGAGATCGAGAGGCTGGAGGTCTGGGAGGGGAACCGGCGGTCGAGGCTATCCGACCTCTTCGCCGTCGAGGGGGACGACGGCCCCGGGAAGGCGGCGGATGCTTATCTCCTCCTCCGCGGGGACTTCTCCCGGGTGAAGCGAATCGGCGAGAAGATGACCTGCGGCATGATTGAGGTCGATGGAGACCTGGGGATGCACGCCGGAAACGGCATGGCCGGCGGCGAGATCTCGATAAGGGGCGGAGCCGGAGACTGGCTCGGCCGGGAGATGCGGGGAGGCTTGATCAACGTCTCCGGCGACGCCGGCGACTACGTCGGCGCCGGATACCGGGGCGAAAGCTGCGGGATGCGCGGCGGCGAGATCCGGATCGAGGGGGACGCCGGGGACTACCTCGGAGAGCACCTCTGCGGCGGGAAGATCACCGTCCTCGGGGATGCCGGGGACTTCCCTGGGATCGCCAACCGGGGCGGGGTGATCATCATCGGCGGCGATGCCCACCTCCCCGGGGCGGAGATGGCGAGCGGGACCATCACCGTCTTCGGCCGCGCCCGGGTCCTCCCATCCTACCAGTACCAAGATACGGTGGATATCGACGGCAGGAGTCTCAAGAAGTTTTTGGGGGACCTCGTCGACGGCGGTAAGGGGGAGCTCTACGTCGCCTCCCTGGAGGCCTGAGGCCATGACAGTCACCTTGATAAGTGAGTACCTCTCTAGTCCAGAATTGAGATCGAGATTATTTTGGGGTGCTGAGAATTGATAGACCGGAGCAAAATTTTGGAGGTTTTGGAGGGGTACGACCTCCGCGACCCTATGATAGGGGTTGTCGCCTCCCACTCCGCCCTGGACACCTGTGATGGGGCGGTGGAGGAGGGGTTTCGAACCCTCGCAGTATGCCAGAAGGGGAGGGAGAAGACCTACGCCAAGTACTTCAGGACGACGAGGGTCGGCGGCCGGGTCGCAAGCGGCGTCGTCGACGAGGTCCGGATCCTGAACAGGTTTTCTGACCTGGTCCGGAGCGAGCAGCAGGACGCCCTCATCTCGAAGAGCGTCCTCTTCGTCCCCAACCGATCCTTCACCTCCTACTGCGGGATCGACTCGGTGGAGGACGAGTTCGAGGTTCCCCTCCTGGGGAGCAGAAACCTCCTCCGGTCCGAGGAGAGGGGGGAGGAGCAGGACTACTACTGGATCCTGGAGAAGGCGGGCCTCCCCTTCCCCGAGACGGTGGAGCCGGAGGATATCGACGAGCTGGTGATGGTGAAGCTGCCCCATGCCGTCAAGACCCTGGAGAGGGGGTTCTTCACCGCCGCGAGCAGCGAAGAGTACCGGGAGAAGTCGGAGCTCCTCCTCAAGCACGGGGTGATCGACCAAGATGGCCTCGACCTCGCGCGGATCGAGAGGTACGTCATCGGCCCCGTCTTCAACCTCGACTTCTTCTACTCCCCGATCCTGGACCGGATAGAGCTCCTCGGGATCGACTGGCGGTTTGAGTCCTCCCTCGACGGCCACGTCCGGATCCCCGCCCCCCAGCAGCTCACCCTCAACGAGGCCCAGATCAGCCCCGAGTACACCGTCTGCGGCCACAACTCAGCGACCCTCCGCGAGTCCCTCCTGGAGAAGGCCTTCGACCTGGCCGAAAGATACGTCGAGGCGACGAAGGTCCACTACAGCCCCGGGATCATTGGTCCCTTCTGCCTCCAGACCTGCGTCGACAAGGACCTGAACTTCTCCATCTACGACGTCGCCCCCCGGATCGGCGGCGGGACGAACGTCCACATGGCCGTCGGCCACCCCTACGGGAACGCCTTCTGGAGGACGTCCATGAGCACGGGGAGGAGGCTGATGCGAGAGGTGAAGATCGCCCTGGAGAAGGACGCTCTCGAACAGATCGTCACCTGATCCGGGTGGCTTAGGAATCCCCAAATCAGATCCTCCATGAACGAAATGGAATTCGTCCCCGAGAACCTCCCGAAGAAGATCAGGAGGGCCCTGGAGAAGCTGGAGCGGGGCGGCGAGGCCACCATCATGGCCTTCCCGGCCGTCCCCCGGAGGTACCAGGACGAGAAGGCTCTGGCCTTCGCGAGGATAGGGGCCTTCGACGAGGAGAAGATCTCCTCCTGGATCGCGGTGACGGATAGAGAGGTCGTCTTCGTCCGGGCCGGCCTCGTCAGAGACAGGGTCGACCGGTTCCCCCTCTCCGGCGTAACGGGGATCGAGTACGTCAAGGAGTTCCAGGACAACACCATCAAGATAAGGATCGGCGAGGCCGCCGAGGACGTCCGGTTCTACCACGAGATCGACGGGGTCAGGTTCTACCGGCACGTCAAAGCCGTCCTCGAAGGGCGGGACCTGAAAGAAGAGGCGGGCGAGGAAGGATGACGACGATCCGGGTCGTCGCCCATTGCCTCCTCGACCCCGAGACGAGGCTTTTGGGGCTCCGACCCGTCGCCTTCACGCCCGAGCCGCCGATCATCCAGCTCCCCTGCCCCGAGGCCGGATGCCTGGGCCTCGACCGGTGGGCGGTCACCAAAAACCAGATCGATATCCCCTCCTACCGCCGATACTGCCGCGAGATCTTCGCCCACCACGCAGACCTGATCGAGCAATTTTCGAAGAGGGGGTGCGAGATCGAGGTCGTCGGCGTCGAGGGGAGCCCCAGCTGTGGCGTCACCTCGACGACGGCGGGCTACGCCGGGGGGCGAATCCGGCCCCAGGAGCACCGCCACGTCTCCGGGATGGGGGTATTCATGGAGGAGGTGGCAGAAGAGCTTGAGAGGAGGGGCGCCCCCTTTCGGTTCGTCGAGGCGAAACGGGCGCAGGAAGATTCGAAGCGATGAAATATCTCTTGATGAATGCCATTAGGAAGTCGGGTTAACTTTCTATAAAAGGGTACTAGCAACTATGAGGTGACCTGTCTCTTGATGTATCTCCCTTACCTTTCGGGAGTTGCCACATGGCATCAGCAAATTGCCGGAACATGGCCACAATGTTGCATCCATCCATCCATATTGCAGTAACCTGGCCTGCATCAGTCACAGAGCAGATAATGATCAGCGAATATTTCTCGTTCACAAGGAGAAGAGAACCCCTCGTCTCTTCCCATGGACGGACCCTGACCTCTGCGCAGGGTATCTCCTCCCTCACCTGCTTGCCCTCATTTTCACTCGCGCAGAGTATCCTGACGTTGACACCTCTCTTGACCGCATCTATCAGCGCTGGTTGTATACCCTCGAAAATATTATACCGCACTGCAATCCTCAGGAGGACTGGATAGGCTATAATGCATATTTCCTGATTGGCGCCTCTGATCAGCTCAAGAACCCTGTCGTAGACGTTTTTAGCGCCCCGGCTCATCCATATAGCCTCCTCTCTTTGATCTTCAACCCACTCGGCGCGATATACATCATCCAGTGCAACAAGTGCATTTCTCGCCTCTAGCAGGAAAGCGCTTCGGAGTGTCTCAAGAGCTCTAGCGGGAGAGATGACCCTGTATCGCATGGGTTTTGAATGCTGAACCTCCACAATGCCCTTCGTCTCAAGCTTTGCAAGCGCACCATAGACGGCCGACCTGGGAATCCCGGAGATCTGGTGAATCTCTGATGCGATTCCCGTCTTGGTCCTTGCAAGAGCTGTGTAGACCCTTGCCTCATACTCTGTAAGCCCGATATCCTGTAGCGCCTCGATTGCACTCTTCTCTGACATGCTATGCTCCACAACTAACCGTAACTGATATATATATACCGATCGAATGGCAGATGAGTTGTTATGACAATAACTACAATAAATAAATCGGTACAATCTCTCTGTCCGATCTGTCTAAAAGTCGTTAAAGCTCACATTTTTGAGGATGGCAGTAGCATAAAGATCGAGAAGAAGTGTGAGGTGCATGGTGTGTTCAGCGACATATACTGGTCTGATAGCGAGCTCTACAGAAAGTTCGACAGATACTGGGATAGTGGCAACGGGCTGGACAACCCCAATACCCACGTGGATAGTGGCTGTCCCTTCGACTGCGGAATCTGCCCAAATCACAAGACCAGTACACTGCTGGGAAATATCGATCTGACCAATAGATGCAATATGGCCTGTCCAGTCTGTTTTGCAAACGCCGAGGTCTCTGGCCATCTCTACGAGCCCACCCTAGATCAGATCCGGAGGATGATGGAGACCCTGCGACGTGAGCAGCCGGTACCCTGCCCCGCAGTCCAGTTTTCAGGCGGCGAGCCCACGATGCGTGAGGATCTGCCGCAGATAATTGCGATGGCCCACGATATGGGATTTGCACAGGTTCAGATCGCGACAAACGGCATAAAACTCGGAGGCAGCCTTGAGCTCTGCAAGATTCTCCGGCGGAGCGGCCTGCATACAGTTTATCTCCAGTTCGATGGCGTCACGCCTGAGCCCTACAAAATCCTGCGAGGCCGCAATATTCTTCCAGTCAAGCACCGGGCGATAGAGAACTGCAGGAGATCCGGCCTGACGAGTGTCGTGCTGGTTCCAACCCTGGAGAGGGGTGTGAACGATGGCCAGATGGGAGATATAGTGCGGTTTGCGGCAGAGAATCTGGACGGCATAAAGGGGGTGAACGTACAGCCCGTCTCATTTGTGGGAAGGATCGACCAAAATGAGCGGGCTGACAGGAGGATAACCATCCCTGACGTTTTATCTCTTTTAGAGGAGCAGACAGATAACGAGATAACTCGGGAGGACTTCTACCCTATTCCCATTGTGGCCCCGATATCACATTTGGTTGAGAGATATACCGGCTTGCCACAGGTGGCATTTACGGTACACCCCCATTGCGGAGCTGCAACCTATGTATACTGCTGCGATGGAAAGCTTGTTCCGATTACCCGTTTTATAGATGTGGAGGGCCTCTTTGAACTTATCAGTGATGTTGCTGCGAACTTTTATGGATCAAATCGTGACAGATGGAGGATGTATAGTAAGGTTAACAAGGAGCTTCCGAGGTTTATCGACAAGGACAGGACACCATACGACCTCAACATAACGAGAATGCTTAGGAGCGTACTCAAAAACGGGACCCGCGAATCTCTGAGGGAGTTCCACAACAAGATCCTATTTCTAGGTACGATGCACTTCCAAGACCTATACAATATTGACCTGGAGAGGGTTCAACGATGCGGAATACACTATGCCACACCGGACGGCAGGATAATTCCCTTCTGCACTTACAACACGATTCACCGCCAAGAGATTGAAAAGTATGATAGTCAAGCGCTCGGTCCGCACATGTAGGAGTATCAGTTCAGGGTAGAATGTTGAGCTTAACCGGTGACGAGAGATAATATTATGAAAAAGTATGAGGTAGTAGTAGTAGGCGCAGGAATCAGTGGATTGCTGTCTGCTTTAGCACTTTCAAAAGAAGGCAATAGTGTATTGGTTATAGAAAAAGATAATTTTATCGGCGGCGTTTGCAGATCATATAATGTTGGTGGTTATACAGTAGACACGGGACCGCATGCTATAACTCGTATGGAATCCGGGCCTTTGAAACAATTAATGGATGAATATTTTGATGTTATTCCAAATTTTGTCCCGTTTGGAAACTATTATATTCGTATGGGCAATAAAGTTAGACCCTTCCCATGGAGTATTAAAAAATGGTTGACGTTTGATATACTTCCGGCAGAGGATCGCGTGCTTCTGATGAGGTCGGTATTTGATGTTTTGTATATGTTAAGCATAGGTAAAAATTTAGCTGATATTTCAATTGAGAATCTAACTCCGCAAAACCTTTCTCAGGAATCAAAACATTTTTTGGACTATTTATCTTATTTTATGCTTGGAACATCTCCAAAAAATGCACCGGTTTCCCGGTTTATAGATAATAAAGGTCATAAAACGGATTCACGATCTGCACCCTATGTTGGGAGATTATACAATTTACTAATGGGCGACGGAGCGTCAGACCAATTATATCCAAAAGGAGGAATTCAAAAAGTGATTGACTCGATTATTATGTCCCTTCCAAAAAACAATGTTGAAATTAAAACCGGCGAAAAAGTAATTGCTATTGATATTGATAACAATAAAACCGCAAAAATTGTAATCACAGATAAATGTGAATATGGGTGTGATGCTGTAATTTACTCTGGTCCTTCCTCCAAATTGCCAGATATTATAAAAAACAATAAAGACTGCATGCCGGAAGATTATATCCAAAATTTGAGAAATATCAAAACGGTCAACTCATTGAGTATATGGCTTGGACTTAAAAAGAAAATATTTAAAGGATATGGTTCGGAGATGTGGATATCCCTGGACCCGGATTCAAATCCCTATACATGGGTTGTTCCAACCTCAAATTATGATGCAAATTTGGCACCAATTGGCAGACAATTAGTCGGGTTTGCATTTATTGTGCCAGATGGTCACAGTATAGCAGATATGAGAATAAAAGCATTAGAATCCATATTTAACACATTGCCTGAAATTGAAGAAAATGTAGAGATGATACATTATCAAGAATTGGTTCCAGAAAAAGCATGTTGGAGCATTAATTCGGGTTTTGGGGATGTGCAGACACCAATTAAAAATTTATACTGTGTTGGGAGTGATTCTGAAAGGAGGAGTATGGGCCTTACGAGATCGGCATATTCCGTTCTAAGGTGTTTGGAGATTATGACATCTGATGGGAATTTAGGCCGTGGGTGTGAGCCGCTGAAAATCGCGAACGTGTGACTAATCCGCTGAGATCAAATAAATGCAGTGAATGAGCTGGTTTTAAGGACCGATTTCACTGGCCCACACACGCGGCCAAAAATTGGCGGGTAAAGAAACTCACACTAGAATCTCCTTCAGCGCCGCCCGGAGGTTCTGGTAAGTCGCCTGGATGTGCTCGGGTATCACCCGCGTATCCGCGAAGACGGGCATGAAGTTGCAGTCGCCCGACCAGCGCGGGACGACGTGAAGGTGGATGTGGTCGGCGATCCCCGCCCCCGCGCACTCGCCCATGTTGATCCCGAGGTTGAAGCCGTCGGGGTTCATCGTCCTTTTTAGAAGAGCGACGGCGAGGTCGGCCAGCTCCAGAAACTCGGCCCTCTCCTCGGCGGTCCAGCCCGCGAGGGTCGAGGTGTGGCGGCGGGGGACGACCATCAGGTGGCCGTTGTTGTAGGGGTAGGCGTTCATGATGATGAAGTGGTATATTCCCCGGAAGAGTATCAGGTTTTCCGCATCCCGGTCCTCGCCGACCTTCTCGCAGAAGATGCATCCTCCCGCCTTCTCGCTCCGGATGTACTCCATCCTCCAGGGAGCCCACAGAGTCCTCAAGATCTCTCGACCTCCCTTCCCTCAAAGACGACCCGTCTTCCGACGACCTTCGGCCTCCCCTCGATGAAGAGCCTCAGAGCCTCGGGGTAGGCCCGAAACTCCGCCTCCTGGATCCTCGCCTTGAGGCTCTCATGGGTGTCGTCGTCCCTCACCTCCACGGGGACCTGGTGGATGATGGGCCCGTGGTCGACGTCCTCGTCGACGAGGTGGATCGTCGTCCCCGTCACCTTGACGCCGTAGTCGAGGGCCTGCTGGAAGGCGTCCAGCCCCCGAAATGCCGGCAGGAGGGCGGGATGGATGTTGATCGTCCTCCCCCGGAAGCGCCGGACGAACTCCGGAGAGAGGACCCTCATGTACCCGGTGAGGACGACGAGGTCGACCCCCGCCCGGTCGAGGTGCTCCGCGAGAACGCCGTCGTACCCGGCCCGGTCGAGGCCCGAGGGGTCGACGAAGTGGGCCTCGATCCCATAGTCGCGGGCGATCCTGAGGGCTCCTGCGTCGGGGTGGTCCGCGAGGACGACGGCCACCTCCGCTGGGAGGCGCCCCGACCGTACGGACTCGAGGATGTGCCGGAGGTTCTCACCGCGCCCCGAGGATATGACCCCGATCCTGGTGGTCAACGCCAACCGCGCTCCAGGAGGGAAGAACTTCACTTCGAGAGGGTGATCTCGATGGCCGAGACGTTCGTCTCTCCACGATCGGTATTCAGGGT
>Ga0334882_1002288_pt1 | contig 20014 bp, 14 predicted proteins | sample GraSluR1_MG_5_FD_207226 | JGI IMG/M metagenome (GOLD analysis project Ga0334882, IMG submission 207226) | Sludge microbial communities from methane-producing bioreactor in Wageningen University, Netherlands - Granular Sludge_15_04-R1 | ecosystem: Engineered > Bioreactor > Anaerobic >...
GCGGAACTCTTCTTCTGGAAGTAGAAAAAAATAAAACGACTCATAATTATATGAGCGTATCCGTTTTATCCCGGAATGGTGAAAGCGCCATAGTGGGTGGTATGGAAAGAGGCTTTGCAGCCTCTTCACTCCGGGTTTACAATTTAAGCACCGGAAACCTTGGTTTCAAATTATTTTCCGGAATGGCGCTGGACCCGTATAGGGCCACCGTTTCACCTGATGGGAAATGGATAGCCGCCGCAAGCAGTAGAACTCCAGCAGTTACTTCCTTGTGGGATGCTGAAAACGGAGAGTTGAAGCACACTTTGACCGGGACGGCATCATCTCCCATGTTGAGTCATATCAACAGTGATGGAAGCCTGAGCTCCGGATTTACCGACAAGCAGATAGTTTTTCGCAGCTACACAAGAATCCAAAACTCCGAGAACGTTGTCATCATTGCTATAGAATCTCCCAAGGAAGAACGTGACGGCGGCGAAGGCGTTCAGATCATGCAGGATGGAAAAGTAAAAACTGTCATCTCCTGTAACATAGGCGGAGGGTTTACGACTTTTCAAATTGTTCCCGATGGATCAGAGGTAATCACCGGAAGCATCCCGGGAATCATACAAGCTTTCAGCGCTGAATCCGGGCAATTGCTACGCGAATACAAAGGAAATACCGGATGGATACGATCTCTTTCCGTTTCTGAAGACGGCAGATTCCTGCTTTCCGATTCGGATGATCAAATTCATAATCTGTGGAACATAAAAACAGGAGAATTGTTGCTCTCCTTCTTTAAAAGCCAGGATGGCGAGTGGGCCAGCTGGACACCTCAGGGCTTTTACAATGCATCAACCGAGGGAGACCGCTTTGTGGGATGGCAGGCCAACAAGGGAAAGATGGAAGCGGCGGATTACTATTCGGCTCGTCAGTTCCGCCGCTATCTTTACCGGCCCGATGTAGTAGAAGAAACTCTTTCATCGGGCTCTGCTGTACAATCGATGGCTGATGCGGGACTGCAGGACGTTACCGTGGAAAAACTCATTCTTCGGGCTCCAGCGGGAGTCGAAATAAGCAGCGTTCAAAAAGTAACAGGCTCCACCGCTGTGATCAGGATGAGGATACTGGAAAACAGGACCACCGCACCAGAAAGGCTTACCCTGTATATAAATGGTGCTCAAGTCTTGACGGAAGAAGAAAGAAAAATTGATGGGCTCGTTGCCGGAGACAGTTTTGAAAGAGAAGTCCCTCTGAGTAGAGGGAGAAATCACATTAAAGCACTGGTTGAAAATTCATGGGCTGAAGGAAGCTTTGAACAGGTTTTTGAAACTGATTCCGAAGAACCGCCGAATTCTCTTCCTCAATTGCAATTTCTGGGTATAGGGATCAACCGCTATCCCCAGCTTTCTGAAGATCAGCAGTTGCAGACCCCAGACAGGGATGTTCGTTCCATGGGAGAAGCGTTCAAGGCTCTTGAAGGCAGCCTTTACGAAAAAGTATCCATCCAATTGCTAACCGATGAGAAAAACCCGATAACCACGGAAACTGTGAAAGAATTTATAAACCAGGCTCAAATAAATGCTGATCCCCAAAAGACCACAATCCTCTTTATTGCTGGTCACGGGAAAACGGACAGAAAGGGGGATTATCATTTCATCACCGCCAATACAGTGCTGTCAGAAAACCTCGAATTGTCAGACCTGGCCATCGAGAACAGTATTACCTGGCAGGACCTTCACAACACTTTAGATGGGATAATGGGAAAAAGAATCGTTCTGGTGGATACCTGCGACGCCGGGTCTGTGTTAAACAAATCAAGCTTTGACTGGCGAAAGCTGGAAAAAGAGATCCATGATGTGAACGCCATTATCTTTTCTGGAAGTTCCCGCCAGGAATCAGGATTGGAGACAGATGAAGGAGGTTTGTTTACCCAGGCTATACTGACAGGGATTAAGAACCCGGAAATCTATACCAACAAAGCTCTGACAATTTCGGATCTTGGAAGTTATGTTCAAGAAACTGTTCCTGAACTCACTCGATCCCTTCTGATATCTCAATACCGGGGCGTAAAAATTATACAAAAAGAAGAAGTCAATAACGACGAACTATCAGGAATCCTGGATATGGCCCAGACGCCGGTCCTGAGTATTCCCAAGGGAATGGAAGATTTTGTATTTTATCAGCTTGAATAGAAACTGGAAAAATGGCAAATCATGCCCTGATTAGCTGGGTTCTCGTTTCCCGAACTGTTACCATCACATATCTTTATATTCTCCCATTGATAATGTCTGGATGCGGCAGTCCAGGATATAAACTATTTAAAACATTCCCGGTTTTTACACCAAATTTCTTCCAATACTGCACTATTCTGATATAATTGCTGAAATTATTATTTCATAGAGGACTATTTTATGACAATCTTGTATGTACAGTTTGCTCTCTACCTGGTGATGATGCTGACTATCGGTTACATTTCACTGAAGCGCACCGCCACCAACGAGGATTTCATCATCGGCAGCCGCACCATCGGCGCCGCCACCAGCGCCATCAGCGCCGGCGCCTCCGACATGTCCAGCTGGCTGCTCCTGGGGCTTCCCGGCGCCGTGTTTGCCGGCGGCCTGGTGGAAGGGGTCTGGATCTCCCTGGGCCTCTCCCTGGGGGCCTATCTCAACTGGCTCCTGGTGGCCGGCCGTCTGCGGGGGCTCACGGAAAGGCTCAATGCGGTGACCCTGCCCTCCTACTTCTCGAAACGGTTTGACGATTCCCGGGGGATGTTGAAAATCGTCTCCACCATCGTGATTCTGGTTTTCTTCACCCTTTACGTTGCCTCGGGCCTGAAGGGCGGAACCCTGCTTTTCGCCCACACCTTCGGCGCCTCGGAGCAGATGGCCCTGATTATCACCACCTTGGTGGTGGTCTCCTACACCTTCCTGGGCGGCTATGTGGCGGTGTGCTGGACCGACCTGATCCAGGGACTCCTGATGCTGACGGCCCTGGTATTCTGCGCCCTGTTGGGCTTCATCGCCTTCGCCGGCACGGGGGCCGACATTGCCGCCGCCAATCCCGGAGCCTTCACCATCGCCACCAGCTGGATCACCGGCGCCTCGCTGATGGCCTGGGGCTTCGGCTACTTCGGGCAGCCCCACATTTTGGCGCGCTTTATCGGGATCAAGGATGTCCAGTCGGTTCCCCGGGCTCGGCGTATCGGCATCGCCTGGATGGTGATCTGTCTGGTTTTGGCTACCATGATCGGACTTATCGGCATCGGCTACAACTCGGTCTTTCCCCTGGAAGGCGTAGCCGGTGAAGGCGGCAACAGCGAAAGGCTTTTCCTGGCCCTGACCAGCACCCTTTTTCATCCGGTCTTCGGGGGCTTCGTCCTGGCGGCGGTTCTGGCGGCGGTTATGTCCACGGCGGACTCCCAGCTTCTGGTCTTAACCTCCTCCTTGACCGAAGACATTCCCGCCCTGGCCAGGCTGGATGACAAGCATAAGGAATGGATTAGCCGCCTCGGCGTGGTGGGCTTTGCCATCCTGGCCTACGCCATTGCCTCCCGGGACGGGGGAACCATCCTGGCCATGGTGGGCTATGCCTGGGGAGGTTTCGGCGCGGCATTCGGGCCGGTGGTGATCCTCTCACTCATGTGGCGGAAAACCACAAAATGGGGCGCCCTGGCGGGAATGCTGGTCGGATCGGCGACGATCTTTATTGTCAAGAACTATATCTCCGTGGAGGGTGAATATTTTTACGAGCTCCTCCCCGGGTTCATCCTCGCTTTCCTGGCCGTGGTGGTGGTGAGCCTTTTTACCAAAGCCCCCTCTGAGGCGACTCTGGTTCAATTCGACGAGAGTCTGAATTTGAAGGTAAAAGCCTGAAGATCCTGATGGCCCTCTATCCGCAGAGAGTCCACGAAGGGCTTCCCGCGGATAGAGGGCTTTTCCTGTTCCTCATTCTGCGGAGAGTCCATCAGGGGCTTTCCGCGGAACCCTTCACGGCCAATCCTGCGGGGTTATGCCTTCTTATCATATCTCCCCGGGTTCATAAGGATACGGATCAGCGACACCAGACTGAATAACCCCAGAAAAAGGGCGGGGAATCCTCCCAGGTAGGACATCATCTTGATTCCGTCCAGGCCCAGGGCGGTGGTGAAAACCAGGGAAACCACGCCGATGACCACACCCCAGAAGATCTTGATCATCAGCGGAGCCTCCTGACGGCCGCTGCGGATGCCGGTGGTACAGATGCTGGCCATGGCGTTGGTGGTGGAGTCGGTGGCGGTGATGAAAGAGATCATGACGGCGACAAGATAAAGACCGATGACAAGACCCGACAGGGGCAGCTCACCCAGGACGGCATAGGCGGCGGCGCCGGAGCCCTGCTCATTCATCCTGGCGATGATATCCACCCGGCCGGTCATCTGAAAGTTGATGGCCGTCCCGGAAAGGATGGTCATCCAGACGGTGCTGAAAAGGGCGGGAATGAAAAAGTTCATGGTCACCACTTCCTTTACCTTGTAGCCGTAGCTGATGCGGGCCAGGAAAACCGCCGAAACCGGCGCCCAGGCCATCCAGTTGGACCAGTAGAACATGGTCCAGCCCGAAGCCCAGGTATCTTTCGCGGCGGCGCCGGTGAAAAGGGCCTTGCTGAACAGGTTGTCCATAAAGCCGCCCAGCGCCTCGGTGCCAAGGCTGAAGAAATAGACCGTGGGTCCCAGAATAAGCAAGAGCCCGATGATGACATAGTAGATGTAGACATTGATGTCCGAGAGGATACGTATCCCCTTCAAGAGACCGGTGCTGGAGGAGATAATGAAAGCCACCGTTCCTATTACGGTGATGACGATCCAGAGAAACTGGCTGTTCTCAAGGCCCCATATGGCGTTCAGTCCTCCCCCCATGTTCATAACGGCGGTCCCGAAAGAAGAGGCGATCCCCGCGGCGACGGTGAGCAGTACCACGGAATCGATGAGGCCGTTCATTTTTTTCTGTCTCGACACACTCACCAGGGGGGCTATCTGGGAACCGACGCTGAAGCTGCGGTTCATGTTGTAATAGGCAAAGGCGAAAACAATGGTGGGCACCGCATAGAGGGCGTAGGGGATGAAGGTCCAGTGCAGGAACATGGTCTCCATGGCAAATCGTGCCGCCTCGGGAGACAGGGGTTCTATCCCCAGGGATGCCGGCGGGTAGGCCAGGTGCCACATGGGTTCGGCGGTTCCCCAGAACAGGATTCCCGCGGCAATGGTGGTGCAAAGGGTAACGGCGAACCAGGACGGTTTGCTCAGGATGGGTTTTGCTTCGGCCCCGCCGAGACGGACGTTTCCCAAGGGGGAAAAATAAACCGCCACAATCAGTATCAGACTGAGGACACCGGCGATGCTGAAAAGCCAGCCCATGTCCACCACCATAAAGTCTTTCATGGTGGTGGTTACCCTGACGAAGGCCTCATAATCGAGGAGATTCAGAATAACCGTAAGAAGGAGGAGGATGGTGGCGGGGAAAAACACCCCGGGACGCAGCACCTTCCAACCCCAGATATCCTTGCTAGCGATTTTTTCCTTTGTCATGGCAAACCTTCCCTGTCATAGTTGGTGTCTTAAAACAGAAAGAGGATGCCCTTCGAGCGCATCCTCTTTCCTTATTATTTCATTTGTTAAATATCCGGTGGGACCTCTTCAATAAATCGTCGGTGGCCGGAATGATGTCTTTGTAGACTTCCTGATTGATCTTGTCGTACAAAACGACATTCTCTTCGATGGGAGCGAAGGTATCCCGGCGGCGCACCATGTGGTCGATGGCTTCCTGCCGGTCCTTGTAGACTCCCAGGGCCAGGGCGGCGCAGATGGCGGCGCCCATGCTGGCCGATCCGTTCACAATATTGCGATGGGCGGGAACGCCGAAGACATCGGCGAAGATCTGCATAAACAGCTGCCCGTTGGATCCCCCGCCGCTGACCACGATGTTTGTCAGTTTACTGCCCAGCTCATCGCACATGGCCTGGGCGTGGTTCTTCATGGTGAAGGCAATGCCTTCCAGGACCGACCGGAACATATGGGGCCCCTTGTGGGTGCTGTTGAATCCGATCATCATACCCCGCTCGTGGAGGTGGGAGGGACGGGCCAGCCAGTTGAGCACCGTATAGAGACCGTCGCAGCCCACGGGAACCTCTGCGCCGACGATATTCAGGTAGGCTTCGGTGGTCAGGCCCTGTTTTTCCGCTTCCCGGGTGATGTCTGAACCGAGCATCTCCTTGATCCAGGTGACGGTGGCCATGCCCCGGCGGATGCCGCTGCTCTCGTAGAGGAACTCTCCCCTCACCGCTCCGGGGTTGCTCCAATAATGAACGGAGTCGGGATTGTACTCGGTTCCTGCCATCATGGAGGTGATGTAGGTTCCCAGGGAAACCAGGACGGTTCCGTCGTTCACCAGCCCCGCCCCGAGGCCTTCCACGGCCTTATCGTTGGAGGTGGACACCACGGGAAGACCCGCGGGGATACCCGTGGCCTTGGATGCCTCTTCGGTGACCACGCCTAAAACCGAGGAGGGATCTATCAGCTCAAAGAGCATCTCCCGGGGGGTGGTATAAGAATCAAAGAGTTCCCCCGGTTCGTACCATTCCAGGGTTTCCGGATCAATGGGCCAGGGGCCTACGTAGTTGGACCGGGTATCCCTGGTCTCACCGGTAAGCCGGTGGGTGAGGTAGCCCGTGGTGGTGGTCACATATTTTACCGAATCATCTTCATGCTCGTAGGGCCGGGACAGCCGCAGGTCCATCCAGCTTTGAACCGGAGAGGCCAGGTTCCCGTCCTCCCGAATCAGGGCCCGGCAGCAGCGGATGGAACCAAGACCCACGCCGATAATGTCCTCTTTGCTGCCCTGGAATTTATCAAACATGCCCCGGCAGGCTTCTTTCAGGCTGTCCCAAAGGTCGTCGTCGGGATGCTCGGCCCGGCTGTCTTCATAATGCCGGATGGGCTGCAGCGGTACCGTGTGGGAGCAGATTTCCACCCCCGTGGTATTGAAGATCGCCAGCTTGGTGCTCTGGGTGCCGCCGTCGACGGCGATAATATATTTCTCCATAATTCCTCTTCCCCGGCTACCGCATCAGATATCCGCCGTCCACCGTGAGAACCGTACCGTTCACATAGTTGGAGGCATCACTGGAGAGAAAAACACAGGCACCCATAAGGTCAGCGGTCCAGCCCCATCGGTTGGCGGGAATATGGGAGAGTATTTCGGCGTTCCGTTTTTCATCGCTCCGGGTTTTTTCGGTCAGCTTGGTGGCAAAGTATCCCGGGGCGATGGCGTTCACCTGGATGTTAAACTGGGCCAGTTCGTCGCACATGGATTTGGTAAGCCCCACGATACCGTGTTTGGTGGCGGCGTAGGCGGGGGACCATTGTCCGCCCAGAAAGGCAAAGAGAGAAGCAATATTGACGATCTTGCCGCTCTCCTGCTTGATCATATACTTGCAGGATTCATGAATCATCTCGAAGGCGGCGGTGAGGTTCACCGAAACCATTTTATCCCATTCTTTTCTGGTGAATTTGGTCACATCCTCAATATTGATGCAGATACCGGCGCAGTTGACGAGGATATCGATGCTGCCCCAGGTGTTCACACACTCATCCACCACCCGCCGGCATTCTCCCTCGGCGGTGATGTCTCCGTAGACGTACTTGTATTCCACCCCGCAGTCTTCCACCCAGGCTTTGGTTTCGCCGTCGTCTTCCATGATGCTCACCGCCATAACATTGGCGCCACCCTTGGCGAGGGCCACCGAAAAAGCCTGTCCCAATCCGCTGTTACCCCCGGTAACGATGGCGTTCTTCCCTTTCAGAGAAAAGAAATCCAAATTAAAATCAGTTACATTCATGCCAGTTCTCCTTTCCTTTCGTTCCTGTCTCGTTCAATTCGTTCCGTCAGACCATCGATGAATTCCAGGGCATCCCCTTCCACCACGATGTCAGACAGGCTGCAGAGGGGAGCCATGCGGGAGGTATTCACCGAGATGATGGTCTCGATATTCTTCAGTCCCTCCACATGCTGGATGGCTCCGTCGATTCCCAGGGCGATATAGAGCCTGGGATTCACGGTTTTCCCCGATTGGCCGACCTGAATACTCCGGGGAGCGATACCCGAATCAACAATCTTACGGCTCGCAGACACCTGTCCGCTCAGGGCGTCCGCCAGGCGCCGCAGCTCGGCGAAGCTGCGCCTTACCCCGCCGCCGCCGGAAACCAGCACATCACAGTCCCGGATATCATAGGTCCGGGCTTTGACTTTTTCCTCGAGCTTCTTCAAGCCCGTCCGCCGGCTCAAGGGTCTGGCATACTCGTGAAACTCCGTTTCCAGAGTCCCTTTCCCTTCCCTGGTAAAGACGCCGGGACGAACGCTCATCATCACCGGTCCGGCGCCTTTGTTTACTATTCCCGCCAGGATCCGGCCGGAATAGGCGGGCCGAATCATCTCAATATCTTCGCCGTGGCGGCGAATGTCGGTAACGTCCGCCACCAGCCCCGTCTTGAGCCGTTTGGCCAGCCGGGGGGCCAGCATGCGGCCCAGGGGGGTGGCGGGGATGAGCAGAACATCGAACCGATGCTCCCCGTGAAGGGCCTCCACGATCTCACAAATCCCCCGCTGATCATAACCCTCCACCAAGCCCTCCTTCACAGGGATCACATGATGAAAAAATCCCGAGAGGTCCCTGCAGGACCGGTTCATCGTAACAGCGAAGGAGGTAAAATTCTCCCCGCCGCAGATGAGCCGGGCCGCCCCCAGCAGACCGATGACATCACCGGTCCTGCTGTCTCCCTGAAAAATACAGATCTTCATCATTTCAGGTACCCGCCTTTTTTCAGGAAGGAAAAGACATATTCAATACCGTCATCGTCGATGCCGACGACTGTTTTGTCCCTTTTCTCAAAGGTCTTGTCGTAGGTTTTTACAACCTTCGTCAAGGAACCCGTCAGCCCCACCGATTCTCTGGGAAACCCCAGTTCTTCGGCAGTCACGTATTGAATTTTGTCAGAGACATCCCGCTGCAGATCTTCGTATTTGGGATAGGGCAGCTTGTAGCCGCTCTCCCTGGTCAGGCTCAGCACCGCGGGGAGAGCCGCCTCGTAGGTGATCAGGCGATCTTCCTGGTCCACCTCGAAGACGGCTCTGTCTTCGGCGAATTGATCCGGGTCTATCCGGACTATGCCGGACATCTGATCCAGATCAAGACATTCTGCTATCTGGGCGGGAACGTGACTGGTGTCCCCGTCCAGGGAACGGCTGCCGGTGAGGATGCAGTCGAAATCGACCGCCCCCAGCCAGGCCGCCAGAACCTCGCTGGTCACATGGGTGTCGCTGCCCGCCAGGGCGGCATCGGCTATCAGGGTTCCCTGGTCCACCGGCAGCCGGCAGATATCTTCCATGTGGGGAAGCACCGACCGGGGCGCCATGGTGACCACTTCTATCCGGCACCGGGGGTCACCGGCCTTTACCTTCAGGGCAAAGGCCAGTGCACAGGCATCATCCGGATTCAGGATCATCCTGACGTTCTGGCGGATCAATGTGTTGTTTTCGAAGTCGAATTCAAAGCTGTCCACATCGGGGACAAACTTTACGACACAAAGGATCCTCATTCCAGTGACTCTCAGACTTCAACCTTGGCTTTCGCCTTATCCGCGGTATGGAGCTTCTTGTAAACAATGGCGATAACCGCACCGGCCAGGCCGATCACCATGCTGACGACGAAGTACGCCTTGTAGCCCCCTTCGTTTCCGAAGGTATTCCACAGGAAACTGTTCATCTGGGGCAGGACGATATCGGGCAGATACCCGATGAAGGAAATAACCCCGATGGCGGTGCCCATGATGGCGGCGTCAATCTTGGACTGACCCAGCAGGCACCAGTAGGTTCCCCGGATGGCGTAGAGGAAAAGACCGGAAACGATGATCAGGGCGCCGTAAACCGCCGTTGGCAGGGTAGAGGGAAGTACGGCAAGCAGCACCAGACAGACGCCTGCACCCACCAGGGCGCCAGCGATGGTCACGGATTTGCCGATTTTATCCGCCAGAAATCCGCCCAGGGTTCCGCCGATGGGCCGCATCCAAAGAACCGCCACCATGATGGATCCCACGGCTACGGGGCTTACCCCCAGATTGGTCTGAAGGTGACCGCCAAAATAGTAGTTGGTCCAGAATACAGCGTACCCCGTAAAAACAACCAGACCCTGAAGATAGACATACTTGTTTTTAAACACCTCTCCCAGGTCAGAGAATCTGAAGCGGGAGGATTCATCGATCTGGGCCGCCCCTTTCTTTTTGTCATCTTCCACGAAGATGAATACAAGGATAGAGGTTACCAGAAGCACGGCGGAATACATATAAATGACCGCAATCAAGGCGCTCTTCTTGTCTCCCAGGTCAAGACTGGTTCCAAGAATACCCGAAAAGATGCCCAGCGCCACCAGGGCCAGCAAAGCTTCCACCAGGCCCCGTCCGCCGTCAAGGATGCCGAAGAACCTTCCGTCTTCATCGGCGGTGGACAGCATTTTGACCACCTTCATGTGGGAACTCCAGAAGGTAAAAACCGAGAAAAATCCCCAGATAGCAAAAATGATCCCCACATTGCTGAATTCCGGTACCTGGGCGAACCAGAACCCGCCGATGGCGGTCCCCAGCAGCGATATGGCCAGCAGATTCTTGGCGGAAAATTTGTCGCTGAGAATGCCGCTGGGAAAATACCCGAACACAAAGACCATACCCAGAATGGAATAAAGATTATTCATTTGGGGAAGGGTCATATTGAATACTTCCAATATGGTTTCCTGATACTGGGCCCTCAGATAGATCACCGGGTAAATGGCACCCGCCGCCAGCACGACAGCACAAATTGCAGGTATCGTCCTAATTTCTCTTTGTTCACAAGCTCCTCCTTTCTATATTCGTAAGGCCCTGGGCCGTTACTGCGCAAACAAAAACCTATCTCTGGTATTTTTGCCCCTCTTCCTGGGGATAGATGGTACCGAAATTCATAATCCCCCTGGGATCAAAGGCTTCCTTCAATTTTTCCAGCATGTAGTAGGCCGAACCATGTTCCTCTTTGGTCCATTCATTTCGGAATTTTCCGATGCCGTGATGATGGCACATGGAACCGCCGAGCTTGAGGGTCTCCTCGACAATGATTCTCTGAAGGGGATGATGGTACACCCGCATCTCATCTTCGGGGGCACAGTGAATATCGTAGTTGTAGACGAAATACATGTTGGTTCCGTTGATGTAGCTGTGAGACGAGTGTCCTCCCAGCATGGTCAGGTCGTGGGCTCGAGGATACTCCTTCCGAATACGGGCTATGACGTTGTTGTAGATTTTGGGAATCGTCTCCCAGTCCGCGGATATTTCGGTGGTATACCCGGCGTGGGAGTCATTTTCCTTCATCCCCTCGTATTCATCATCGATGTCCTGCTGGGACCAGTTCAAATTGTTAAACCAGTTTTCAATATGGGCGCTGTCCACGTGTTCGATAATGCCTTCCTTAAACTTCTCCACCGCCGCTTCGATGGCCTCTCCTGTGGCTTTTACAATGCCCTCGGGACCCTCTGCCATGAAAAGAAGGACGCATTTGTTCTTGTGGAAGTGATAAAAATGCTGGGCCGCATCCTCCTCGGAGTAGGTCCGCGCCACGGAGGGACGGAATCCGTTAACCATGACTTCCCGCAGAACTTTGATTCCCGTTTCCACATCCTTGATCAGGTATCCGTAGAACCGGTTGTTTTCCGGATAGTACCGGAAAATTTTCACCGTCACCTCGGTAATGTAGCAGAGGGTTCCCTCGTTACCTATGGCTATGTGACGGATATCCGGCCCCCCGGACCGGCGGGAAACATTCTTGATGCGGGAAATATGGCCGTCGGGAAAAACACATTCCAGCCCCACCACCATGTCCTCGATGGCGCCGTAGAGGGTGGAGAACTGGCCGATACTGCGGGTGGCCACCAGCCCCCCCAGTTTAGCCACCGGCTTGGACTGGGGAGAATGGCCGGTGGTACAGCCCACCTTCCTCAATTCATCTTCCAGTTCCTGGAGGGGCACCCCGGCCTGGACCGTGGCCTGCATGTTGTAGGTGTCGATTTTAAGGATCTTGTCCAGGTGCAGGGTGTCGATGACCAGGGTGGTCTCCTTCCAGTTTTCCAATCCGCCCTCGGTGGCGGTTTTGCCCGCCCGGGGTATGACGTTTATATCGTTATCGTTGCAGTAAACCAGCAGTTTGCTGACCTCTTCGGCGGTACGGGGATAGACAATGGCAAGGGGCATGGGAACGTCCAGAACCCTCCGGGCCTTGGCATATTTCTTGTAACGGTCCGCTGAGGCATCATAGAGATCTTCCTGGTCTGTATTGACCTGGGCAGGGGAAAGAAGCTTCGTCACATCCGCGACAACTGCTTGCTTGTTCATGTAACTCCTCCAGAGTTTCGAAAAGGTTTTAACCTCGGAAATAATCGATGACGGAATTGTAAATCCACTCTTTGAAACCTGTCAACAAAAAAATGGAAATATTTCTGTTTTAAATTTCTTTTATGTCTTTTTTTGGAAAACTTTCCACTTTTCGGTTGTTAATGCACGAAAACCGGCACTCTCAGGCCCTCCTTCCCGCTTCGTTCCTTTACACTGATCCAGAGAGCATGATAGAGTTGAGAAGAAGGATGCCTGATTTATGATTAATGTGGACTTAAACATTCTCAACCCGCTGGAAAAACAGATCCACGAAACCCTGATAATCGAAAGCAAAAACCGGAAAACCATGCGGATCAGCGAAGCGGCGAAGCTGTGCGGCTGCTCGGATTCCAAGATTTCCAAGTTTGTAAAAAAGTTGGGATTTGCCAACTATAAACAGTATCTGGATTTTCTTTACGGAAGGGATCTGGGAAGGCAGGTTCCGTCGGAGGAACTCAACAGGGTCCAGAAGTTCATACAAAATTTTGATACCGACATGGTGGACGACCTTCTCTCCCTCATTGACGGACATGAAAAAGTCGTTCTCTTCGGATACGGGCCCTCGCTTCTCTGTGCCCAGTACTTCGAGTACCGGTTCCGCAACTGTTCCGATAAAACCACCATGGCCTTCTCGGATGAAGCCGCCCTGGGCAACATGATGGATAAATCCACCCTGCTCATACTCATCACCGAGACCGGCCGGTTTCACTCATTTGAGGGTGTCTACTCCGCCGCCAAAAAAAAAGGCGGCACCGTGGTCATCATCGTAGAAGAGTACAACACGGAACTGTTCAACCAGTGTGACAAGATATTCTGGCTCAGTCCCGATCCCCAGCCCGCTCACCTCAAGCCCTACGAAAAATCAAGAACCCTCTTTTTTATCTTCCTGGAAGAGATCATTCAAAAATTCCTTCAGAGAAACAACGGAGAATCCCATGAAAATTCCCAAACTGATGAAGGCCGTGGTAACAGAAGGAAACGGCGGTTATGAAAAACTCGTTTTCAAGGATGTTCCCGTTCCTGAAATTGCCCTTAATGAAGTCCTGATCCGGGTCCTTGCGGCGGGGGTTAACAATACAGAAATCAATACCCGCATGGGCTGGTACTCCTCAAAAGTTACGGGGGGAACCGAAGGTCTGGCCGCCGACAGGAATGAGATGACCAAGGCCGAAAAGGAGCAGGACGGGGGCTGGAATGAATCCACCCCCTTTCCCCTGATTCAGGGCACCGACTGCTGCGGCGAGGTGGTGAGCGTCGCCGCGCCGCAGGATGAGAACCTCCTGGGCGCCCGGGTCCTGGTACGGCCCTGCATGAGAACCGCCGGGTGGGACTCTCTGGAGAATGTCTGGATGGCCTCCGATTTCGACGGCGCCTTTGCCCAGTTTGTGAAGGTTCCCGCCGCCGAGGTCTTTCCGGTGGACTGCGGCTGGACCGATGCGGAGCTGGGAACCATCCCCTGTGCCTATGGAACGGCGGAGAACATGATTCACCGGGCCGGGGTTAAGCCGGGCGATGTGGTCCTGGTGACGGGAGCCTCCGGCGGGGTGGGATCCGCGGCGGTGCAGCTGGCAAAAAGGCGCGGCGCCGTGGTTATGGCCGTTACAGGGGATGATAAGGCCGGCCGTATCCGGGCCATCGGTGCCGACACGATCATCGGAAGGGACACCGATCTCCTCGAAACACCCGGTGAAAAATCGGTGAACGTGGTGATAGATAACGTGGCGGGAAAAAATTTCGGGACCATGATAAAGCTTTTAAAGCGCGGAGGCCGGCTGGCCACTTCGGGAGCCATCGCCGGCCCCATGGTGGAGATGGATCTGAGAGACATGTACCTGAAGGACATAACCCTGATCGGCTGCACCGCCTGGGACGAACCGGTTTTTCCCAACCTCATATCCTATATCGAAAGAGGCGAAATCCGCCCCCTGGTAGAAAAAATCTTTCCCCTGGAAGAGATTGTTGAGGCTCAGAAGGAGTTTTCCCTGAAAAAACACGTGGGGAAATTTGTCCTTGTTCCTCCGGGGGTAGAAGGTTAGCAACAGGGCGGAATAAAAGCAGAAATCACGTAAGCCCGCCCTCCACCGGATAATCCAGCTTCCCGTCCCTCACCGCACAACCCGGTCTCCCGCCCTTTTAATGTAGGCTTCAGGGATGCTGATCCCCAGCCGTTCCGCTTCTCTCAGATTAATGGCTACACCGATGGGGGCCCATCGAGGAGCAATCTCACCGATTTCAGTCCCGGTCATAAGCTGCTCCGCCATTCCGGCCAGTTGAATCCCCATCTGCTCAAGGTCGGGAAACAGGGAAATAACAGCCCCCCATTCGTCCATCACATCCTTTTCGCCCAGACCTATGAGGGGTTTATCGGAAAGGCGCCGCACGGTTTGGGCGAAATCGGGTTGAACCCCCATCTGGTCGTTGGAACTCAGAAAGGCGTCCACCAAAGGATCGAGTTCCTTAATATATTCCTCTGAAAGCATGGCCATCCGCACATGCCCGGATTCGCTCTGTACAAATTCAACAACCCGGAAATGAAAATTCAACGAGCTGAACTCGTCCTCCTGCAGGATTTCCTGAAGCCATTTCAGATAGCTTTGGGATTGGGGCATGTCGGCATAGATATAACCGATCTCCTGTACATCGGGCAGGACGTTCCTGATGAACCTCAGGCGCTCCCTCACCGGGACGGGATAGGCAATGCCGGTGAAGTTGGAGGGTGGCGGGCTGGTAAAATCCTTGATCAGTCCCAGACCGACAGGATCGGTGACGGCGCCGAACAGAAACCTGTATTTAAAATCACCGAACGCAAAATCTCTTAAACTGGTTGCGGCAACCGTTCCGTTGAGAAAAATCAGATCGTAATCAAGGTCCTTTTCCATCAACCAGGCTCTTCTGGCCAGGCCTTCCCTGTTGGCCAGGGACCAGAACTTGATATTCAGGTTCTGCCCTTCGATGAAGCCTCTCTTTTCCAGCTCCGCCATCATGGCTTGCCTGACGGGAACATAGGGGTCGGAGGCCTGGGAATCGATGATCAGAAGATCGTAGGCAAACCCTGATTCAAGAGCAAAGATCAGAATCATGGGTACAAGAATACTTTTCATATAATGATGAGCATTATACAGGATCAGAGATTAGGCAACCCCTATTTTGTTATTATTCCTGCCCAAAAATCATCACAGCAGCGAATGATACAGGTCGAAGAGACCCAGCCTGACCCGTTCTTCATCCCCCCGGGAGAGAATTTCCCGCAGCAGGGGACGTTCCATCAGGGCCACGTTCAGGGCCGACAGCATGAGGCGGATGTTCTCGGGGCAGGGGTCGGGAGCGACCAGGTAAATCATGAGGGTCAGGGGCGGAGTTTCTCCCAGGGCTTCACCGGAAGGAACCCCCGGAGCCTCGGGCTTGATCTGAAACAGCCCCGCCCGGGCCTCCTGCACCGCCGAAGATTTGCAGTGGAAAATTCGAATGCCGTATTCAGGGAGAATCAGGGAACCCAGGTCTTCCCGGCGCTGGATATCTTTTTCTATTATGGATATGGCTTTCCTGTCCGGCGCGGCTTCTTCGGCGATCCGGCGGATAACTTCCTTTAACCGGATCGGACCACACCACCGGCTCACGGTAAAATTCCCGATGAACCCCAGCACATGGTTTACCGACAGTTCCCGCTTCTCTTCCTCAAGAATCGGAGGCAGGGTGATCCGGCGGACATCACCCCTTCGGATTCTTCCCACCGCCCCGTCGATGGCGTGTTGTAAGGTCTTCCTGTCCAGGGGGAGCGGGACAATCAGCAGGGATGTGTCGAGGTCGGCGATGGGGAAGGTAGAGATGACCAGGTCGATGCGGTTCAAGTCGAGGTAGCGCTGATCGAAGTTGTAAACCGCCGTGGCCTCCACGATGTCAAGTTCCGGTGCGTCATGCCGGATGATGGAATACAGATAGGAAGCCAGCCCGATTCCTTCGAAACAGCAGATAAGGCAGCGGATCTTGTGGCGGAGAAACTGATGGGGGTTGATCTCCGCCGCCAGGAAGAGAAAGAACAGGGTCCTGATGTCCTGACGATCCCCCTCGATGCCCAGGCCCTCCCGGAGAAGGTTCCGCACCGCCTCTTCGGTACGGGGACCGGGAAAATCGCCCGCCCCCGGCCCTTCCCAGTCGTCGTACCACTGGGGGATTCGATGCTTTTTCCGCAAAGAGAGGGCGGCCAGGGCGGCGCTGACGGTTTTTTCCAGTCCCGAGTCGAGGTAGTACTGTTCACTCCGCTGTTCCTCCATCACGGATATCAGCTTCTGCCCGGCGTGGAGGGCCCTTTCGGGGATGTAGGGAGACACCTGATCCCATCGTCCCGTTCTCAGGTCTCCCCATTCACAGACCTGGAAAAGCAGGCAGAGCAGATCGATCTCCCCGGAGGGAATCGGGCCGCTCATGGTTTTCCAGGTCAGCTTCTTCAGGACCAGGGAGGCGGCGCCGCGGTAGTGGTCGTGGCAATCCGGAGGGACCGGCTCATGGACCGTACAGCCCGACTGGATCCGCCGGCCCGCCAGCATCAGGTAAAAGTAGAGAAACGACTCGGCGGAGACGGTGAACTTCACATCCAGCAGCTCTTCCGCCAGGGTGACCAGGGGGAAGAGGGTGTCCCGGTCTCCGGTGATGTTCAGGTTTTCCAGGAGAAGATTCAGTTTGTTCATCTCCAGCTCCGGGACCTGACGCTCCCTGACGCAGTAGATATAGGGGATGATGACCTTGGTGGAGAAAACCTCGGCAAAGACCCGGAGGAAGGTCATCCGCAGGGTCTTCTCATCCCCCAGAATCCTCACCCCCACCCCCTTCATCCTCTGGAGAATCAAGCCGCTGCCGTCGATTCTTTCTTCGATCTGGGCCAGATCGTTCCAGACGCAGGTGTCGCTGATAAAAAAGGTCAAAGCCACCTCGGCGATCTTCATTTCCCGGCTGTGGGAGATCATATAGAGGAGGATGAAGTTCTGCCGCTGTTCGGGGGTCAGGTCTGAATAGTAGGATTCGGGGGTATTGATCAGGGCGAGGAGTTCCGCCGGATCCTTTCCGTAGTTGATAACCCGGACTCCCTTGTTGGTCTTCCGCTCCAGGCGGGCCCCCCTCAGGGAGAGCCAGCTCTCCAGCAGATCCAGGTCCCGGGAAACGGTGCGGCGGCCCACGCCGCAGGCCGCGGCGATTTCCTCTATCCGCAGATTGTTCTCGGCGTTGAGGAGAAACCGCAGCATCCGTTTCTGCCGGTCCTTCACTTAAGCAGCTCCCTTTCCCCCAGAAACTGGGAGAGCCTGGTCTTGATCCCTTGGGGGGTGGAAATGCGCAGAAGCTGCTCCACCAGTTCCGCCGCATCCCCGTAGGCGATGCCCCGGATAACTTTCTTGGCGGGCAGGATCAGGGCGGGGGTCATGGACAGCTCGTCCACCCCGAGGCCCGTCAGGAAGGGCAGGGCCAGTTTATTCCCCGCCATCTCGCCGCAGACCCCGCTCATCTTTCCCGCCGCCCCGGCGGCCCTGACCACCTTCGCGATGGACCGTATCACCGCCGGATGGAACTCGTCGTAGTAGTCGTTCATGGAAGGATTCCCCCGGTCCACCGCCAGGGTGTACTGGGTCAGGTCGTTGGTGCCGATGCTGATGAAATCCACAATTTGCAGGATCTCTTCGATGAGCATCACCGCCGCCGGAGTTTCTATCATGACCCCCACCGACAGGTTCGATGACTCCGCCAGGCCCAGGGCCTTGCGCTCTTCCTCGATGATGGCTTTAACCTTTTCGATGGGCCCCAGGGAGCCCACCATGGGGATCATGATGCCCACGGGACCCGCCGCGGAGGCCTGGATCAGGGCCTGAATCTGGGTCCGCAGGACGCTCTCTTTCTGAAGCAGAAGGCGGATGCCCCGGATTCCCAGGAAAGGGTTCTCTTCCTCCGGCAGCTGCCAGTAGGGCAGAGGTTTATCGGCTCCCGTATCAAGCAGGCGGATGATAACCTCCTTTCCCCCCATGGCCTCCACCGCCGCCCGGTAGGCTTCGGTCTGCCGGTCCACCCCGGGAAGACTCATGGATTCCATGTACAGAAACTCTGACCGGAAAAGCCCGATACCGTCGGCGCCGTATTTCACGGCGTTCTTCAGGTCGAAGGCGGCCCCCACGTTGGAGTAGAGTTTCACAGCCCTTCCGTCGGTGGTGACGGAAGGCTCTTCCTTCAGGCGGATGAGTTCCGCCCTCCGCGCCTCCAGGTCCTTGATGCGGGCCCTGATAAGGCGGATCTTCTCCCTGCCGGGGTTAATTTCCATCTCTCCGGTATCACCGTTGAGATAGAGGGAATCCCCCTGTCGGATCGCCCCGAAGAGCCCCTCGGCGGTGAGGATCACCGCGGGGATCTCCAGGGACCGGGCCATGATGGCCACGTGGGAATTGCGCCCTCCCCGACGGATCACAAAGCCCCGGACCTTATCCATCTCCAGCCGGGCGGTTTCAGAAGGGGTCAGTTCCTCCGCGACGATAACCGCCCCGTCGGGCAGGGCCTCACCGCCCAGGCCTTCGCCCCTGATGCCCGCCACGATCTGACGGCCGATATCCAGAAAATCCTGGCCCCGCTCCTGAAAATACTCGCTCTCCAGGGATTCCATTTCCCGGGCGTTGGATTCGGCGAACTCAATGACCGCCTTTTCGGCGCAGAAGAGCCGGGTGGTAATAAGATCGGCCACCTCCTCGTCCACATCGTCGGAGGAGAGGATCTCCAGATGACCTTCGAAAATCTCCGCCTGGGACTCTCCCATTTCTTTGCGGACCTTGACGATCAGCTTCTCCAGGGAGGCCGCCGCACGGTCCCGCCCCTGCCGGAACCGGTCCAGTTCCCCCTCAACCTGATCGGCGGTGATGGTACAGTGCTCCACGGCGCTGTACCCGGTGAGAATATGGGCCGTTCCCAGGGCCATCCCCGGGGAGAGAGGTTCGCCGGTCATCTATTCCTCCAGTGAGAGAATGTACTTCTTCATGTGTTCCAGGGCTTCTTTTTCATCGGGGCCGTCACAGGTTATTTCAATAACGTGCCCTTCGCTGATGCCCAGCTTCATAATCTTGAGAAGGCTCTTCAGGCTCGCCTCCTTCTCTCCCAGGACGGCGGTGATTTCGCATTCAAATCTCTTCGCCTCGTCCACCACCCGTTTGGCGGGCCGGGTGTGCAGCCCCGTGGGGTTAACTATGGTAATCGTATCCTTGATCATGGTTCTTCATCCTCCTTTATCCATCCCGGATGATAACTGGCGGCATTGAGGGCGGCGTAGTGCCGCCCCCTCTCCACCGCTTCGGCCAGAGGCCGTCCCGCCACAACCGCCTCGGCCAGCCCCGCCAGAAACGAATCGCCGCAGCCGATGGGATTCACCGCCTCCACGATTTTGCTTTCCAGGGTGCCTGCAACAAATTCATCGGCGTACAGGGTCGGGTCGGCCCCCCGGGTCACCACAAAGGCGCAGCGGTACTGCCGGGCCAGTTCCTTCAGGGCCTCCTGCGAATCGGCGGTGCCGGGAAAGGTCTGCAGAAG
>Ga0334882_1002290_pt1 | contig 20001 bp, 21 predicted proteins | sample GraSluR1_MG_5_FD_207226 | JGI IMG/M metagenome (GOLD analysis project Ga0334882, IMG submission 207226) | Sludge microbial communities from methane-producing bioreactor in Wageningen University, Netherlands - Granular Sludge_15_04-R1 | ecosystem: Engineered > Bioreactor > Anaerobic >...
TACTTGTTTATGGTTTATTAACCTTGTTAATTCACCGGGGTGTAAAAAAACAGTGGTCAGGCTTAGCTTTATCTCAAGTCCTAATGACCACCGGTGTGATTTTAATTGCTTTAGCAATTCACGATGAGTGGCATCAATCCTTAGTTCTAGGCAGAACCGCGGCTGCAACCGATGTTTTAATCGACATAGTTGGTGGTTTGTTGGCACTATTTTCATTTGGCAAATTTAAAAGTCGCTAGTTTGCTGTGCGTTTATGACAAGCTATGGTCTGTCTCTAGGTTTTTTTATAAGTTACAATACGGTTTACTTGCCCCTAGACTACGGGATGTAGCTCAGATGGCTCAGAGCGCACGCATGGGGTGCGTGAGGTCGCTGGTTCGAGTCCAGTCATCCCGACTTACTAGTTACTTTTTAATCAAGTGCTGGCCTAGCTCCTGATTATAGTTCGTCCTTATAGACCGCCTTCTAAAATTTAGTTATAGTGAAGGATATGTTTAGTACAATCATTGATTTTTTTATTGACGCTCTGTTTCAACTTTCAGAAGTTGTTCCGGTAACTTGGTTTACCTTTATAGGTGCCTTTATTGAAGAACTAATCGCGCCAATACCGTCACCGATTGTGATGACGCTTGGCGGGTCTTTGGCGGCATCGCAGGGTAGTGGTTGGGACTGGTTATTAATCTTGGCTCTTATTGGAGCGGTTGGTAAAACTATCGGCAGTTATCTGGTTTATTGGCTTTCAGATAAAGGTGAGGATTTGGTCTTAACCAAGTTTGGTAAGTTTCTGGGAGTTTCGCACAAGGAAGTTGAAGTTATCGGCAGGTATCTCAATCATGGTTGGCACGATGACATTCTGCTTTTTTTGTTTCGGGCGATTCCGATAATGCCGACAGCGCCGGTTTCAATTGTTTGCGGTCTAATTAAGCTCAACTTGAGAACCTATATAGTCTCAACTTTTTTCGGTACTTTGGTTCGTAATGTTTTCTATCTGTATCTGGGTTACACCAGTCTGGACACACTTGAATCCTTAAACGAGGGCATCGACAGTCTTGAGAAATTTGGCTATATAATTCTACTTGGTCTAATTGGCGCCCTGATGGTCTTTATCTATTATCAACGGCGAACCGATGCTGGCTTGAAATTTCTAAGCAAGAAGTTAGATCAGAAGCCAGGATCTAAGAAAAAATAAAATTGCCAAGTATGGTTCTAATCGATGCACAATGGTTTTTTGGCAACAATCGAGAGCGCGGTATTGGTTATTACCTAGATTATTATTTTAAGCACGAATTACAAGTTCCCCCAGAAAAAAGATTATGGTTAGTATCCGCCTCGACACCTGATAAATTGATTAACCAATTACTTGAAAATTACGGGGGCAAAACCCTATCGTTTGATTTTTCTATCGATAAACCTCGCCAGCAAGAACTGCTAGCTAGGTGGTTGAGCGAAAAGCAAGTTGAGGCAGTATTTTATAGTTCCCCCTTTGAGCGACCATGGTCGCTTCTGGACTGGCAATTACTGATTGAAGATTTTAATTTACCCACCACTGCGATCGTGTTCGATTTAATTCCTCAACAATTTCCAAATGAGGTATTAAAATCTTGGCCAGAAGAAGATCAGAAGATTTATCAAAAAAGACTTGATTTGCTAAGCAGGGTTGATAATTTACTTGCGATTTCACCTTACACAAAAAAACAACTGACTAATCTACTTAATGTTCCAGATGAAAAAATTGAAGTCTTGAAGTTTGGCTACTCTAACAACTGGTTAAATCCTCCCCGAGAGGTTGATCTCAAATGGTGGCGATCGGTGGCAGCTCCAAAATTAGCAGTTACCATAAGTGGTGGTGAGTGGCGCAAAAATTTAATCGGAACCCTGAAATATTTTGCCAAACATTATGCCAAGCATGGTTATAAACTAATCGTTATCTGCCGCTTAGGTCAACTAGAGCAAATCAAGTATAAGCTATTAGCTTGGCGACTTGGAGTTAGTAAAAAGGTTAGTTTTGTTGGGGTAGTGGATGAACGAGTTAAGTGGCGTTACTTGGCTCAAGCGCAAGTCTTTTTGTTTCTTTCGTTTGCTGAGGGATTGGGTATCCCGTTATTTGAAGCCAAAAAAGCTAAAGTTCCCAAAATTATTATTAGTCAGGAATTAGCCGAGGCCGGTTTTGATAAACTGATTGGTGGTTCGGTAGCTGTAACTGTGGCTAAGCCTCAAGACTATCAAGCCAGTCAGCCAAGAATTAATCTTAGTTTTAGAGGAGCATCACTAATTTCGGGGTTAATATCCGGAGTAAAAAATTTATTGGCTCAAGCTCGCGGCTAAGCGCGCCACGGTTTGTCCATCAGCTCGACCGCCAGATAGTTTAATGACCTGTCCAATCAGCGGTCCTACTTGAATTTCTGGTTGTTGTGACCTAACCTGTTCAATTAAAGACTTAATTTCTTCATCCGATAATGGTTGAGGAATCAATTCTTTCAAAACATCTAATTTAGCCGATTCCGACTCCACCAGATCTGATCGATTGCCTTGCCGATATTGCTCGATTGCCTCTTCACTATTTTTGATAATTTTTTTCACAATTTGTTGAAACTCTACCTGAGTTAACTCATTGTTGCGCCCTTTATTAATCTGGGCATTTTGCAATTGGCTCATTAAATAGCGCAAACTATCTAGTCTGGTTTTATCGCCAGCTTTGAGGGCAGACTTAATTTGATCATTAATCATTTGTAGTGGATTCATAAGTGTATTCTATCAGCCAATCTGGTGAACAACAAACTTGACAGCCATAATCGTCAGTCAACCCGATCCCTGCTAAGATAATGTAATGTCAAATTTATTTCGCAAAGTATTGGTAACCGGCGGAGCCGGTTTTATTGGTTCTAACTTGGTAGACCGACTACTTGAAGAAGGGGCAGATAAAATTATAATTATCGACAACTTTGTTACCGGTCAGCGTCAAAATGTGACCCATTTGTTAAATGATCATCGAGTGGAAATAATCGAACAAGATTTAACTGATTCTACTTGGCTAGCCAACTGGTTGGCATCTCAGAATCTGGAGCCTCTAACCTTCATTTTTCATTTTGCCTCACCTGCCAGTCCACCCAGATATCAAGCTCGACCGGTATTAACGTACTTAGTTAATTCTCTAGTTACACACCACTTAGCTCAATACACCAGTCAATACTCAACTAGGTTATTTTTTGCCTCAACCTCCGAAGTTTATGGGGACCCACTGGTAAATCCTCAACCGGAATCTTATTGGGGCAATGTGAATCCCAATGGCTTACGCTCTTGTTATGATGAGAGCAAACGCCTGGGAGAGACAATTTGTGGCGTTTGGCATCGCCAAACTGGCGCCGATGTTAGACAGGCGCGAATTTTCAACACTTATGGACCGCGAATGGATATTGATGACGGTCGCGTAATTCCTAGTTTTTTTCAGTCGATTCTAAACAATGAAGCGCTGACGGTTTTTGGTACCGGCGAACAAACAAGGTCTTTTTGTTACATTGATGATTTAATCGAAGGAATTATTCGTTTTGCCAAAAATGACGATTTGTCTGGTCAAACCATCAATTTAGGTAATCCGCAAGAGTTCAATTTATTAGAATTAGTTAAAATTTTTGAGGAGCTGAGCGGACAAAACTTAGAAAAACAATTCTCAGAACTGCCGGCTGACGATCCAACTCGTCGCCGACCAGACATTACCAAAGCCAGACGGTTACTTAATTGGGAACCCCAGGTTGACCTGCTAACCGGACTGCAAAAAACTTATGAGTATTTCAAGCAACAATCAGGTAAGTAAACTGCCAACAAACATTATTTCTACAATCTCGACTGTTTTTTTAGGGATATTTATTGTTGGTCTAGCCTTACTTTTGCGACTACCATTACTTAATCAATCTTTTTGGTTGGATGAAGCTGCTCAGGCATTAGAAATTATTCGTCCTTTGTCCGAGCAGCTGGATTTAGCCGCCGATTTTCAACCACCGCTTTTTCATTTACTCTTGCATTTTTGGCAGTTTGGTGGACATCAAGAGTGGTGGCTAAGATTGCCGTCGGTGGTTTTCTCTCTTGCTTCTATTTTTTTGATCTTTTTTTGGAGCAATCGACATCAAGGCAAAGCTGAAAGCCTAGTGGTTGGTTTATTTTTATCTACCTCAAGTTTATTGATATTTTATTCACAGGAATTAAGACCATATATGATGGCGGTTTGGTGGGCCACTTTGGCTTGGGTTTTATTCTGGCGATGGCAGATTGCCGATCAATCTCAAACTAAACTCAGGGAAGTGTTTAACCTAAAATCTAATTTGAGCTTAATCTTTTTTAGCTTAACCAACGCCTTGGGAGCTCTAACATCATACGTCTATTTATTCATCTGGCCGGGGTGGTTGATAGTCACTTTTTTGCTCTGGCCGAAAAAGTGGGTACCAATACTTAAGTCACTGCTGGTGAGTTTAGTTATCTGGCTAATTTGGCTACCTGGACTTTTGAAGCAACTTGCTGCCAGCTTCGCTTTGAGGCAAGCCGTACCAGACTGGGAGCGAGTGGTTAGTCTGACTCAGTTAAAGGCCATACCACTAACTTGGGCTAGGTTTTGGACAGGTATTTTGCCGGTAGATTTGGTTTTATCTGATATTCTAATCGTAATTTTACCGAATATATTAATAATTTATCTAATTAAAAATCATTGGCAATCAATGAGTAAGAGTGCTAAAAAACAGCTAGTTTCTTTAGGATTACTGATTAGTAGTACCTTGCTGTTTGCCTGGCTATTTTCTTTTTGGACCCCGGTTGTTACCCCTAAAAGACTGTTATTTTTATTGCCCTTTTTATTCTTATTTATATCCCAGTTAGTTGGTAGTTTCTCTAGGTCGGCAGTGAGTTTGATCGTTATTGTTTTAGGAGTAAATTTAATTGGTCTTGGTCAATATTGGCAGAAACCAAGCTTGCAACGCGAGAACTGGCGTCGAGCGGTCAGTGATTTGGAGATGAATTTTCAGCCTACAAATTCAGTGGTTGTTTTTGGTTTTGATGCCCCCTTTGCTCCTTGGGTTTGGTATCAGCGTGAAGACTTACCAACAATTAGTACCGGTTTTGCACCGTTGGCAAGTTTAACTATCGCTCAGAAGTCTCTTGAAGGTATCGAGCAATATGAAAATGTGTTGGTTTTCGACTACTTATTGGATTTAAGTGATCCACAGCGGTTTATTTGGCAAGCATTGACTAGTAGAGGCTTTCAACTACAGGAAGTTTTCGATTATCAACAACTTGGGTTTATTAGGTGGTATCGACAGCCTAAAATTTATGCCCAACAAATTTGAAAGTAAGCCAATATAATTAATAGGGAATTAAACGGTATTACAAAGTTATGAAAAAAACACTAAAAGTGATGATTGATGTTTCGGCTGTGCCATATAACCGAGGCGTTTCTCGTTACACCAGTAATTTAGTACAAGAGTTGGCGAGTCGATCTGATGTAAAATTGTCAGTTTTTGGCTATTCACAAGGTAGGTTTCAGCAGCTTAAAAAATGGAGTGAAATCTTGCCCAAAGAAGTTCGGCGTTATTGGTGGCGTTTGCCACCCAACTTGGTGGGTAAGGGGTGGCGGCGGTTTGGTTGGCCCAAACCGCCGCTAAAAGGAATCGATGTCTATCACGCTTGGGATTGGCAGTTGGCGCCGCTAAAAAATTTTCCCCAAGTGGTAACGATTCATGATTTGGCCTACAAATTTTTTCCAGAAACTGCACATCCTTCGGTGGTGGAGCATTATGATTATTTGTTAGAGCAACTTGAAAAACGGTCACAGATTAGAGTGATAGCAGTTTCGCATGCTACCAAAAATGATATTTTAAAATTAACCAACATCTCGGCAGACAGAATTCATGTAATTTATCAGGCTTTACCAGAGGAATCGATGCTGGTGCCAAATAAAGAAGAAATTGATTCATATTTGCGATCTATCGGTTTAGTAAAACCATACTTGCTGTTTGTGGGTACCACTGAACCACGAAAGAATATGGCGCGAATTATTCAAGCATGGGAAGGTATGAGAGATAAGTATGATTTAGTTATAGCCGGTTCAGCCGGATGGGATAAGTTTGAGGTTAAGGAAGGTATGCATATTCTTGGTTACGTTGAACCACTTGATCTAGCAGCCTTGTATAGGCAGGCAAAAGCCTTGCTCTTTCCCAGTTTATATGAAGGTTTTGGTTTTCCGATTTTGGAGGCTTATTATCATGGTTGTCCGGTCATAACTTCTAATAATTCATCTATGTCGGAGATTGGCGGCCGGCCGGCCGTTTTAGTTGATCCCACTAAGGCCGAAGAAATTCGGGATGCGGTGCTGGCGCTGGAAGAAAAAAACAGCCGGGCCGGCCGCCAGCGACAACGAGATATGGCTGAAGTTGTTAGCCGCTTCACTTGGAGAGAAACTGCCGCTCGAACGGTTGATGTTTATCAGTTGGCCAAGTCTGAGACCTAATCAATTTGAAAGAGGATATGTCAAAAAATAAATCGTTAAAGAAATCACAACTTTGCCTCTTGCGGGTGGGGATCGATGGTAATGAGGCTAACGTAACTAAACGAGTAGGTAGTAATGTTTATGCTTTCGAAGTTATAAAAACTTTAGAAAAATACTGGCGCCACAGTGACAATCAAGTGGTGGTTTTTTTGCGGCAGGCGCCGCGGCCCGACTTACCAGCTGCCAGACCAGGCTGGCGCTATGAAATTTTGCCCAACGCACCTTTGTGGACTTGGCGGCGCCTGCCGCAAGCCCTGCATAAACATCGACAAGAACTAGATGTATTTTTTTCACCAGGTCACTACACACCACTGTGGTCACCGTTACCAACTGTACCCACCATTATGGACTTGGCCTATGAGTTTTTTCCTCAACAATTTCGCTGGCAGGATCGCTGGCAACTTAAATTATTTACCAGGCTAAGTGTCCGTCAAGCAAGCCAAGTTTTGGCTATTTCTCGATCAACGGCCAGTGACTTAGAAAAGTATTATCATCTTGAACCCGATAAAATTATGGTGGCTTATCCTGGATACGAGCCGACCGAATCTCTCGGTGAATTACGGGTTAAGCAAATAATCAATAAAAAAAACTTAAGCCAACCATACTTTTTGTTTATTGGCACATTACAGCCGCGCAAAAATTTACCAAGATTAATTAAGGCCTTTGAAATTATAGTTCAGCAAGGTTATGAAGGTAAGTTGGTTATTATTGGAAAAATTGGCTGGCAGGCAGAGCCAATCTTACAAGCTCTAAAAAACAGCCCTGTTTCAAGTCAAATTAAGCATCTTGGTTTTGTCGATAATGAGGAAAAGAAAGCTTTAATTGCTGGAGCCCAGGCATTAGTTTTGCCTGGTCTGTATGAGGGTTTTGGTATTCCACCACTTGAGGCGATAAGGCTGAACACAATCCCTCTAGTAGCTGATGTTTCTTCCTTACCGGAAGTAGTGCCGATTAATCAGCTGCGTTTTGATCCACTGGATCATCGCCAAATTGCGGCGAAGATGACCTTAATACATCAAGCTAGCCAGGTGGATAAAAAACATTGGCTTTCTTTATTACAAGACTCAGCCAGCAAATTTACTTGGCAGAACACAGTTAAGCAAGTTGAAAAAGCTTTATTATCCGCGGCAAAAAATCGATAATCTGTTTAATTTATCTGTAAATTTTTGTTTTAACATTGCAGTTTGTTAATCATTTTTAGTGACAATACTTGCAATAAGGTATGCTGTTGATATGCGAGTACTAGGTGTTGATCCAGGATTTGACCGCTGCGGTCTTGCCGTGGTTGAACAAAATAAGCGGCAGCAAGAACAAGCTATATTTTTTGATTGTGCCGTCACCAAGGCCAGACAGCCCAAAGTCGACCGATTTAAAACCATTTGGAATCTGGCAGATGAGTTAATTGTGCAACATCAACCTGACTCAATTGCGATCGAGGATGTGTTTTTTGCTCGAAATGTCTCGACTGCTTTACCGGTCAGTGAAGTCAGGGGTTTATTTTTTGCCTTAAGTTTTGTGTATAATTTGCCGATTTTTGAATATCGACCAAACCAGATAAAACAAACCATTACTGGCTACGGCCGAGCCGATAAACAACAGGTTAGTCAAATGGTTTGTCGCCTACTTGGACTTGAAAATATCCCGAAGATTGACGATACTAGTGATGCTTTAGCGGTCGCTCTGACGCACTTAACTTATCAGCGACAACAACACTTAGGTCACCAATGATTAGATTTTTAACTGGTCAACCAACTTTACTAACCGATAATAATGTTGTTATTGATGTACATGGTGTGGGCTATGGAGTAGAGGTACCTTTGGGTCAGACGAACCGAATTTGTTCTCAAGAAAAGGTTACTTTAGAAATTTTTACCTTAGTTCGTGAAGATGCTTTAAGTCTCTACGGTTTTTTAGAGTCTAGAGAAAGACTTTTATTTGAACAATTATTATCGGTATCAGGTGTTGGCCCTAGATCGGCAATGATGATTGTTGATCGGGGTGCCTCGGCTGTTGTTGAAGCTATTCAGCAATCGGATGTTAGCTTTTTCCAGAGTATTCCTCGACTGGGTAAAAAAACTTCTCAGAAAATCATTGTCGATCTACAATCAAAAATTGGCTCGTGGCGTGAGTTTTCTTTACCACCCGGAAATGGTACCGCCAGAGATGTTTACGATGCTTTACAAAGTATGGGTTATGCACCTCGATTGATCGATGAAGTTATGTCCAAGCTTGATCCAGAATGGGATGTAGCTACGGCTATTAAATGGAGTCTGCAGAATATCGGCAAACTTAATGGCCAAAACAAACAAAAATCTGTCAGTAAGCAGTAGTTATGAAATTAGACAGCACTGCACCAGAGGAAGAACAGCTAATAATATCCTTACGAGCCAAAAGTTGGGAGGATTTTTACGGTCAGAAACAGGTGACCAAGTCTTTAATGGTTGCAATCAAGGCCGCTCAGCAACGCCAGGAAGCTTTGGAGCACACCCTACTTTACGGACCGCCAGGGCTTGGTAAAACGACTCTTTCTCATCTGATCGCCAAAGAATCGGGTGGATCACTTCATTTGGCGTCTGGCAACGCCTTAAGTAAAGTTGGTGACTTGGCGGCAATATTATCGAATTTACAACCGATGGATGTTTTGTTTATTGATGAGATTCATCGCTTGCCTAGGGCGGTGGAGGAAACGCTATATCCGGCAATGGAAGATTTTGCACTAGATATTGTATTGGGTAAAGGCGCAGGTGCTAGAGTTGTGAGGATCGATCTGCCACCATTTACTTTAGTAGGTGCCACAACCAGGTACGGTGCTTTATCAGCACCCCTACGTGATCGGTTTGGGTTGACACATCGCCTGCAGTACTACACACCGGATGATTTAAGTGTGATTTTACAAACAGCCGCTGGCAAGCTATCGATGCAGATTGATTCAGAAACAGCCGTGGTGATAGCGCGGCGTTCCCGCGGAACGCCGCGCGTCGCCCTCAAACTTCTCAAGCGTGTTCGCGATGTTGCCCAGCTGGACGGAGCTCAAGAAATTCAACCCCGCCATGTAGATGAAGCCCTTAAATTACAGCAAGTTGATCAAGAGGGTTTAGATGAGCACGACAGACGCTATTTAAAGGTTCTCAGCCAGGAGTTTCATGGCGGACCGGTTGGCCTACAAACACTATCAGCCGCTCTATCAGAAGACATTTCCACTTTAGAGGAGGTAGTTGAGCCTTATTTAATTCAACTAGGAAAAATAAAACGAACCCCAAGAGGAAGGGTATTGGTTAACCTATAATGACTTCTTCTCCCCAATCATATCAATCAGGTCATTTATCTGTTAAAAACGGGCATAAAATTTTTTACGCTCAGTTTGGTAATCCACAAGGAGTACCGGTTCTTTCTCTCCATGGCGGTCCAGGTTCACAGTCTAAGCCAAAGCACGTTGCTGGTTTTGATTTAGAGAAATATCGCTTGATTACCTTTGACCAGCGAGGTTGTGGTCAAAGTTTGCCCTTTGGCGAAATTAACAACAACACAACCAATGATTTGATTGCCGATATTGAAAGCTTGCGAGAACACCTTGGTATTCAGAAATGGTTTGTTAAGGGCGGTAGCTGGGGATCAGCCTTAGCTCTGGTTTATGCACAAGCCCACCCTACGGTTATCAATGGTTTGCTGCTTTCAAGTATTTTTCTGGTTAGATCGATCGATAACCGCTGGGTTTTTTCAGACGAGGGTGGTGCGGCTTATTTATTTCCAGATTTGTGGGAAAAATTTCAGGCTTTTTTACAAGAGCATCGTTTGACTGATAAAGATCCAGCGAAAGTAGCCAGTCAGTTATTGGCCAAACTAATTTCGGCCGACGAACAAACGGCTAGAGAAATGGCTGCCGGTGTGAATAACTGGGAGGGTAATTTGATGAGTGCTCAGCAAGCAACAACATATGCATCGGCAGAAGAAATTACTGCTGAACATATTAATTACGCCAAGATTTATCTACACTATCAATCTAATAACTTTTTCTTAAAAGAGAACCAAATTATAAAAGATATCGAAAAAATTAAATCTTTACCCGCAGTATTAGTCCACGGACGCTATGACCTGCTTTGTCCGCTTGACCAAATGTGGCAGCTAAAAAAACGTTTGCCTAAAGCAAAATCAGTCATTTTACCCACCAGTAACCACGCTTTGACGGCCGATGGTCAAGTTGCCTGTCAAATGGCTTTTAACTGGTTTTTAAGCGAGACAAATACAACTGTATAATGTCTGTATGGCACAATTTTATTCACCTTTTAAAGATCGAATGGGTCATCAGCTCACTTGGCCGCAAGCAATTAAAAAAATTATTGGTCGCTGGCAAGCCTATGGAGAAGATTTACTTTTGCTATGGTTGCGGTTTGTAGGTGGAGTGCCGATTCACACCTTTAGACATTTTTGTTATCGCTTAGCAGGAGTTAAGTTAGGAGCCGGCTCAACAATTCACACTGGTGCAAAGTTTTATCACCCAGGTGGTGTCACTATCGGCAGTGATACCATTATTGGCGATCATGCTGTACTGGATGGCAGAGCTTCTCTGACAATAGGCGATCACGTTGATATTGCCTCAGCTGTGATGATTTATAACAGTGAGCACGATATCCACTCAGAGGATTTTTTGCCAATTGAACAACCCGTAGATGTAAAAGATTATGCCTTTATTGGACCGCGAGCGATTATTCTGCCAGGGGTAACTATCGGCAAAGGCGCAGTCGTTGCCGCCGGAGCGGTGGTGACAAAATCGGTTAATTCAGGCGATATTGTTGGTGGCATACCAGCTAAGACTATTGGTCAACGACAAATAAAAGACTACCACTATAAATTAGGTCGAGCGAGATTATTTCAATAATTTTTCAGCCACTTTATTCCAGCTTCCGAGCTTTTCTTTTTCAAGCAACATCATCATGGTTATTTCACGATCTCTGAAGTTGGATTTAAAAATTAACTCAACAAATTCAGAAAAAGGTACTTCAAAAACCGAGATTTTCTCACCACTGTCTAAATTTTGTGGTTTTACTAGTTCACAATCTTTAGCAATAAAAGTAAAGATTGCCCAATCTACTTTTTCCAATAGCTGTTCGGCTTTCCACAACTCCCAGCTAGAGCTTTGATAACCTGATTCCTCAAGCAACTCTCGTTTGGCAGCTTGCCAAGGTTCTTCACCTGGATCAACTCGTCCGCCAAATAAACTTATAAACTCAGACATTCCTGGTTGCTGTTGTCGAGCCATGAGGATGGTTTTCTGGTTGGTAATAGGTAGAATGCTGACGGTATCAGGACGCTTGAGTTTTTCAAAAGTAACGGTACTACCGTCAAACATTTTTTGTGGCCACTGATAAACATCAAATATTTGTCCCTCAAACACCTTACTTGCATTTTTAGGAATTGGTCGCAAACCTTGAGGACGAGTTATCTGCATATTTGTTAATTATATAACTAACATCAATCTTCATTTTGCAAACTAATTTTATTCGCTGGTTCCTTGCTTTACCTATTTACAAACCTGCCGATTTCCGTCATTATTATTAGAAATAGGAAACAATAGGAAAAATATCCTATAAAAATAGATATCACAACATGTTGCTCGGGAAAGCATATAACTCGCTAGACAACCAAAGACGGGTCATTATTCCCAAGCATATGCGTGGCCATCTTGGTGCCTCTGCCGTAATAACTAGAGGACTTGATGGGGGTCTATTTTTGTTTCCACAGGAATATTGGCTCAAGCTCGTGAACAATTTGACTCATTTACCTTTTACTCAGAAAAAAGCACGTGATTTTTGGCGTTATATAAGCAATGAGGCTTATGAAGTTCAGCCTGACAATTTGGGACGAATTACTTTGCCTACTAGTCTAACTGAGCTGGCAAGGTTGCAAAAAGAGGTAGTTGTTGTTGGTTCAATGCAGTACATCGAAGTCTGGGATCGTGATCAATATCACCAGTATCTAGATCAAATTAGTGATCATGCGGAAGAAATTGCTGAATCGTTGTCTTGGGAAAATCAGACACAAACAGGAAGCTAACAATGCATATACCAGTTTTACTTAATGAAGTAATCGACAACCTAAAAATTACACCTGGAAAGTGGTACTTAGATGGCACTTTTGGCCGTGGTGGCCACACCAAAAAGATTTTAGAGGCAGGGGGCAGGGTGGTAGCGTTTGACATGGATCCTGAGGCTGTCAAAGCGGCCACAAAAAGTCTCAGTAAACAGATTGAGACAGGCAACTTTATTATTTTTCACGCCAATTTTAATCAGATTGATGAGGTGATCCAGCAAGCTAGTTACGAACCACCTTTTTTTGCAGGAGCATTGTTTGACCTAGGAACTAGCAGCAATCAGATTGAGGATTCGCAACGGGGTTTTTCGTTTCAGGGTTCGGAGCCCTTGGATATGCGTATGGATCCTAGACTTGGTGTTACGGCCGCTGATTTAGTTAATGCTTTACCCGAAAGACATTTGAAAAATTTATTTTGGGAATATGCTCAAGAAACTCAAGCCAGTCGAATCGCAAGTGAAATAGTTAGGCAACGCGAGAAGCAACCCTTAACAACTACAGATGAACTAGTTGCTATCGTGACTAAAGTAAAGGGTCGGCGGCCAGATCGACACATTCATCCGGCCACCAAAGTATTTCAAGCCTTGCGGATTGCGGTTAATACCGAGATGGATAATCTGGAAAACATGCTTAAACAAGTCTTGGAATGGATTACTCCTGATGGCAGACTCTTGGTTATTAGTTTTCACGAAGGAGAAGACAGGATCGTTAAGCAAACATTTAAAGAGTGGGAGAGACAGGGAAAAGTGAGTCAAATTCAGAATAAACCAATAATGCCATCGGAAGAGGAGAGACAAGAAAATCATAGAAGCAGAAGTGCCAAATTAAGAGTATGTCAAAAGCAATAGTCAGAACCATTAGTCACTCAAGCAATTTCAGTCAGTTTTCTTGGCGATTTTGGGTGGTTTTATTCTGTGGCCTAGGATTATTGGGTGGAGCGGTTTTTAGCACAGCCCAGGTCTCACAATTAGCTTATGAATCCGCTCAGTTACAGGTTGAGGAGGCTCAATTATTGGCACGTCAACAATTACTGCAAGAAGAACTAGCTCAAGCACAATCGCTTGAAAGAATCTGGAGTTACGCTCAAGAAACTGGCTTCTTAAGTCAAGCTGAATATAATGGTAAGTTGTCGATTGCTAAGCATTTTGCTCAAGTCAATCACTGATTAGCTTGTTATGGCTGCTAAAAAAAATAGTTACTCGGTTGAGAGTTTATTTAAGAGACTTAAAATATTTAAAGTAATTTTAAGTCTAGGTGTTTTAATAATTATTTTTCGCCTGGCATTTTGGCAAATCTGGAAACATACCGAATTATCGGCCGCAGCGGCCAATCAGTACGAGTCAAATCAACGTTTATCACCTCAACGAGGCAATATTTTAGATAACCAGGGCAGGGCGTTAGTGGGCAATGTTGAGCAATATGTTTTGTTTGCTCAGCCGCATATTATGACCGATGACATTAAGAAAATTGTCGATCAACTGGCGCCAGTATTGCAGGAAAATTTAATTGCCGAAGCATCTCCAATCGAGGCTACGGATGAAGGTTGGTTAAAAGATACTAAGCAATCTATTGAGGATCGCCTGGGTCAGCAGCTATCTGATAAAAGTAAGAAATGGGTTGCTTTAGCAACCGGTTTATCTCGACAGCAAAAACAGGTCATTGAGAATTTTAAGATTCACGGTTTGGGATTTGATTCTATGTCGGTACGAGCTTACCCTGATGCTTCATTGTCCGCTCATTTATTGGGATTTGTTGGAAAAACTCAAACGGGTGATGATCAAGGCTACTTCGGACTAGAGGGTTTTTATGATTTGGAGCTGCAAGGGAGGGGCGGTCTTTTGCGGCAGCAAAAGACCGCCATCGGTTTGCCGCTACTGCTTGAAGCAGGTCAACGTGTCTCTCAAGAACAGGGTGCCACTTTAAAACTGACCCTTAATCGACAGTTGCAGTTTGTGGTCGAACAAAAATTAAAGGATGCTCTAATCCACTATGGTGCAAAATCCGGCGAGGTGATAATTATGGATCCTCAAACTGGGGCAATCTTAACAATGGCCTCTTTTCCCAACTATGATCCTTCCGATTTTTCCAGCTATCCAAGTGAATACTATCGGAATCCTACTGTTTCTGAACTCTATGAACCAGGTTCCACAATGAAGATTGTAACCATGGCTGCAGGTATAGAAAGCGGTGCCGTTAATCCTGAGACAACTTGTGATCGTTGTTCAGGACCAAGAGTGATTAATAATTACCAAATTAAAACCTGGAATGAGGTTTATAACCCAAATATCAATATGTGGGATGCTTTGGCTAAGTCGGACAACACCGCTATGGTTTTTGTTCAGGAGCGTATCGGGAGAGATCGATTCTTACAGATCTTACGTGATTTTGGCTTTGCTGAACCTACTAATATCGATTTGCAAGGTGAAGCAACCTATAATTTTCGAGCAAATGAACAATGGCGACCGATTGATACAGCTACAGCCTCATTTGGTCAAGGTATCGCCACTACTAGTATTCAACTACTAAGAGCGGCGGCCGCCATTGCTAATGGCGGCCGCCTTATCCAACCCTTTGTAGTTTCGGAAGTTATTCAAGAAGATAGTATATCTAAGACAACTCCTAAGATTATTCGTCAAGTTATATCTTCAGAAACCGCTGCTACCGTTACCGAAATGATGGCCTACACGGCTCAGCACGGTGATGCACAGTGGGCACTACCGGAAGGAGTTGAGGTTGCCGGTAAAACCGGCACAGCACAAATTGCCGGTGAAGGCGGATATCTAGAGGATAAAACCATTGCCAGTTTTATTGGTTTTGCGCCGGCCAATGACCCAAAGTTTGTGATGTTGGTTAAACTTAATGAACCAAGCTCATCACCTTGGGGGTCTGAAACTGCCGCTCCGCTGTGGTTTGCAATACTGCCGGAAGTTTTAAAGTGGTACAACTAAAATTATTTGGTGCTTTGCCAAAAAATCCATTGTAAATCAATTCTCAACAAATATTGACTAGCTTCTGATTTGTAACATTTATCTAATTTTTACGTATAATGATCGTTATGCAGCCCAATTTTGGCCTAATTTTAATGATTAAAAGATACTGGCATTTGTTTAAAACCGTTTGGGTGCAAGCTCTGCCGGCAGTTTATTTTTTTGGCCATCCAGGTAAAAGGTTGAAAATTTATGGTATAACCGGCACCGATGGTAAAACCACCAGTGCCACTTTGTTATATCACGTCTTAAAAAAAAGTGGCTATAAGGTTGCTTTAATTAGTACGGTGGCTGCTTATATTGGCGATCAGGAAATTGAGACTGGTTTTCATGTTACTTCCCCACAACCCTGGGATTTACATAAGCTGCTAAAGCGTTGTTTAGACGCGGATATTGAGCATGTGGTTTTAGAGGCTACTTCTCACGGTTTATTTCAGTATCGAATTTGGGGAATTGAGTTTGAAATGGTTGGAATTACTAACATTACCAACGAACACCTAGATTACTTTGGCACCTGGGAAAAACTTGTTAAAGCTAAAAGTTTAATTTTTAAACAGGCCAAACTAGCTTTTTTGAATGCTGATGATCGGTCATTTACTTTTCTTAAACAATACTGTCAAAAAACTAATGTTCCTTATCAGACGTATTCCCAGGATATTCCCAGTAATGTTTTGGGTAAAACAATTAAAGCTCGGTTTCCGGAAGTGTATAACCGCTGGAACGCCAACTTAATTGTTGCTATGGCAAGGCAGATAGGCATTAACGATGGTAAACTTTGCCAAGCAATTAACAATTTTCCTGGGGTCAAAGGTAGAATGGAGCCAATTAAAAATCAATTAGGCATAAATATTGTGGTTGATTTTGCCCATACTCCTAACGCCTTGGAAAAGGCTTTAACTGCATTAAAAGGTGCAACAAAGGGGAAGTTAATTGCTGTTTTTGGCAGTGCTGGTTTAAGAGATCGGCAAAAAAGACCAGCTATGGGGGAAATTGGTTCTCAAATGGCTGATTTAGCCATTTTTACTGCCGAGGATCCACGAACCGAAAATATTCAGGTTATTCTCCGCCAAATGAAGGAGGGGGTTAAAGAAACAAACTTTCGCAAGGTGGTGACTCAACCAGATCGGAAGGATGCCATTAAATTAGCCCTAAGTTTAGCAAAACCCAACGATACCGTCGGTGTTTTTGGCAAAGGCCATGAAAAAAGTATGTGCTTTGGTAAAAAGGAAGTGCCTTGGTCCGATCAGCAAGTAATTGCTGATTTATTGCTTGATTAAAATGCATAGTCTTTTTTCCAGCATCCTCATATTTTAATAGCAAGATTATGAAGGCCACTAAAAAAAACGAACGTCAGTTAACAGTGTCGGTTGTACTTATATGTCAGACAATACCTCAAAAAGTTTTACTAATTTATCACAAGAAGCAAGATTGTTGGCAACAGCCAGGTGGGCACATTGAAAAATTTGAGGACCCATTAGCCGCAGCAGTAAGAGAAGTCAGAGAGGAAGCTGGTTTGGACATTAGTTCGTATTTGCCAAGTAAGGTAAGAATCGATGGCGTTGCAAGCACGCTGCCGCGACCAGACTACACCTTTGAGTACCTAATACCTAAGAGACATAACGAGCCACAACATTATCACATAGATTGGCTATATGTGGTTAAACTGCCCAAGCCATTTCCAGTTAAACTTGAAGAGAAAGCTGCCCTTGAGATTGGCTGGTTTAACGTAAACGAGGCTTTAAACTTGCCAATGTTAAATAATACGAGAGAAATGCTTAATAGAATAATTACTGATAAATAAATAATTTCTCATAAATCTACTTGACAGCCATCAGTATCACCAGTAACCTTCCAGGTATGACTGACAAACCGTCGGTGGTGGTTCTAGGAGGCGGAACCGGCACTTTTATGATGCTGCAAGCCTTGAGGCGACTACCACTAAACTTGACCGCGGTTTTAACGATGGTTGATGACGGTGGTTCAAATCGTGTGTTACGAGATGAATTTGGTTTATTACCAACTTCAGGTGTTTCTCAATGTATGGTCGCTTTGTCCGATGAGACAACTTTGCTACGAGAGTTGTTTAATTACCGATATCACCAGGGCAATGGTTTAACCGGAATGAGGTTCGGCAATCTGTTCTTGGCCGCTCTCACCGATATTTTGGGCTCACAAAAGAAGGCAATTGAGGAAGCCCAGCGCATTTTAAAGGTTCGGGGGAAAATTCTACCTGTTTCTTACGATGATGTCAGATTGGTGGCGACTTATGAGGATGGCAGCCAAGTTGTCGGTGAGCACGAAATCGATGAACCCAAACACGATGGTCGTCTGCGAATTACTGATTTAAAAACCGAACCTCAGGCACAAATTTGTTCAGAAGCGAAAGAAGCAATCACATCTGCCGATTTTATTATTATTGGTCCTGGTGATTTTTATACCAACACAGCCGCCAATTTTGTAGTAGAGGGTGTTAACCAAGCTTTAAAATCATCGCCAGCCAAAAAAATCTTTGTTTCTAACCTAATGACAAAATATGGCGACACATTCGGCTTTACTTTAACAACTTTCTTAAATGAAATCGACAAATATTATGGATTAGGTGGTTTAGATTATGTTATTGTTAACAACAATTTAGACTATCCCCAAGCAGCTTTGGATTTATACCAAAAGCAAAACTCTCTCCCAGTTGAGGACGACATCATTAGCGAAAACTATCAGAATGTTAAGATTTTGCGCGGTGATTTATTCGGTGGTAAGGTTTACCAAAAGGATCAAGCCGACAAGCTTGACCGAAGTATATTACGGCATGATCCACTTAAATTTGCTAACTTTTTTGAAGCGAATTTTTTAGCGAAATAGTGCTTAATATGTCTATTACAGACCAATTTTCCTTTTTGACAGATCAAGGCAACTGTTTTTTGGTTGGAATTAAAGGTGTGGGCATGACTTCATTGGCCTTAATGCTCAAAGATAAAAAATGGCAGGTGTCGGGCGCTGATTATTCGGAGGAGTTTATTACAGATGAGATTTTAAGACAAAAGAAGATAGGCGTTGTCGATTTTGATCAGGCAGTTTTACCAGCCAACACACAAGTCGTGGTGTATTCGGGTGCCAATCAAGGAAAAAACAATCCTATAGTAAAAGAAGCTGTTAGGCGAAGACTGCCGATTTTTTCTTTATCACAGGCAGTGGGTTTACTGTCGGCTCAAAAGGATACAATCGCTGTTTGTGGTGTGGGTGGTAAAACCACGACCACGGCAATGTTGGCTTGGATTTTAGAGTTTGCAGGTCATAAGCCGGCTTTTGCGGTTGGAACAGGAAATTTAGGTAACTTTGGTGTTCCCGCAAGATGGACAACTGGTAGTAAATTTGTGGTGGAGGCAGATGAATATGTTGCCGATCCTACCTCTGATTTGACACCACGTTTGATGTATTTAGAGCCCAAGCACATTATCTGTACCAGCTTGAAATATGATCATCCGGATGTTTATGCCAGTTTTGAACAAACTAAGCAAGTCTTTCAAGATTTTTTTAAGCTCTTGCCAGAAGCTAGCGTAAAAAGCAGTTATCAGTCTCAACAATCTCAACTTGTAATTAATGGTGATGATCCAAACTTAGTAGCGATTACTGAAAATCTATCAGTTAGACCCATAACGGTTGGATTTCAGCCACACAACTTAGTACGTTTGAGTAATCGGCAAGTCACTGACGGCGTGGGGCGGCTGGATTTGGCCTGGAACTCAACTCATGATGTTGGTATCAGGCAAAATGCCACCATAAGTAGTACCATTCCAGGTTTTCATAATCTTCTTAATGCCACTTATGCAGTGGTGATGAGTGTTCAATTGGGTGTTGAGTTAGAACGAGCAGTAGAAGCCATAAGATCTTTCAAGTCGGTGCAGCGGCGTTTTTCCCTGGTGGGAAAAACGCCGCACCTCCTTTGTTATGATGATTACGCCCATCACCCTCACGAACTGGCAGCGGTGGCCCAAACTATCAAAGCTTGGTTTCCAGATAGACCGGTCACTGTGGCTTTTGAACCTCACACGTATTCACGAACTAAGGCATTATTCAATGATTTTGTGGATGTCTTTCAGGATTTTCCGGCTGAAGTTTGGTTGTTGCCGATTTTTGCTTCTGCCAGAGAGGCAACCGATTCACAAATATCATCTTTATCCTTAGTTGAAGCACTTAATCAACTGGGCAAACCCGCTAGATATATCAAAGACTATCAGGAGTTGCTACAATGTATTGGAGAGTTAGAGCCAGGAGGGGTTTTTATCACTCTTGGGGCAGGAACAATTTATAAGGTTTTTGAAAATGTCCAATTTGACAAAATTGACCAATAAGTTTCCCAACCATGACTGGCAGTCTGATGTTTCGCTGGCAAAATATACT
>Ga0334882_1002291_pt1 | contig 19997 bp, 19 predicted proteins | sample GraSluR1_MG_5_FD_207226 | JGI IMG/M metagenome (GOLD analysis project Ga0334882, IMG submission 207226) | Sludge microbial communities from methane-producing bioreactor in Wageningen University, Netherlands - Granular Sludge_15_04-R1 | ecosystem: Engineered > Bioreactor > Anaerobic >...
GCTCAAAGAGGTGGCTGATGATCAGACGTGACAAAATCAACTATTACCTTGACCTTGCTGAAATAGTCAGTCAGCGCGGCACCTGCCTGCGCAAGCAATACGGTGCGGTAATTGTGAAGAACGATGAAGTGGTTTCAACCGGTTATGTTGGTGCGCCAAGAGGTCGGGCAAATTGCATCGACCTGGGTTTTTGTATCCGGGAGCAATTAAACGTTCCACGGGGAGAGCGCTATGAGCTTTGCCGCAGTGTACACGCCGAAGCAAACGCAATCATCAGCGCTTCGCGGGAACGCATGTTGGGTGCTTCGCTTTATTTGACTGGTATCGACCTGAAAGACAACGGCAATTATGTCCAAAATGCCAATCCCTGCTCGATGTGTAAAAGGCTGATCATTAACGCAGGCATCGAGATGGTGTATATTCGAGATGATAAGGATAATTACCGTATGATCAAGGTGCAGGACTACGTGGATAATGACGATTCACTGCATGGAGAGTTTGGCTACTAATTGAATAGAGGAACCCAACCCGACTTTGCCGGGACTTCGCCCCCAAATCCATCTCCGAAGGAGGGGGTCAGTAAGGAAGGAACCCAACCCGACTTTGCCGGGATTTCGCCCCCAAATCCATCTCCGAAGGAGGGGGTCAGTAAGGAAGGAACCCAACCCGACTTTGCCGGGGTTTCGCCCCTTAATCTCTCTCCGAGGAAGGGGTGAGGAAGAAACCAGAACTCTTGAACCTGTTGCAGGATGAGTTGGGAATAAAAGACTTTGTATTTTGGCATTAAGGGAATTATGCGCGTTCATCAAGGTTACACTTCGGTTGGGGAAGTGATCTTACATGGTAAAAATGCAATTTCCATGGCTATGTTTGGAAGATGTTCATCTGGTAGGTAACTTTTAAGGAAAATGCAATGAAGACTCAAACGAAATTTGCAATAATTGGTGCAGGTACAATGGGAGAAGCCATCATTGCTGGTTTACTCAGACAGAAACTAACCTCTCCGGAGAATATTTACGCTTCAGAACCACGCCTGGAACGTTGTGAAGAACTGCAGACCAAATATGATATCAAAACTTCTACTCAAAATGTTCAGGTTTTAGCTGATGCAGACGTTGTATTGCTCTCGGTAAAACCACAAGTGTTGGATAAGGTATTAAACGAATTAAAGGGATTTATCCCATCAGAAGCTGTGGTCATCAGCATTATAGCTGGCGCTACGATTGAAAAGATTTCCAACGGATTGGCACATCAAGTGGTTGTCCGCACTATGCCGAACACTCCTGGTCAAATTGGCAAGGGGATCACGGTTTGGTTCGCTTCCAATGCTGTTACTGAAAAACATTTGACGAAAGTACTCCTCATGCTACAAGCATTGGGGGAAAATATCCAGGTTGATGAAGAATATTATCTGGACATGGCAACCGCAGTTTCTGGTACCGGCCCTATGTACGTTTACCTTTTCATGGAAGCATTTATGGACTCAGCCGTCCATTTGGGGTTCTCCAGGCATGTGGCTGAAAAACTTGTCATTGATACGATTCGTGGATCTGTCGATTACTATGAGAGCCAATCGGTCCATGTAGCTGACCTGAGAAATAAAGTGACTTCACCTGGTGGCACCTCTGCTGCCGCATTGTATTATCTGGAAAAAGCCGGATTTCGCACCGCAATTTCACGAGCAATTTGGGCTGCATACTCACGTTCCCAACAATTAGGAAAAGGGAAAGTAGATCAAAATCCAGAAAAAAACAATGATAAAAATGATTAGGCGTAAAGAATGAACCATAGAAATCATTGTAACAGCGGTGTAAAAGTAACTGCTCTTGGGCTTGGGACTGACCGCTTTGGATCAGAAAAAACTCCTCAAATCCCCTTTGAAGGAGGGGATCAGGAAGGAAGGAACACAACCCGATTTTGTCGAGGCTTCCTCCCTCGAACCTCCCACAGGATATGTTGGAAATGAAAGGTTTAGTATGAAGAAATCAAGAACAATCGCCCAAATAGTCAAAGGCACACCGGCCGTGGACGGTGCCGGAGTGAAGTTGACCAGGGTGTTGGGCGGTAATACTATCGAGGATTTTGATCCATTTTTGATGCTCGATTCTTTTGATTCTACCAATCCGCCAGACTACCTGCGTGGTTTTCCGACCCATCCCCATCGCGGCATCGAAACTATCACCTACCTGGTGGAAGGGACCCTGGCACACCAAGACAGCCTGGGCAACAAGGGGCTGATCACACCGGGTGCCTGCCAGTGGATGACAGCAGGTCGCGGCATATTGCACCAGGAGATGCCCCTGGAAGCAGAACGATTTCTCGGATTGCAATTGTGGCTAAACCTTCCCGCAGCAAAAAAAATGACTGAACCAAAATATTTTGATATCCAACCTGAAGATGTCGGTGTTGCCCATGATTCATGCGCGACAGTCAGAGTTATTTCCGGCTCTTACGAAGGAGTGGATGGGGTGAAACCGCATCATATCCAGGCAACCCTGCTGGATGTGAGTCTGAAGGAAGGACAGAGCATCGAGATCCCGGTCAAGGAAGAAGAAACTGTCTTTATCTTTACATTGTTGGGCGATGTCATGGTTGAAAGGGAGATCTTTAATCAGAAAACTGCCTTGTTGATGAAAGACGGAGACCAGGTGGAAGTGAGCGCTCTTCCGGGGCAAACGGCACGTTTTATCCTTGCCAGTGCGCCAGCTCTACACGAACCGGTCGCCTGGGGTGGTCCAATTGTTATGAATACGAGAGAAGAGCTTCAACAAGCCTTTTCCGAGTTAAGAGCTGGAACTTTTATTAAATAATTCCCTGAAAGGGAAAGGAGAGACATGAGAGAATTTGATGTTGTTGTATTAGGGGCTGGTCCGGGTGGATATGTTGCTGCAATCAGGGCTTCTCAATTGGGGCTAAAGGTTGCTATTGTCGATAAGCAATGGTTGGGAGGAGTCTGTTTGAACGTGGGCTGTATTCCCTCAAAAGCCCTGCTGCACAATGCAGAGATTGCCCATACCTTATTATCAAACGCCAAAGAATTAGGTGTAAGTTTTGACAACCTGGAGTTGGATTATGCAGCAGCTTTCAAACGCAGCCGCCAGGTGAGCCAACGCCTCACCAAAGGTGTTGGGTTTTTGATGAAGAAAAACAACATCGAAGTTTTGGAAGGAACCGCCAAGCTGGCTGGAGCAGGAAAAATCACAGTTGAATTGAAGGCTGGCGGGACAGAAGAAGTCAAAGCCAAAGACATCATCCTGGCTACAGGCGCGCATGCAACCGTTATTTCTGGCATGGAACCCGATGGTGAAAAACTGCTTGACTATATTCACGCGATCATGCTTGAAAAGTTGCCCAAGTCTGCTGTCATCATTGGTGGTGGAGCCATTGGGGTCGAGTTTGCCACGATTTGGAGCGGGTATGGTGTAGATGTAACGATTGTGGAGATGCTGCCTCATATTTTACCGAACGAAGACGAAGAAGCAGCCGCAGAATTAGCCAGAGCCATGAAGAAGCGCGGTGTCAAGGTTCACGCGGGAACCAAAGTCAAATCAGTCACAAAAACTGAGACTGGTACAAGCGTCTTGCTTGAAGGTGACAAGGGCGAAGAGACTATTGAAGCTGAGATCACGCTGGTCGCAATCGGCTTCAAACCGAATTCCCAGGGTATCGGGCTGGAAGAAGCTGGCGTTGAACTGGATAAACGCGGATTTGTGCAGATCGATGACCGAATGGCAACCAATGTGCCTGGAATTTGGGCGATCGGCGATCTGACCGGAAAGCTCTTGCTTGCTCATGCTGCTTCAGCCATGGGGCAAATCTGTGCTGAGAATATTGCCGGACAAGAACAGCGAAAACTGGACTACCGCATGATCCCAAGAGCGGTCTTCTCTGACCCACAGGTTGCTTCGTTCGGTTACACCGAAGAACAGGCAAAAGAAGCCGGTTTCGATGTCAAGGTTGGACGTTTTAACTTCATCGCCAATGGAAAAGCACTTGGTTTGGCTCAGGGCACAGGGTTTGCGAAAATTATCACTGATGCCAAGTACGGCGAGTTGCTTGGTGCCACCCTGGTTGGACCCGAAGTTTCGGAGTTGCTGCCTGAATTGGTTTTGGCACAGGCAAATGAACTGACCGTGGAAGAAATAGCCCACTCGGTGCACATCCATCCCACGCTTTCAGAGGCGATCATGGAAGCCGCTGAGGTTGCGCTGGGTCGACCTATCCATATTTAGTACTTTTGAGTGAATTTGATACGCCCTGGCAACAGGGCGTTTTTTCTTCCTATGCGATATAGGGCGACCAACGATCGTTTCGTGTTGTAAGCACATAAAATTGCTTTTTCACTACTCGATTATGCTATACTTTATCCATGAAAGTTGAGCCTTCCGCCAACCTTTACCCACACAAAATTCAGCAAGCTGGAATATTTCAAGGTGTAATTTATTCCTCAAGCAAAACACTATTTTTGGTTGTGGCTCGCAATGCCTTGGGGAGGCTTTTTTGATGCCTCCGATTTACCTCACCGACTTGATCGCAGTTGGGCTCGTAGGATTGGCTGTGATTGTGATGGCAATTGTCTGGATAGCCAATCGTAAACCACCAGTTAATCCTTACAAAAATATAAATACATATGACAACATCGACGCGCTGATGCATCGCTCTTCTGAAGAAGGTAAGGCTTTATTGATCAGCATGGGAGAGGGCTTTTCAGGTCAAAACTCAAGCCTGGGCGATTCTGTTGGGGTATTGATAGAGCAAATTCTGCTGAGCCGCTCGGTGTTTAACGATCAGCCCACCCACTCATTCAGCGGCGACAGCGCGCTGGCTTGTATCAGCCAATTAGTGCTGCACGGAGCTTACGAAAACGCAATGGCAAGCGAGCTTTTTCGGTCTGAACATACTGCGTTAAGCGGTGTGAGCGGTTTTGGCTGGATGGCTGGCATGTTACCCGAACTCGCCCGCAAGGGTAATGGCGGAATGATCTTGACCGGAACAATGCGACCAGAACATGTTTTAATTGCCGACCTGGCAGAACGCAAGGACGTCCCCCTGGTAGCTGCCACAGGTTCGCTGGCAGCGCAGGCGGCATTTTTTGCTTCAGGTTCAGAGGTAACCCTGGGCGAAGATTACTATCTGCCATCAATTGGTAAAGTCAATCAGCCTGCATATCAAAACCAGGCTAAAACGATGAATTGGATTCGTGGAATTCTTGTGATAGGTCTGATCGTGGCAGCCCTGCTTAAGCTGAGCGGAGTTTTGCCGTGAAACAGCGCCTGCCTGTGATTATTGCTGCTATTTCCGGGCTGGTTATCCTGGCAGCCTTTTTCTTCCAACCGTTTACTGCACCATATCTTGGGCTCGTGCTTAATTGGGCGATCATTGTTTCCAGCGTAGCCTTGCTGGTGGCGATTGCCGGCCTGTTTGTCACACACATCCGTTTTATCTTAAAGGGAAGAAGAGGCTTTCTTTATAGCATCATCCTTGTCCTTACGTTTTTGGCTACCTTGATCCTTGGCTGGTATCTGGGTCTGGACGATCCCGCGTATCTTATAGGAATTCAAACAGTTTTGGTGCCGCTTGAAAACGCGCTTATGGCGCTGATTGCACTGATCTTGATGAGCGCGGCAGTAAAAATATTCCGTGTCAGAGGGTGGTCAGTGCTGACGATTTCGTTTGGGGTAAGCGCGCTGGTTTTTCTTTTTTTGAATCTGGGCTTCTTTCAATTTGATTCTATTCCAGGTCTGGGCGCGATTGTGTCTGCCTTACAGCGTTTGCCGCTTATTGGAGCGCGCGGTTTGTTGATCGGGTTAGGTTTGGGCGCGCTTTTGATGGGACTGCGGGTTTTGTTCGGACAGGAGGCTCTGCGTGAGTGATCAACCTGACGAACTGAGAATCTGCCCCAATTGTGGTCAAGCTAACGCCCTCTATACCCTGCGTTGTATTCGTTGTGGTGAGGAACTTGAAGGGCTCTTCGCGCTGGAAGGTTTTGAGTCGTTATCAGAGCCTGCTGGCAAAGAGCCTGAAGAAGATCTGGCACCGATGGCGGATATTTTGGCTTCTCTGGACGAAAGCCCTCTGCTGGCAGATGAAAACAAACCTGAGGAAGAATCCCTCGAGAAAGCAGGAGGGACTGAGGACGGTCAACCCGAAGATGGTAAAGATGACCCCGATTGGTTGGAACGGATCCGTCAGCGGGCAAAGGAAGAGGAAGATGCCGCTGGAGCATTGGCCATGGGCGGTATTGCATTGGATGATCGCCGTTCTCACGAAGGTCGCAAACAAGTGGATGAAGCGTTTGATGAGATCATGCGGCGCATCCGGGAGCAGAATGAACGTGAAAAAGCCAGGCGATCACGACGGGTTGAGTCCGATTTGGTTGATGAAAACGGTGATCCGGAGTGGCTGCGGCGCATTCGTGAGCTGCATCCGAACCGTGAAGACGACTCCCAGAAGATTCAGGCTGATGCTTCGGTCACGGACAGCCTCGATGATGAGTGGACTGAAGAAGAACTGCAGGAATTGCTACGCCGTGAAATAGGGTTGCCGGAAACGCCTGATGAAGAAGCAGAAGAAACCATTACACAGGAAGTACCCACGCCTCTCTTGCCTACAGACGAGCATAAGCCTTCTCTCTCAGAGCCGATTGCTGAAAACTTCGAGGAAGAAGTACTGCAAGCTGAGCCCGATCCTGAGGATTTTCACAATATCCCTGAAGACGATGACCAAACCCTGAAAAACGAACTTAGAGACGACCTGCCTTCAGATGAGGTCGAAGAAACTCTCCTTGCTGATGAAAACCAGACTGAAGCAGCATTGGAACCTGATTTGGAAGAGTCCGCCGAGCCGGATGAAACATTGGTAAATGAAAAGGATGGCGAGCCGGTAGAAGCGCTTGAATTAGAGCTTGATTCAGAACCCGAGGAAGTTTCCCCTGATTTGTTACTACTGCGAAATCAGCGCGATCGAGCCAGTGTTTTCACCGATATTATCGGGCAAGAGGGTCGCCGTACCATCGCAGTACTGCGAGAACACCACCACCAGAGCAAAATCGGTAGGTTGGTGCTTGGGCTGCTGTTGATATTGGGCGTGATTCTGGCAATCCTGCTGGGACCACCTGGCTCTGTCGATTTGCCTTCGCCTGCCCCTGGTATGTCATTCGCTGAAAATCTGAATTCAATCGATCCTGACGAAGCCGTATTGGTCGTATTGGATTACCAGGCTGCCTCTCGGAGCAACATCGAACCTTTGGCTGCAAGAACGATGGAAATCCTGGAAGAAAAAGGTGCTTCGCTACATTTGGTGACCTCGAATCCGGAAAATTTATGGTTGGACCCAAACCAAGTTCCGGATGATTTTATCCCTGCTGGAATGCTTGGCTATTTAGCAATAGCGACTGGAGCCTCCTCAAGTTGGGGCGAAATGCCAATCCAGCAGGCGTTGAAGGGAGATCTGGACCTGTTTGGTGAAGTCGACCAGGTGATCCTGATAAGCGATTCGGCTGAGTTCGTTCGTATGTGGCTGGAACAAATCAGTCCCTGGCAGCCGAGAATCAAAACCTCAGTCATTACAACACCTGTTTCCGGGCCAATTCTTCTACCGTATTACGATTCCGGTCAACTGCAGGGCTTCGTTGCAGGGCTTGCCGATGCCAGCAATCTCGATGTAGAACCACAAACTTTAATAAATCAGCGTGCTTACCAGGTTGGGATGCTATTGATGATCGTCATTCTGCTGTTGGGGATGATTACAAAAGCAGACGAAGATTCGCAGCGAAGGGCAGAGGAGCAAAACCGATGAACACGGTTGATCTGCTGCTTCTTCTTGCTGGGCTGATCCTCAGTTTGATGGTTTTCAGCTATCTGCTTGGCGATACGCTACTGTTTGGAATCGCCATGTATACCCTTGTAGGGATAACTGCCGGGTTTACCGTAGTGGTGTTGTTGCAAAAAGTGATTTTGCCCATGGCTATCAGTCCGCTGAGTGCCTTGCCGCAAACTTCCGCTTTGCTTGCGCTTGTGCCGTTGGTGTTGTCTGTTCTGCTGATCTGGCTGCTTTTCAAGAAGTCTTCCCGTTTATCCGGAATACCGCTGGCCATTTTGGGCGGGGTGGTTGCTGCGGCTTTGATCGTAGGTGTTACCCGTGGCACACTTGTGCCGCAATTGCTCAGCATCGTAAACGCCTTTGACCAAAACAAGATGACCTCTGGAGGATTGCCCAATTGGACTGGAATCTTTGAGGCTTTCATGATGCTGGCTGGCGTTGTGGCAGTTTTGTTTGTATCTCATCATCGCAAGATAAATAAGAACCAGGATGCCAATGCCTACTCCTGGTTGGATGGAATAAAAGGGTTTGGTCAACTTTTCATCGGAATCACTTTCGGAGCAATTTTTGTGGGACTTTTTAGCACTGGCTTGGTCGCTTTGATTGCTTACATCCAGTACCTGATAGACTTTGTAAGGCTTTGGTAAAAGAGAAATGATCACTTCAAGTTACCTCAGCATAGATATCTCTTCCAAGCGCACACAGGCTTGGTTGTTCGATGATCAATCGGGCAGTTACAGGCTGATTGCGCGTTCGGAGGCGTCAACATTCTCTTTGCCCAATCAAGAACTGACCAGTGCCATCGAGAAGGTGATCAAGGAATTGGAAGCAAAAACAGGGCTGAGATTACAGTCTGGCTCCAAACGTTTTCAAATTGAAACGGACCAGAACACTCCTGGTTTACGCGGTGTCGGTCTCACCTTTTCTGTTGGGAAACCGATCAGGGTGGTCCTGGTTGGCCTTTCTGAGAAATATTCGCTCGAACCTCTGCGCAGGTTGGTCCGTTTTTACAACACAGAAGTGGTTCTCGAAATCAGTCTGCAAAATGAACCGAATGTCTCGGCTCAACTTGAAAAATTAACCAGCACCGCCTTTGACCTGTTGATTCTTGCAGGGGGCATCGACGGTGGACCAGAAAGAGCGCTTAGGGCGATGATCAGCAACCTGCGACTGCTGGTGCAACTGCGGGGAGCTGCCAATCGACCACAAATTCTCTACACTGGCAACCAAGCTCTGACAGATTTTGTCAAAATGGAGATTGATGCGGGTGATGACCTGCACCTTGGCGGAAATATCCAGCCAGAGAGCGGACGCGAAGACCTTTCTTTCGGAAGCAAGGCATTACTTGAAGCTATCAACCGTTTACGTTTGAGGGAATTCCCGGAATTGCTGCAGTTGACTGAGCAGCCAAGAGTAAAGTTGCTGCAAGGTGAATTCGCGCGTGCAAGGATGGACAATTGGCTGGAGCAAACTCAGACTAACGGTAAGAAGGTTTTGCATATACATCTTGAGCCAGAGCATGCCCATGCAATTGCGATCCAGGACGGAAAAAGGATGGGTGTCTGGCAAAACTGTCGGGTTGACGAAGAGGTTGTCTCAGCGATTTTAGCTCAGTCTGACCAATCCATCGAGCCGGCAACAGCCGCTGCCTACCTGGCAAACCGGGAATTGCATCCTGACTTTGTGCCGGTCACCATCGAAGAGATGAGCATGGAAGTTGCCTGGATGAGTGTGCGTATCCGGTGTTTGCTTAGCGAGATGGCAGCACTTTACGATGATTTTCACTATGATGATCAGGTTGGTCTGGTGGATGATTTTGAACCAATTTTATTAAGCGGAAGCAGTTTTGAGCGCCTTCCCAGCGCGAGACATACCTTTATGATTGCCCAGGATGGCATCCTTCCTCATGGAATTACAACCCTGGTTGGAGACGATTATCAGGTCATCACGCCTCTGGGCGCCTTAGCGGAATTTGATCCATTATTACCTACTCAAATCGTTGATAGCGATATTATTAGCGGGTTGGCAACCGTCATCAACGTCGATAGCCCGATCTCCGCGGGACAAAAAGTACTGCAACTTGAGCTGGATGAAGGTTATGGGGAGGTGCGTGAACATTACCAGGTCTACCAGGCAGAATTGAAGCGATTTGAAACTGTACCTGACAATGACCTGCGAGTATATCTTGCGCCGGAACCGGAAAGCGATGTTGGCATGGGCTTACGGGGGCTTGGAGGGTGGCTGAATGCCAAAGCGACCAATCTGGGTTTGATCATTGATGCCAGGGGCAGACCCTTCTTTCTGCCGGTTGATGATCAGGCGAAGAAGGAAGTTCGCCGTGATTGGTTATGGAACCTGGGAGCATGGTCATGAAACGCGCAATAATCCAAACTGACCACTTGTTGACTTTCCGGGTTGAATTGCCGGTACCGGGGAAAGTGAATGTCCACCTGGGTCAAAGCGTGGAACCGGGAGACCGGATTGCTGAAGCCGTTTTGCCAGCGAAAATACAGGTTTTTGATGTAATCAACCATTTCCGAATAAAAGCATCGGACTTGGAAAGATGTCTAAAGCGGCTGGCAGGTGAAGACGTGCAGCGTGGGGATGTGATTGCCAAAAAATCAGGCTTGATCTCGCGTTTTTTTAGGGCACCCGATGATGGAAAAGTAGTGGCAGTCAGGGATGGGCGTGTAACGCTGGCGATGGGTGAGAAAACAATCGAAGCAGTCACTCCCATTGCAGGAGTGATTGGTGAGGTCATCCCCGGATTGGGTGCGGCGGTTGTTGCGCGCGGTCTCAGTTTGCAGGGAAATTGGGGCAATGGCAAAACGGCAATTGGCAGACTGCTGATTCAAGAGGCTATTAAGCAAGACAAGCAGAATGAAATCAATGGTGCAATCGTTTTCCTGGAAGAGATTGCAGCATTGACTGTTCTGAAAGAACTTAAAAACAGGGGAGCGGTTGGAATCCTGGTTACTTCTTTGAATCCATCTCTGAAGATGGACCTGGAACAATTTGACCTGCCAGTGATGAGTTTGTTGGGTTTTGGAGAGGCAACCCTGGATCAATTTAGCCGATCGGTGATCGAGGAGTTGCAAGAAAGCCAGGTAACCCTGGTTGCCCGTCAGCCCGACCCTTATCGAGATTTGAAGCCAGAACTTTTCCAACCTCGGGCAACTGACCAGACTGAAGAATTGTTTGCAAAGCCAGAGCCAAAACTGATTGGGCGGACTGTTCGTCTGCTTGGTCAACCATATTTTGGAAGTGTTGGAAAAATTATTGAACTGCCAACCAAAACTGAACGGCTGGCGAGCGGTATACAAAGCCGGGTGGCGGTTGTTGAGCGCGATGATCAAACGGTTATCCGCATTCCCCTGGAAAATCTTGAATTACTAACAAACTGATTTATGGATTGATAATCTGCAGGAAACGGGCAGCGACCCAACCCTCTTTCCCATCCGGTGCGATTACTTTTTCCCAATCCATCCCTTGATCAGTAACTTGTTCTCCGAGCAAGGTGACCTGCAACCCATTGTTTACATAAGTAACGATAGCCGCAGCTGTTGAAGGCGATTCGCGCACAACCACACCACTTTCAGAGATTACCTGGGCGTATTGAGCAGTCTGCATTGAAGTAACCGTAGGTGTCGGTTGGACGGCAGTTGTGGGTTGGGAAATTTGGGTCGGAACCGCAGTTGAGGTCGGTGGTAGTTTGGTAGGGACTGGTGGTTCTTCAGTTGGTATTGCTGGTTCTTCGGTTGGTGCAGACGCGACAACCTTTACTGGATCTGTCTCCGGTAAGGACAGCGAAGGTTGATTGAAGCGCATTTCAAAAATTGCCAGGCCTGCCGCAATCAAAACGAGGATAAGCAACGACCAACCCATGATGCCTTTGGGTGGGAAACCGCACAGCCAGGTGGTGATTAATAGGATGAAAAGGCTGGTGAAAAAGCGTGCTCCGCTCAGGACAAGAAGACTGATGGCAGTTGCCTGCTCTCCCTGGGCAAAAAGCAAACCAGCCAGTGCGACAGGGATAAAGATAAGATAAGCCAAAACCGTAGATGTGACCACAGAGGGTCCACCAGGGCGATAAAGAAACAAATAGATACTAATAATTGAAGTGATCGCCAGCACAAGCCATTCCAGCCAACCATCTTTCAGGCTGAAAAAACCTGTAATTAACTCTGTACTAATTGTGGACGGGCTTAACAGGTTGATTAGCCAGCCTGCACCAAAGAAAACCGCAGTAGTAATCAAAAAAAAGATAAAAGACTTTCCGAGATAACCCAAGGAAGGTTTAATGACGGAGATTACTATCCCGACCATCGGGTTCAAAACAGGTGCTGTTACCGCAGAGAGGAGAACCAGGAGTGGCAGGTCTGCAATCAGCCCGATAGCCAAAAGCACCAAACTGAGGAGAAGCTGCCAGAAAAAATTCAGGTTAAGGTGATTGCGTCTGATCATGTCGTTGATCATGTCTTGAACCTGACGAGGACCAGCAGTTGCCAATACCTTTCTCACCTGTTGCGAATGATTTCGCGGTGCTTTGTGGATTCCATCTGGTTGAGTTTCAGTTGTGGGTATGCTCATGTTCTTTTCCTGACAAATCTATGGTTGCGGTTGTATAGTTGCAGGGTTTGTGCCCGATGTTAGCTAACAGGTGATCGCAGATAGCTGATAACAGATAGGTGTTAGGGCGGCGAGAGCGGTTGCCATATTGTCCCGCTTAGTCAGAAACCTGCCGTGGACTCCACTGCGATACCGATGTGATGTATTTGCAATCTCGTTGCTACAAATTTCATCTGACTCCCGGCTTAAGATAAAATACAGCCATGATAAAAACCAAACCTACCCTAATTCTTATTCTTCTGACGCTGGTTCTCCTTGTTTCCGGCTGTAATCAACAACTGCCCACTGCAACACTTGTCCCGGAGGAAACCCAGCCGACTGAGAATGTAGAAACAGTTGTTGAGACAGTGACCGAGGCAGCAATCCCGACAGAATCGGTGAAGGCGCTGATAAGCAGTGACATCGTACTTTGGGCGGGGGCAGGTTCCGGTCATAACGAGGTTTTGTCAGAGCGGTTGTCTGCGTTCGCGCAAGCTAATAATCGCACTTTTGAAAGCCACGAGACGATTAATCCCGGGCAAATTACCCCTTCTGTAAAGGTTTTGGTGGCAACAGTTGGTTCCGCTCAGATCGAGGAGTTAAACGAACAAATCCCGGGTTTGAAAATTGTCGCCGTTGATGCAAATGGTCTTACACCTGCTTTGGTAAACGTCCATGCGGTCACCAGCGAAGGCGGCACGCCTGAGCAGCGCGCCTTTTTGGCAGGATATGCCCTGGCGCTGACTACCACAGACTTTCGGGTGGGTGCCATTACCCAGTCGGGAGATGACCTGGGTAATCGTACACGCGATTCATTTATCACAGGTGTCCGTTACTTTTGCGGTTTGTGCAGTGCCCGCTATATGCCGGTAAATTATTACCCCTTTACGGCTGAAGTAACTGCTCCCCTGAACCCGGAGGATTGGCAGGCGGCAGTGGATTCGCTGCTAGACCTGGCAGTAACCGCCATGTTTGTGCAGGCGGAAGTCTCCTCCCTTGATTTAATGACCTACCTGGCATCCAAGAACATTACTGTTATTGGCGTAGAGGGGCAGGCGGGCTTGGAGGCGGCTGGAAAAGTGGTTGGAGTGTTGGGAAGTGATTTATATGCCAGTGTTTTGAGTGCAGTGAGCGGCTTGCTGGTTGGAGAAGATATTGGCAGCAGCACAGGCAGCCTGGAGTTGACAAAGATCAATCGTGACCTGATGTCTGATGGCAGGCACATTCTCTTCGAACGGATTCGTGACGATCTTTTGAACGGATTGATCAAAGATCGTCCTTAAATTGATATTTGAAATAAATAAGGGTAGCATTGAGCGTTGACTGTTGCTGAATCGAAGCAAGGGTTAAAGCACAGTTTTTCTTATAATGAAGCGGGTTTCCCCTTGACGAGTAAAGGTTAAACTGATAAACTCTCGACTTGCAATTGTAGGACTGGAAGGTATTCAGCCTTGCGTAAGCATGCAAATTTTGATATACTTTTTAGTCTGTGAGTAACATTTAACAATAAAATATTTCTTGGGCGCCGGCGTAGCTCAATGGTAGAGCAACCGCCTTGTAAGTGGTAGGTTATGGGTTCGATTCCCATCGTCGGCTCAAGTTTTACTCTTTAGCGATTGCGATCGACTATGGTGGATTGCAATCTCCAGTGGGTAAGATATTTGCGCCCAAGGGAAATATAAGAGGACGGTTACCCAAGTGGCCAACGGGGGCTGACTGTAAATCAGCTGGCAAGCGCCTTCGGAGGTTCGAATCCTTCACCGTCCATTTCACCCTGCATTGGCAGCGTGAAGGTACGGCTGCCCTCATAGCTCAGTTGGTAGAGCGCATTCTTGGTAAGAATGAGGTCATCGGTCCGAATCCGATTGAGGGCTCTTGCCGAAAAAAAGAGAAAATATTTAAGTCATTATTAAGGAGAAAAGATGGCAAAACAAAAATTTGATCGCTCAAAGCCACATATGAACATCGGTACGATGGGTCATATTGACCATGGCAAGACCACCCTGACCGCTGCTATTACCAAAGTCCAGGCATTTCGTGGCTTTGGCAAGTTCCGCGCGTATGACTCGATTGACAACGCCCCGGAAGAAAAAGCTCGCGGTATTACCATCAACATTACCCATGTTGAATATGAAACTGCCAAGCGTCACTACGCTCACGTTGATATGCCCGGTCACCGCGACTATATCAAAAACATGATTACCGGTGCAGCCCAGGTTGATGGCGCTATCCTTGTCGTCAGCGCACCTGATGGTCCCATGCCCCAGACCGAAGAACACGTTCTGCTGGCTCGCCAGGTTGAGGTTCCAGCCATTCTGGTCTTTTTGAATAAAACTGATCAAATGGACGACCCTGAACTGCTTGAACTGGTTGAGATGGAAGTTCGCGAACTGCTTACCAAAAACGGTTTCCCCGGCGACGATGTACCGATCGTTCGTGGTTCCGCCAAGGAAGCTCTCGACAGCGCTTCTACCGATCCGGATGCTCCAGAATATAAGCCGATCGCCGAATTGATGGATGCAGTTGATACCTTCTTTGAGGAACCTGTCCGTGATTTTGACAAAGATTTCCTCATGCCCATTGAAGACGTATTCTCGATCAAAGGTCGCGGAACTGTTGTGACCGGTCGTATCGAAAGAGGCACTTTGAATCTGAACGATCCCGTTCACATTGTTGGTCTGATGGACAAACCCCTGCCCACCGTTGCAACCGGTATCGAAATGTTCCACAAGCAGCTCGACCGTGGACAGGCTGGTGACAATGCTGGCATCCTGCTGCGCGGTATTGATCGCGAACAGGTTGAACGCGGTATGGTTCTGGCTAAACCCAACTCCATTACCCCTCATAGTGAATTTGAATGCACCGTCTACATCCTCAAAAGAGAAGAAGGTGGACGACACAGCGCATTCTTTACCGGCTATCGCCCGCAGTTCTACATCCACACTACCGATGTTACCGGTGATGTGACCCTGCCCGATGGCGTTGAAATGGTTCTGCCCGGTGACAATGTCAACGGATTAAAAGTCAAACTGATCCAGAAGGTCGCTATTGAAGACGGCTCCGAATTCGCTATTCGCGAAGGCGGTCTGACTGTTGGCGCTGGCAGGATCACAAAGATTATTGCATAGTCGATAAGAATTTCAGGAAGGAATCATGGCTGCCTGAACAAGGCAGCCATGTTAGACTAAGATGGCATCAAAGAAAAAAGATATCAGACCAGTTATTCACCTGGCGTGCACCGAATGTAAAGAACGTAATTACACCACGGTAAAAAACCGCCGCAATGACCCTGGTCGCATTGAAATGATGAAGTATTGCCCACGCTGCCGTGTTCACAGGCTGCATCGTGAGGTAAAATAAACTTCCTGCAAAGGAAGTGCTTAGGTCAGTAGCTCAATTGGCAGAGCACCGCTCTCCAAAAGCGGGGGTTGTGGGTTCAATTCCTACCTGACCTGTTGAGAAAGTCAACGCCGTAAAATCTACGGCGTTGTAACGTCAACCAGGAGTAACGTATGGCACAGAAAGAGAAAAAACCAAATCTTATTCAAAAAACCAAGAATTGGTGGCGTCAGACCATTGGCGAGCTGCGAAAAGTCAGCTGGCCTACCAGGGAAGATGCGCTGGCTTTGACCCGGATCGTATTGATTGTGACCGTGATCATGTCTGCAATTCTTGGCGTATTGGACTTTATCTTCTCCCGCCTGGTTGGTTTTTTGGTTGGTTAGAGTATAGAAACGAGACCAGATCATGACTGATCTTTTAGATAACGACCTGCCAGAATCAGAAGACTTGGAAGCGGTTGATAACAACCAAGCCATTGATGATTCTTCAAATTCTGGCTCAGTAGAAGAAAGCAAACCTGACGATAACCGTCAGTGGTTTGTTATTCACTGCTACTCGGGTTACGAAAACAAGGTTCGCAAGAATCTGGAACAGCGTATCGAGACCATGGCGATGAAAGACAAGATCTTTGACGTCGTGATCCCCACCCAAGAAGAGATCGAAGTCCGTGATGGCAAGCGCCGTACGGTGGAACGCCATGTTTTCCCTGGCTATGTTTTGGTTAACATGATCCTGGAAGAAGATTCGTGGTTCGTGGTAAGAAACACCCCCGGTGTTACTGGTTTTGTGGGCATGGGTGATGAACCGACCCCATTGCGCCCTGAAGAAGTAGCCAGTATTTTACGCCGGATGGAAAATGAAGCCCCGACCTTTAAAGTTACCTACAAGCAGGGTGACCGCGTGCGAATCGTGGATGGTCCTTTCAACGACTTCCGCGGAATCGTCGATGAAATTTATATGGAACGCTCAAAGATTCGCGTTATGGTGAATTTCTTTGGGCGAGAAACTCCTGTAGAACTTGATTTTCTACAGGTGGAAAAAGCGTAAACCGGAGCAATCCGGAAATTTGTGGGAGGGTTTTGACAACCCGTTAGCACCACCAAGGAGATTTATCTGTGGCAAAGAAAGTAAAAGCAATTGTAAAACTTCAAATCCAGGCTGGAAAGGCGAACCCCGCCCCCCCAATTGGCCCAGCTCTGGCACCCCATGGTGTCAACATCATGGCTTTCTGCAAGGACTATAACGCCCGCACATCCAGCCGGATGGGCGAAATTATCCCTGCCGAAATCACTATCTTTCAGGATGGCTCTTTCAAGTTCGAATTGAAGTCCTCACCTGCCGCTGTTCTGTTGAAGAAAGCTGCCGGCATTGAGAAAGCCTCTGCCAACCCTAAGACTGAAAAAGTTGGTAAGGTAACCAGGGCTCAATTGAAAGAAATTGCTGAGATCAAGTTCAAGGATATGAACGCTAATGATATCGAAGCAGCCATGCGCCAACTTGAAGGCACTGCCCGCAATATGGGCATCACAATCGTCGAAAAATAATTCGGAATTAGAAAGTGGGAGGGTTGAGACGCCCGCAGGAACCACAAAGGAGTCTTAATGTCTAAAAAAGGAAAGAATTTCGTTAACGCCAGCAAGCAAGTTGAAGCTGACAAAATTTACGACCCCCGTGAAGCTTTGGAATTAGTCAAAGAAATGGCTTTTGCCAAGTTTGACGAGACTGTCGAAATCCATATCCGTACAGGTTTGGATCCCCGCCAGGCTGATCAGCAAATCCGTGATGTATGTGTTTTACCCAAGGGTTTGGGTAAAACTGTGCGCGTGTTGGTTTTCGCCCAGGGCGAAGCTGCTGCTGCAGCCCGTGAAGCCGGAGCCGATTTTGTGGCAGAGACCGATGAGGATATGGCTCGAATCCAGGGTGGATACACCGATTTTGATGTGGCTGTTGGAACCATGGATATGATGGGCAAAGTTGGTCGTTTGGGTCGTGTTTTGGGTCCTCGCAACCTGATGCCAAACCCCAAAGCTGGCACAGTTGTACAGCCAGGTGATATTGCGCAAGCAATTGAATCCGCCAAGGCTGGTCGGGTGGAATTCCGACTCGATAAGAGCGCAAACATCCACGTTCCGTTGGGCAAAGTCTCTTTTCCTGTTGACGCACTTTACGAAAACATGGCTGCCTTGACAACTGCCGTTCGCAAAGCCCGCCCAACTGGTGCCAAAGGTGCTTTTGTCAAGAAAGTTACCCTGACTTCAACCATGGGACCTGGTGTAAAAGTTGACGTCAACTCCGCTATGAACATGGAGACGGAGTAGGTTTAGTAATAAAAGTGAAGGCTAGGGTGCAAGACCGTTCCCTACCAGAAAAACTTGACTGGTAAGAAATTGTGATATACTTGCCGGACTGAACAACAGAATAGTGCGCAAACGCACACTCTGCTTAAGAAAGCTGGTGCCGTTAACGGCTTAATATCCCGCCGAGGTGGAGATTCAACACAAACCTTTATGGTTATTATGAATCTCTTTTCGCGGGTAAAACGGAAAGAGATTTTTATTTGGAAGGAGGTAGAGTACATTGGCATTTTCGAGAGAACATAAAGAAGTAATTGTCGAGCAATATCGTGAATGGATCGATAAAAGCAAAGCTGTTTACTATCTGACCTACAATAAAATGACCATGCCCGCGATCAACGAAGCGCGTGCTAAGTTGCGTGAATCTGAAAGTGAGATGCACGTAGTCAAAAACCGGCTTTTCACCCATGTTTTGGAAGAAAAAGGTTACAAGTTTGATCCTAAAACCTGGGAAGGCAACAACGTTGTGGTTTTCGCTTTTGAAGACGCACCCGCGGCCGCGAAGGCATTGACTGAGATCACCAAAGGCAATGATGTTTTTGCTGTCAGTGGTGGTTATTTGGATAATGCGTTGCTTAACGCCAATCAGGTAAAAGCATTAGCAGACTTGCCCACCTTACCGGTGATGCGTTCCATGCTGATGGGCACCATTTTGGCACCCGCCAGCCAGTTAGTCCGTACTTTAGCGGAACCCGCTCGTGGTTTGGCCGCTGTAATTAAAGCAAACTCAGAAAAGCAGACAAGTGCTGCATAATAGGCTCGTTTCAAGACGAGAAAATAAACAAAAAAATTGAAATATTATAGGAGAAAATAATGGCTGATTTAGCAAAAATCGTTGAGGAACTGAGCACACTGTCCGTTTTGGAAGCTGCCGACCTCGTCAAAATGTTGGAAGAAAAATGGGGCGTCTCTGCTGCCGCTCCCGTAGCTGCTGTTGCCGCTGGCCCCGCCGCCGGTGGTGCTGAAGAAGAAGTTGAAGAAAAGACCGAATTTGATGTTGTTATCAAAGGCGCTGGCCCCAAGAAGATCGAAGTCATCAAGGTCATTCGCCAGCTCACAAGCCTCGGTTTAGTTGATGCCAAGAATATGGCCGAAACTGCTGACGCCAAGGTCCTGGAAGCTGTTGGTAAAGACGTCGCCAACGACGCCGCTGCCAAACTCAAGGAAGCCGGCGCTGAAGTCGTCGTTCTTTAGTTTTTTAGTAAACAATAATTCAACAAACTACCGCTCCATTTGGAGCGGTTGTTTTGTTAATTCGAGGATTAATTATTGAAGTAATCGCTGATAACAGAATGGCTTGCAATGCTGCATTAGACTTTCAACCGTCGCATCTTATTCATGTGCCATGGTACGACGGAGGAATACCCAGGCGAGCACGAAAAGAATGACACCGAAAATTGATAGGTTTATCAGGGAAGATGGCTGGATTCCCACTCCCCTTAACATCACATTTTGCATCATTTGGGTACCATAGGTCGCTGGAATCAGGTTGGAAAGATACCGTACCGGATAAAGCAGGTAGCGCAGGTCTAAAAAGAATCCGCTAAAGAAAACGCTTAAAAGCAGGACAATCATTGAAAGCTGGACCGCTTGGGTTTCGGTCTGTGACAAAAAGGAAATGATGAAACCAATACCTAACGAGGCAAATAGTAACAACACTATTATGATGAGCATGTCCAACCAGGAACCGAGCATAGTTGAATTCAGACCAAAGCGGACTGCAAGGATTAATATTGCAGCGATTAACAAGCCAATAAACATGTATGAAAAATATTTGCTGAAGAGAATTTCGATAGGCTTGAGTGGGGAAACACGGAAAAGCTCCATTGTGCCTGCCCTGCGCTCGCGTACCAATGAAAGCGAGGAGAGAGT
>Ga0334882_1002292_pt1 | contig 19991 bp, 28 predicted proteins | sample GraSluR1_MG_5_FD_207226 | JGI IMG/M metagenome (GOLD analysis project Ga0334882, IMG submission 207226) | Sludge microbial communities from methane-producing bioreactor in Wageningen University, Netherlands - Granular Sludge_15_04-R1 | ecosystem: Engineered > Bioreactor > Anaerobic >...
TAGTACCGGAATAGACTGGTCTTGGTTCGGGAATGATAAACTGCCAACCAGTGTTACGGTTTTACCTACTGATTCACCCAGAAATTCTTTGAGCTTGCCATCATAGGATACCTGTATACCAATTGACATCTTTTCATCCACCTGCAATAACCCTTTAAAACCTTTGTCTACCGGGAATGACTTGACGATTTTCCCTACAAAAACATCACCATTAACAGTATTCATTGATATTTTCCTCCTTTTAGCCTTGCACTATATGTGCTAAAAAGGCATTTTAAAATTTCGCTTTGATATAAACAAAAACAACCCCTATTAAAAGAGATTGTTTAAGTTGCTTTACCGCATAGGCACCAATACATACTTTGATACAGTATCTTCGCCCGTTATGAGTATTGGTCTCGCTGGTTCTGCAAAACCAATATTGATCTGACTGTTAATGCTACTTGCTATTTCATGTAAATAATTAGCATTAACTATAATAGTCATTTCTTCTTCCAGTGATGGACGATCATCTAAAGGTATAACCTCGCTAATCGTCCCGGCAACCTCGGAGACATACTCGATTTTTATTTCCCCGTTGCCGTTGATTAACAATTTAGCTGCCGGAAGTTTGGTCTTATCATCCTGTGGGAGTGCCTTAATCCTTCCCAGTGATGATTTTAAGTTTTCAGTAGCCATACTCATTGAATGGGTTGCGGAAGGTATAATTGCCCGGTAATCAGGAAATTGACCATCCAGGAGCCGTACCGATATGATAGTTTCATCTGTTTTAAAAACTAATGTGCTATCATTAGACATTACGGTTACCAAGTCCTCAGTATCCTTTAGTACCCTTACTACTTCTTTAAGCAGTTTGGTGGGGGCTATGAACTGCCCTTCTTTGGCTCCCTCAGCATCACTGATTGCGTACCATGCAAGTTTGTGAGTATCTGAGGCTACAAAGTTGATCACACCGTCTTTGATGTCGAATAAGACTCCGGTAAAGACTTTTCTGAAATGATCGTTGGCTGCCGCGAACATCACGGCTTCCAAAGCCTTTTTTAGATCATTGGATTTAACGCAGAAATTCTCGTTAAAACCTTCTCTATCAAGCTTGGGTGCTGCCCAGCCGTCTTTCCCTATGGTATTGATATTACCTTTGCTCTTGCCATACTTAATGGCTAATTTTGAGGTCTTAGTCAACTCAAGAGAGATGGGGCTGGTGTTCAACTTGCTGATAAAATCAGCCAGGTATTGAGCGTTGGATAACGCTTCGCCCTCTTCGATAATTTCAACCTCAGTAGTCGAAGTTTTTACTGATACCTCGAAATTAGACGAGGTTAAGATTAAACTACCGTTAACAGCCTGTAAGTGTACTCCGGATAAAGCCGGCACTACATTATTGGCTTTTGAGGCGGCTCTGGCTGTCATATTCAGCATTTCAGCCAATTTCTTTTGCTCAATCAATATTTTCATATTATTCTCCTTTCCCTGCGTAGATCGCAAGATATAATTTTAAAAAACTGCATAAAAAAGCCCCTCGATTGAGGGGCTTTTTGGTTTGGAGTTTCTATTTCACGAGGAACATTTCTAATTCCTGATTGGTCAACTCTGACACGCTTTTGTGGGCTTTTTCGGCATATTCACACATCTGTCTGATTTTATACCGAGGTGCATTGTCTTCTGGTTTCACCGTGTAACAACCATTGGCTAACTTATCTACGGCTTCATCAAGTTCCAGCATGTTCATAGCAAACCGATCCATTTCTGCGGGACATACATAAATTGGTTTTTTAACAATTATTGGTTCACATGATAAAAGCGGGCTGAAACGCAATCGTTTAGGGTTTTTATTTCTTTTTTTAGATATTTGCATTATCTATCCCTCCTTTATCTGATTAGGAAAATATTTTTTTACCAGTTTATACGATTCTTTTGGGTGAATTATCATTCTTTGCGATTTACCAATTTGAACAGCTCCTAGTTTTTTGGTATAGTGGCTAATCAAATCTGTCTTTGCTGTGAATAAAACAAACCCTTCAAAACCATTAATAAAACTTAAGTATGCTGCAATCGCAAATAAATGTGCTCCAACTCCTACATATCTCTTGTTTCTACCAATATTATGTGGAGCAGATTCTACTAAACTGACTTCGATTATTTTATTATTCTTATCGGCAGAAAGAGCTATTAAACCTTCAATAATATCATTACCTAATAAATGTAAGGAATATACCTCTTTCCCTTCTTTGGCTTCATTAGCCCATTTAAAATTCCATCCTTTATATTGTTTGAGTTTTATGTTTTTGATTATATTAATTTCGGTTTTATGCTCTATTCCATATTTATCGACCAAACAATTTGTTACTTCATCTATGATAATACTTATTTCATCATATGCTTTCATTATACCATACATCCCTCCTAAAACCCGGCTGAAACTGGTATTACATTATTTTCAGATCATTCGCTCCTTTCCTTGCGTAGATCGCAAGATATAATTTTTTAAAAAACTGCATAAAAAAAGCCCCTTGCGGGGCTTGATTTAAAGACTTACCATCAAAGTATTGCCTTGTAGGTTATACATACGGCGTTCTTTATAGTTTTGGCACTGGCCTTCATTCCACTGTTGGACAGGTCTGATATAGCCTACGACCCGAGAATATACCTCGCACTCGTTTATTACGCCTTCTTGGTAACACAAAGGACATTCAAAATGCTCTCCGGAGATATATTTATGTTTTGAGCAAATGCTGAATGTGGGGGTAATCGTAAAGTAAGGCAACATGAAGCCATAACATACCTTGCGTAGTAGATGCTTGACTGATTCGGTGTCAGGCATCTTTTCTCCCAGGAATATATGGAATGTCGTGCCGCCAGTATATTTACCCTGCAATGGCTCTTGCATTAGCAATGCTTCAAATAAATCATCGGTATATCCAACCGGCAATTGAGTGGAATTTGTGTAATACGGTGTTTCTTGGGTTCCTGCGGTTATGATACCAGGAAGTTTTTCTCTATCTTTTAAGGCTAATTTATAACTAGCTCCCTCTGCTGGTGTAGCTTCCAGATTATAAAGATTCCCTGTTTTTTCGATATAACACTTTATTTTATCCAGCATAAAGTCCATAACTTCCAGGCAAAACTGCTGGCCTTCCAGGGTGTGAATGCCTTTTCCTATGAAATTTAAGCAGCACTCATTCATCCCTATAACTCCTATGGTTGAGAAATGATTAATCCAATACTGCCCCGTTGAACCAAAAATGTCTTTTAAGTAGAAACGAGTATAAGGATAAAGCCCTTCATTTGTCCAGTTTTCAAGCACTTTCCGCTTTATTTCTAAACTATCTTTGGCAATATCCATAATCATTCCTAGTTTTGAGTAAAACTCATCTTCGGTTTGTGATAGATAACCAATTCGGGGCATATTGATAGTTACGACTCCAATAGAACCCGTAAGTGGTGCGGATGCAAATAATCCACCCATTCTTTTACGCAACTCCCGATTATCTAACCGTAGCCGGCAGCACATACTCCGAGTATCGTCTGGGTTCAGATCAGAACCGATGTAATTAGCGAAGTTGGGTATGCCGTACTTGGCGGTCATTTCCCATATAGGCTCATAATTTGGATTATCCCAGTCAAAATCATCTGTGATGCTATAAGTGGGGATTGGGAAAGTGAATAACCTACCCTCTGAATCGCCTTCTAACATCACTTCAGCAAATACCCTATTGATAATGTTAACTTCTTCTTGGTAATCGCCATATACGGTGTCTTGGTACTCTCCCCCGATTATTACCGGTTCGTTTTTCATATGTTCGGGTATTTTCAGATCCATTGTAATATTAGTGAATGGAGTCTGGAAACCGACCCTGGTTGGCACATTCATGTTAAACAAAAATGTCTGCATGGCCTGTTTTACTTGCCCGTAATTAAGCCCATCATATCGTATAAATGGTGCTAATAATGTATCAAAGTTTGAGAAAGCCTGTGCCCCGGCTGCTTCACCCTGCAGAGTGTAAAGATAATTCACAATTTGCCCTAATGCACTTGAGAAGTGTTTGGCTGGAGAACTGGTTATTTTTCCTCCTACGCCTGCAAAGCCTTCCCTTAGTAAACCTTGTAGATCCCAGCCTACACAATATGGAGCCAATACTCCTAAATCGTGGATATGATAATCCCCGTTTAAATAGGTGTTTTTGATGTGTTCAGGATAGATTTTATCCAACCAATATTGCTGTATAACACCTTCCGAAACATGAATATTTAAGCCTTGCAGGGAAAAAGTCATATTCGCATTTTCACGGACTGCTAAATCATTCTTCCCCAGATATGTGTCGATTTTATCTTGGTTACGGATGATTTCAGCGGTCCTGATTTCTGAATGTTGGTGCCGGTATATGATATAAGCCCGGGCTGTCTTATAATGCCCTTTATGAACAAGCACCCATTCAACGACATCCTGAATTTCTTCTACTGCAACTGTATCTCGATCCTGATATAATTCTTCTAGTCGAAAAAGTACATCTTTAGTTAGCTCCATGGCTTTGTCATAATCCCGGCCTCCTACTGCCATAGCTGCCTTATATATGGCGGTTGTTATCTTTGCAGGTTCAAATTCTACTGTACGGCTTATGACTTCACCGTTGATATTTTGAGGTCTTTTAGTAACCTTGGTAAACATAATTTAACTCCTTCCTTTAAAAGAATGTTTTTTGTATTAGAAAAACCACCCGTTTCCAGGTGGTTTTTGCTTATATGCCATGCCCTGCAGGGCCTTCCCAATAATAACCGCATTGATCACATTCAATGAACCAGTAGTATTGGCCTAATTCGGCATCCCATTCCTTTGTTGTGGTTGCTTTGCCGCATTTACAACCAACTGTCACATCAATCACCACACTTTCTGGTGCTGATCATTTGGTTCTTGCCATCAAAATTAATGATATGGGAGTTGATTTCGCCATTAGTCAACAGCACATTGACTACACTAAAAGTCAGTGTTGCTGCCATATCGTTAGCTCCAATATTTTGTGGATTCTGCAAAGCGTTTAATGCGCAATTTTGTGGTTGTTCTGGTTCATCTTCAATTAAGGCTTCTGGAAACACATCACCTACAGGTGGCATTATAATTTCTTTAAATGTCCTGTAGCCAGTGACTACCTGCCCTGTGAATTTACCATTCCCTGCATCGATGTAAGCTAGTGAATGTCCATACCCAAAACCATTCCAATTATGAAATAGTTCGTGCATGGTTTTTCGGGCATGGTTATTATCAACTGCACCTATTAAAATGCACAGGATTTTCGGGCTCCAATACATACCGTTATTTGTTCGGAGTGAGAATAAACTCTTAATCTGTTCCGAGTTTTCTATTTTCTCTGAACAAGATATTATATTTACCCCAAAATGACTGCCATACCGTAAGGCAAGTACATCGGCTTTGTTTTTGCCTAAATCACCCTGGATGAAGTTCTGGCGATAAAGGTTTTTCTCTTCAATGAAATCAAAATCGTTAAGAGTGTATATTACCCTCAACTCTTTCTTGAACTCTGCCAGGGTCATTAACAGCCGGGCGACTTTAGGGACTAAATAGCCCCCGGTGCCGCCACAGCCAACTTGAACAATTGATATCATGTTTATATCATCTAAAATCATTGAAAACACCCCTAATCCCATTCTGCCAGTACGCTTCTAGTAGAAAAACCAGCACCTATGTTGAGTCTGGCTTTGGCTTTTTCTATCATGATTTCAGGGGCATTAGGCGGCAATTCCCCTAGTGGGCGCCATTCCAAATAGCGAACCTCATAAATGTCTTTGCCGTACAGATCTGTTCCATGCTTAACGTGTGCGTTAGTCACTTCAATGATCTGGTGAGTGCATACTACGTTTTGGTTTACCACCCAGGCTTCTCCTGTGTGCTTCGCATCTGGCACATACCTAGCTACTTCTGAGTTTGGCACTAGGTTTTCTTTTGGCACATTTAACGTGTTAATGTGGTACACATGGAGCACTGCTGATATGGGCATTATTCTTGACCTAAATAAAAGGTTCTTTAATGCCCGACCGCCCCCGGGTATAGCTGTTAGGCAGTTTTCGATACTGTCTGCAAAACAGATTCTTGGAATTGATTTATCCTCATGGGGAGCCCGGCTTTCCGGTATCCTGGGATAAAGTATGCCATTTTCAATTGCATTAAATGAAACATGGTATAATATCATCTTTATTCCTTTCTACCCCGGCAGCGCCGGGGATTTTTCCCGCGGCACTGCCGTTAACAAGTAGGATATTATGGATATAATTAAGGAACTTGTGCAAGTATTCTGGCGATAGCACCCATATAGCCATGATCTTCTGGGCTTATATGGTTATTGATAAAAGCATCTTCGGCTAACTCAAAAACCGCCTTATGTAACCGGGTTTCTTTTTCCAATTTGGTGTACTGGTTTTTGGTTTGTTCAAGTATAAGCTCTGTTCTTTCCCGAATTTTCCGTTCTTGTTTCAACTGAGCTTTCAACCGTTTATTCTCCAGGTACATTCTTTCAATATCTTCTGGTTTCACTATGGCTTTTTCGCTATCGATTTCCATTATGTTTAGCATTTTATTCCTCCTTTTCAGCCCATCTTCTCAAATTTCACACCGCAATAAACATATGGTTGCTGACCTTCTCCTTCAGGGTTAACTACAAACATGCCAACCCTTTTTTCATCGGCCAGTTCAGTAAAACCATGGTTGTTTATTAACCATTTGCGCACGTCATCTAAGGTTGGCTCTTGGAGATTGTCTGGTGCTTCGTACTCGTACAAGTCAGAGTACATCTTCACCTGCATATTTCTAGCAGGTAACTTTTCTTCCAACGATCCTTTTTTAGCAGGTGCCTTACTTGCTTTTTTAGAAGTTTTGGTTGCTCCGCAGGTGTTTTCTGCTGGCTGCTCACCAAATTCTCCAAATAAATTACTCATAAATCTCTCCTTTCCCAGCGAATTTTCGCAAGATATATTTTGAATTTTGCATATAAAAAAACCCCTCATCTCATCGACAAGGGGTGATATTTGAAAACTTTACACGGTTAACAAAATATCTTTTAGTTTTTTGTGGCAAGGTATTAACCATTCATTAAGAAAAGGCTTTTCTTCTACTGCTTTTAACAAAGAGTCGCCTTGCAACCCTGAGTTGTTGTGTGTACTTAATCCTAAGTTGGAAGGCATTGCTTTGAGTATATCTGGCATTTTAAATAGTTGCCAGGGTTCTTCTACCGGAATATGATTAGACCCTATACAAATCCTGCCATCCTTATACGAATTGAAATATGGGTAGTGATATACCGGGGTGTCTGGGGTTAGATTCTTATCTAGTACCGCCCATATCTTTACTTGCGACAGGAATTGATTCTCTACTTTGAAACGATAGATTAGTCCAGGGTAGCCAACAATATAATCCCGGCTTTCGTATATTATTGGGCCGATTGTTGGCTCTTTATAAAGAAACAGGCTATATCTATCAGGATTACTGGTATCTTGTATATATTTGACTGTCCCGATTGGCAATAAGGGAGTCTCAAAGGTTTCTCCATCTGTAACATCTCTTACTGCGCTGTTAAATGAGTCAATGAGATAATGAATGTCAATCTCCCTAAATTCTTTTTTGCCGTTATCTTCAAGTTCAATAAAGGCTCCATTTTCCTGGATGATAAGATGAATCATGCTGCCACCTCCATGCCTTCAGCTATTTTCCTGACCCTTATAAAAAAATCAAACATATCTTCTCTGAAAGGCCATTCATCCGCACAGAAATATATATGACTGGTTGTTTCATCGATTCTCCTATAATTAAAAGTATTTTCAGGGAGTTCTTTAGCAACCTGTTCACATATATCCGCATATGCTGCCGGTAGCAGGATTTCTGCAACCTCGCAATCTTCATCTATATTATTACTAGGAATGTCTGGATACTTATTTAAAAAGTCTTCCCGAGTGTAAAATTCTTCACCAATATTTATCTCTTGTTCTTCGGATAAACCGAAAATGATCGCTATCACACTGCGGAAAAATAGTGTCTCGCTATCACAGCAGTATGGGGTATACCCAAAATATCTATCAGTGATATCTACGCAGTCACCCAGTTCCTTTTTGATATAAAGAAGTGTTTTTAGATTATAAAGAGTGCCCAGATATTGGTCTATTATTTCTTCATTAAATCCATGATCTGAATACATCTGGCCACCCCCTAAACAAATTCCTGTGGTTTTGGTAACGGGGCTGCACGAAATTGCCAGAAATAGTGGCGATAAAGAGAATTTTTTTCTTCATTCGCCAAGATATAACTAGCGACTTCGGTTGTACCATCTTCCAGGGCACATAAATGTTCTTCGATATCCCATTCTATTTCAGGTATCGCTAATATTTCCTCGCTGATATATTCTTGCTCTAAAAGAGACATTAAACGTAAAACCCTTTGAGCTTCATCTCTTATAATATTGGGGATGTTATTGTAGGGTTTTGCGTTAGCCAATACTAAGCTATTAAGACGAGGAATATCTAAAACTTTCATAATCAACCTCCTTCCCCTTAAAAGGGATTTTGCCCCCCAAATGAGGGGCAATTTTTTACATTGCTAAAGACGCCTGTACTTCTGCTTGAGCCTGCATCCCTTTTATCCGGCGAACAGGCTCATTGATTTCAGGGGCTTCTTCTGTCATCGTTTTGTTATTTGCGGCTTTTAGTCTGCGTTTGGCTTCTCTGTGCCGTAGCTGCTGTTCGGGAGAATCTGCAAACTCTTTTAATTTGCTTTCAGTGATTTCCCGAGCCTGCCGCACTTCATCTATAGCTTCACCCAGTATTACTTCGTATTCTTCGATAAGTGCCATAACCTTTTCCGCTTCAGACTGTAATTGACCGCTTACTCGGTGCGTGGTTTTTTCCACATCAGTAGCGGATGCAATGTCATCTTTGGCTTTATTGTATAAAGCATTAAGCCGGTCTATCGCATAAATTACCGCATCTGCACGTACTTTATTTGTTACCTCGGGAGTGCGGATTACTGGAAGGGTATCTGTTACAAAAATCCCTTCTTCATAATCGTTTAACCTTTCAGCTATCCTGAGCAGCCTTTCCAGTAAATCTTCCCTTGTTGCTGGTATGTTCCAGGTACTTAAAATGCGATTTACTGGATTGCCGGCATCCTGCAGTACCTTTTGCACTAAGTTGTGAATCTGCATCTCTGAAACAAGGTCCCTTTCCTTCTGGAACCTTTCGATAGCTGCTTGTATTCGTTCGCAAACAAAATCTGGGCAGGTGTCAAATTCATACCCTGCCTCATACCCATGATAAGCGAATATTGATTGACTATCACGGAAGAATTTAATTTGCGCTACCAGCTTCCCATCTGTAGAAGTGCGATTCTGTTTATCAATTTCGGTCAATTGTATATTGCGAACTATCGGGTCTGCTGATTCATCGATAAGAATCATATTAACTTTATATTTCCTGCCAGTTTCCTTGTCATGGACATATTTCTTGGGGATATCCTGACAAGCCCTACGGAAAGCATCTGCTGGAGTAGGTGGATTGGGTGCATATTTTCCTAAATCTGCTTCATTCAGCAGCGGTATCAGATAATCATACCTGATGCCTTTTTTGCTTTCCTTTCTAGCATAAGCAAACCTCTTGCCGATATAATTGCTTTCTGCGTTTTCTACGCCAGTTACGTTATCCCATAAACTCATGGATTTTCCTCCTTTCGCCCGGCAGAACCGGGCATTAAAATTCCCGGCTAAAGCCGTACTAAAGAGAATCAGGCTAATTGCAAACAAATAAATATTATGCTATATTATATTTAGCCATTGACGGAGCGTTGGTGGTTTTTAACGATATTTTTTATTGTGTGTGCGTTGGTGTTAACTACCTAACGCCTTTTCTTTTTCTTGGCGATGGAGTGTACTAGGTCTACAATTGCTTTTAATAGCCTTATAAAAGCTGTTATAAGTATAATGAGATCGATGTACCTCCACCTCCTCTCTTACCCACCAAACGCCCCATGTATGGCGGAGAGAGAAGGTTGTATCATGGTTGACCACCTAACCTTAATTGATTAATTCACTCTGTACCCTGCAATCAAAAGCCTGTCGCAGTAATTCCGTTCCCAATTAAGGGCTTCTTCACGACTTGGGTTTGAGTAAATCTCTTTGCCGTCTGGCAACATAACAATCCATTCCTGGCGAACTTCATCAAACTCCACATGGGTTGCGCGTTTAACGTTTAACCGCCCTAGATTATTTAATGGGACTGCATCGCTATACAGGCCCTCTATTGTGCCATCCGGTCTAATGAAGATTTTTGCCATTAAAAGATCTCCCTTCTAGCTTCTAATATAATTTGGTCTGCAATATTTTTTTCGACCTTTATTATGATACTAGGATGTGGGGAGGATTCTGTAGCTGTTACATAACGTCTTACCAGTAATTCAAAAGCCCTTTTGTATAGAGCTAATTCCTTCCTATCAGCTGCTAGTTTGGATTTCAATTCTTCTAATGTTTTTTGATTTAAAATAACCGAGTTATCTTTCATCAATAGCCTCCTTTAATAATTCTTCCTCGGCATAAAATTCCGGTTTATTTTCAGAATGTTCCACTATGCCGAGATTTTGCAGAAATGTAGTTGCATCCGTACAAGAAGTACCAGTAAATCCTTCAGCTTCGACCTTTAAATCGCCAGCTGGGTTTACCGTGGTGATTACTTTTTCTTCCGGGTTGGTATTACCGTAAGTTTCATAGACTACAGAACCATCTGGCAGGGTGTTTGCGATATACTGTAATCCCTGCATTTGCACCAATTCTTCCAGTGCCGCGCAGTTATAAGCTTGCATGAATTTACTGATTTTAACTTCATTCAAAAAAGCTTCACCTTCTGAGTAACTCCATTCCTGACTCTGGATTTTTTCATTGAATAGCTTTTCTGCTTCTTTTAGGGCATCAGCATTTGCTAAATAATCACTAATGTGATTTGCCCAGAAATCGGCAACTATTTCATATGATCCATCCTCCTGCTTTTCAAATCCAATGTCGTATTCGCCTGGGAGTCTTAAAACAAGGTCGCAATCCGTCTCCTGCCCTGCATACCCTCTACATTTCCGATTGTGGACTACCATGTAACCCATTTGCGATGCTGCCTTTTTAATAGCATCAACGCTATTAAGCTTTGTTTTTACACTGAACCAATGACTCATCTATCCACTTCCTTTCAAGATGGTACTCGCGTACCCTTTTCTTGCGTGTGTCGCAAGATTTTCTTTTAAAAAACCCAATAAAAAAGACCGTGGCTGAAATTAAGTTCAAACCACGGTGTTTAGGAGGTTTTTGCAATAAAAAAAGCCGCTTATTAAAGCGGCTGTCGTGGACACAGGGATAGCGACCCCAGAAATGGGACATTTTTGTTGTCCTCTGAGCTAAGTTTAATTTTATGATAATTATATTATATATGTTAATTAAGAAAAAATAAAGGAGAATTTTCATGTATTCTCCTTTATTATTCTGCATCAACTAGGCAAATAAGACTAATTGACTATCCGCTTGCTGTAGCAGCTTTCTTCGACTGCTTTTAGTCATTTGAGATAGGTCAATCTCCTGCTCTGCCAGTATTTCACTCAGGGTTTTTAACCTTCTGGTATCCTCTAGCGTGAGGACGTCTTTGGTGATTAACGTTGCTACTTCTGCTTTATAGCTTTCAAAGATTTCATTTGAGTTTACCGTTACAATATTATCCTTTACTAATGAAAGGATGTCTATTATTCCGTTGGTATCACCGAATGAACGTAAACCTTCATTAGTTAATATTCCTTCCAAAATACCAGCTGCGCTTAACTTGCTTCCAATAAGCTGAAAACATTTTTCCTGAAGGGTATCCCTATAACAGAGAAAAATAACTTTAACTTCTTGGTCTTGGCCTATTCGCCAACTACGAGCTGATGCTTGCCTAACGGTTGAAGGAATATAGCCAGTTTGTGTCCATATGACCGTGGGACACTCCAATAGGTCCAATCCGGTTTCTACCAACTCAGGATGGCATATAATAACGTTTTTCCCTTCTCCATTGAGTTTTCTTTTCACATAAGCTTCCCTTTTTCGTGTATTAACCGTATTTGATCTTACTACTTGAGCCCTCGCCCCTGGAATTTGACCCACTACCCACTCTAATCGGGGTAAACAATCCTTCATATTGGTATAAGTGGTAAATAACAGGCATTTTCTACCCTGGGCTAACTCCGCACCAACTACTTCTTGAAGCTCCCTTTCTTTATTGTATAGCTTGGTCTTATCAATTTCTGGTAGCGACAAATAGAAGTTGAAATCTGGTTTTGATACACTGATATGGTCAGGGCCATCTGCAAGGTCTGGATAGCTTAAACAAGTATGCAGCATTATCGAAGCCATCTGGCTACCGCCTTCTTTAATGGAATTTTTGAGCTCCCACTCGATTTGTTTATAGTGATTGGCTAGATCTTCATCCATTTCAATCACATTTACAAACTCGTTTTTTGGCGGCAAGTATGGTGCAACATCACTCAGTTTTAGAAATGCGGTGACTTCCAATAACCATTCTGGGAAGGTGTTAATTGTGTAACCCGGCAGTAACTTTAACTGAGTTCTTGTATTCTTCGCTCTGCTAGACTTGCCATAAGTGCTATCTTTACTCTTGATGGTTTTCTGCCAAAACCCATATTCCATTTGGAACTTTGATCGGGATTCTTCGTTGTGTTTATACCCTTTTTCCAAGAATTTTTTGGGGTTCAGCCGCCATAATAGGTAATAAAGTCCATTTGCGTACCCATCCGCCAAAGTTCCTGTCATTCCAATAGTGTAGGTGCATTTAGCGATTAACCCGCCAAACGCCAATCCTTGGGCAGTTGAGCTTTTATACTTGTGAACCTCATCGGGAATATAGTATTGGAAATAGTCTTTTGGCAACCGCTTTTTTATAAGGTCTGCGATGGATATTTTTCTGTATCCTTTCCGGTTATTATCCGCTGCCCATAAGATTTCTCCACATTCCTTTGAGCCATGATAGCTATCAATGTTGATACATTTGTGGTTTATGGACGTATGGGATTCAAAATCATGTGGATACAGATTTACCCATATAGTATCCCCGTTATCATCTTTCTCAGGATATTTTAGGATATTACCGCATTTAGGGCAGGTACATACATCCATGTACCGGTATTGCTGCAATTCAACATCGTAGACTTTGATTTTTTTGGTATTATACCCTGGGCGAGTTATATAGCTGCCTCTCAGGGCTTCGTTTGATACAACCCAGTATTCCGGTTTTTGCGGTATTGCAGGGCTGTATCTATATGCAGCAAGAAACTCCTGCCAAGGTTTCATTTTATCGTTGGTTCCTATGACGTTAACGATAACATCAGGTATGACTTCCTGTATTTCTCTTGCCCATTTTTCTACTAAGTGTCCGGGGCAGGTGATTATACAGCGATAAGGTGTTTCTTTACTGTGATATTGACAGGTTGCTATTCCAATAGTCGTCTTGCCTACTCCCATTTGGCCGCTTATCAGCGCATTTCTTTCGACATCAAGACGCTTGGCTGCAGCCACGGCAATATCTTTTTGCTGTGGGAATAGTTTTCGAGTCATTCTATCGAACACATTGTTATCATAATCACCTGGAGTATGCAGGTACGTTACCCGCTCACCTATTTTTTCGCCAATTTCAGCAGAGTATTTTTCAATGTAATCTGCAATCCCTTCTACACCTTCGATAATGCTTTCTGTGCTAATATCATCGGTTATGAATTGGCTGATGATGTTAGCGGCATTATCTCGAAAATCTGAGGCCCATATCCTATTTATATAATAGAATCGAGCACTGTCAGGGAGATTGCCTAAGCACTCACATGGTACAAGATAAGATGTTGCTATTGCGTTATCCAAAATCAACTCCATACAATTTCTATAATATTCTTCTAATGGTGTTGGACATGGAATGTTAAGATCGTATAAATGATTGTAAATATTCGCAATAAGGTCATCCTTATTTAAACCGAATAGTAAGTTCTCGCTGTACATGAAAATCTGGTAACCCTGCTCGCTCTTTTGGGCTGGCAAGTTTATAAAACTCTCCGTAGGTTTATATATCCGCAAAGGATACTTACTATCTTCTCCCTTATAGTAAAAGGGAAAGGATCTTCTAACCATGTTGGAGTCTAAAAACTTAGCCCTGTATGCCTTGATTGCTATCTCTGTCCCGATTAACGATATTGCTCGGATTTCGTTATTGTATGTAATGATAAAATCCGAAAAGACTTCAGTCATACCTTGCTCGTAAAAACTATAAATCAATCTTTTTCCTCCTTTAGCCTACCCCAAAGGGTAGGCATTTGATTTCCTACCCCGAAGGGATCAACTAACGGAGTTTAGTTAAGCCCATTTTTGACTTCCTTCTCCACTGTTCTTTTTGGTACTGACCGTACCAGTTACATCTGCGAGAATTTTCCGCTTGATTTTAGTCGAGGGTGGTTCAATCCTCCCTTTCATAGTAAATACAAAATACTACATGTGTATCATTTTTGCATTGGTCACAAGAGCTTTTGCCATCTATACAGTTATCTGTTCTTCTGAACATACAGCTGCTACAAAGACAGTCTTGACAATGCTTATTATTGAAATAATACATGGTTCCTCCTATGCGGTCTTAGATTCGCTTCCCTTTAATTGGAAATAACTATCAAAATAGTTTTTTGAACTCAAACCGTTGAGATTGGCCGTGCGGCTGTAAAGATTTACCCAGTCGCCTTCCGCATCCTGCAGGGTGATACATACATCCTCGATATCAAGCATCCCGCTGCAAGTCGATGCCCAGGTTACTTTCCATATATGATTATTGGTATCACGCACATATGAGCCGATTTCAAATCCCATTTTTGCAGCAAACTCTCTTATTTCTTTATCCCTGAGAATTATTGATCTTTTTTGATCTTCCCGGGATAGTGTTATGAAGAATTGCGATTCGATTTCTTTTTCGGCTGGACTGCGTTTATCCAGGATGCCTTGAGCTACTTTATGCCAATACAGTCTATCTTCGTATACTCCTTTACGCATTTAATTCCCCTTTCTAGGTCTGAATGAACCCTGCAGAATTAAATACCCATCCTAAGTATTGAAGTTTTTCTTTGAAAGGTTTGCCTTTCAAAAACTCCTGATCAAAACACTCTGCACGATGGGCGTATAAGCCTTGCTGTATGAGTTCCTTTTCAAAGGGTTCAATCTCTCGGTACAAAGCACCATTCTTATGTTTCAATGTTACCGTTTTCAGCCTTTTCCCTTTTTGATTAAAAACAATCCATTTTGACCGATATTCAGCCATTAAAGAACCTCCTTTACCGGATTTCCCTTATCCTGCTACCGTTTTCGCCTGGCTCTTTGGTTAGAATATAAAACACAGAAGATGAGGTTTTCCTGGTTACATGAGATTCCTCCCCAGTTTCCATATCAATCTCGGTGTTGGATACTTCGTGGTTCTCATATCTGCCTGATAAAAAATGACCTGGCATCTTGCCGTCAATATACCCACCTACTGCAAGAAGGGCTAAGAGGGCTTTGTCCAGGTAGTAGGGTGCCGTAAGATTTTTAATACCATTTTTAGGTTTGAGTTTTTCTAAGAATGACATTGTTTTGCTCTCAGCGGCCGCCAGCATTTCATCATAATGAGTCACTTTAAATACCCTTATAAAGCCTGGATTAATTTGTGGTATGGCATAAATAGGGTCGTTTAATGCTTGTAGCTCCGGTAATTTACCCTGGGTCACAAGGGCGATTTTTTCTTCCCACCATTCCGGACTTGCAGTGATACGTTCCAGGGGTTTTTTAACTCCGAAAACTACCACTTGATTAAACTCCTGGTACTCTGGATCGGGATATTTACATATCCGAACATCTGAGAAGTTTTCCAGAATAGTTTTGAGTACAATTTGTCCACGGTACTCAAATAGACTTTTTGGCACGATGTAGCAGAGTATTCCCTTTGGGGCTATATACTGTATTACCCGATTGAGAAATACCTCTTCATACCTCATTTTCCCCCCGGCGACCCAATCATAAGGCGGGTTAACAAAAGCCAATCCGAATGCCCGATTAGAGATTATTGAATTCTCGAATGGGCCGGCAAGCACTTTAACAAAACGCTTCTGTTTTGCTTCTAGTGCCCTGGCTGTATGCAACTCCATACCGAATAAGAAGTTACCTTCTGGACATATTTCCAGTAGTGCATCTCCAGGCCCGCAACAGGGGTCCAAACAAGTAGTGCCTTTTAAGGGAAACTCAAGATAAGACTTTATAATTCTTCTTATCCTATCCTGTGTTGGGATATACTGCAGATTGGCTTGCGATGCAAGTCTAGCCATCCAAACACCCCCTTAATTCTTTAAAAAGGCTTTTGATAATCTCAAGGAACGGTATTAATTTTTTTCGTTCCTTGTCGTAATCACTTTGGGATGGCCATCCCGTTTTCTGGTCAATTACTGGTTGCAGTTTTATAACGGGTTTGACTGCCAGCGTTGTCCCCTGGCATCTGAAACCATGCAGCAGCATAGCCAACTCTGGATTTTTCCCCCATGCTTTCCATAGCATTAGACCATACAAACCTGACTCTTTTAGATTTGATAGGTCTGGTCGGGGATCGACAAACTTTGTTTTCCCGTCCTTCTTTATGAAAAAGTCCGGCATTTTCAATGATATCCACTCCTTCCCCGCGTACTTCGCAGGATTTATTTTGAGTTAAAACCCAATAAAAGAAGCCCCCATTTCTGAGGGCTTCTTTTGATAGAATCTACTTATATTCGCCTTTGAATTGCATGGTCCCTGTGCCGTTCATTTCTACATCCACTGTTTTCCTCTTTACGTTTATATCGGGTTTTATGAAAGGCGTCAAAAAGAAATTAACGATATTTGCAAACTTCCTCAAATTTTTGACCGCTTTCAAATCTGCTTCGGTTAAGAGGTTTGTTCCACACTTGGGACAAGGTTTATTTAACCACACTTTATAATCCTCGTAGACTACGGAATCATCTTTGAAATCACAGTCGGGATTGTCGCATTTAATGCCTTCAATTTTTAATACTACCGGCTGCATTTTACCCCTCCTTATGTATCTCTCGTATCCTTTGGGCTAAAGCCCATGATCTGGCGCCGATATTGTTGAGCGAACTACGGTGTTCTTCGTGCCATCTATCTCGCCATTCCTTTTTGCTTTCTTTACTTTCAAGTTGAATAAAATTCTGTTTGTATATTTCTCGTTTTTGCGAGTTGCCGATTACAACACCATCCAGGCATTCAGCTATTTGTCTCCAACCTTGGTTAGTGATCTGGTCAATATAATCCGATAAACCCATATCGAATTGCTTATAAAACCATTCGTCACAGCCTCCAAAAAGGAATATAGGCATTTCGAGATTGCCATCAACCTGTTGAATGGCATATTGACATTCACCCAGCAATAATGCAGCGATACAAGCTGTTCCAAAATCCTTTGATTCCAAGGTGTATGTATCACTAAAATTGATAATTTCAAATATCATGACACACACTCCTTCAAGCCGGCCGAATTATAGCAATCGGTGCAAACAGGAATATACTTTTCCGTATCCCCAATGTCTATATATTGGCTATCAGGATTGAGTTTTTGAGTGAATATAGCTTCTTTTCCACAAGAGCAGATAGCAGTTAGTTTAGTGACGCTGTCCGCTATTGCCATCAACTTATCCATCGAGCCAAACGGCTGTCTGCGATAATCCATATCCAGTCCACTTACGATTACGATTCTACCCTGGTCTCGCTGGACTTGACAAAACGAAACTATCTCTGGCCCGAAAAATTGGCCCTCATCCAATAAAATAACTTTTGTGGTCGGTTTTATAGGATGCAGACTTGCTACTTTGATTGGATTTAAGTTCACTTCGCCCCTGATGGTCTTAATGGTTGTGGATTGGTCGCGAGTGTCTACCGCAGGTTTTATAGCAATATAACTGCACCCTGCCAGCACATACCTTTCCAGCCTACGCAACAACTCAGTAGTTTTTCCAGAGAACATCGGTCCGGTGATTACTTCGATATTTCCCATATTGGTATAAACCTCCTTTCCTTGCGTATAGCGCAAGATCAAATTTTTAATATTTCTTATTAAAAAAGCCGCTCATTTGAGCGGTATATTGCGGTATCGTATTTTACTTGGAATGTGTCATTAACCAGCGAATGTTTCCATTGCCTTCAAAGCTTTTACGTACCACTGATCATTGATAGTATCCATGGTAATGTCTTTAAGATCATCTTCAGATTCAATAATACCCCACCAACTCTCCATGCCAAAGACAATTTTTTTAAGATCGAATACATAGATAGCCGGGTTTGTAAAAGGTATAATGGTTACTACCTTGGTTTCCTCATCATAAGATACAGACGGACCACTCGGAAGTTCACCGAGGAATAAACCTAAGAAAGTCTTACCTTCGTACCCCTTAACGCAGGGACGGATACGCACAAACTTACCGATTGATTCTTTGTAAAGGCTGTATGAATCCCAGTCAACCTTAATTTCGCTTACTTCTATGGGATACTCAATATACTTAGATTTATAATCATCACAGATGAAATTCTCTTTCCATTCAAAGGCTTCCCTGTTAATTCCCATGAACCCTGACGGTTCGGTTTTCGCCCATATTGCCTGGTATTCCGAATTGTTTTTTAAAGTAGGGCAGTTAGACAGAAAACTTTTTCTACAAGTGTTACAATTCCTTCTCGCTTCTTCGGTCATTAATTACCACTCCTTCGCATTATAAAAATATCCCGCCCTTCGGGGCGGGATTTCTTTTGTGGATTCCTTTTACTGAACCACAACTTTTGACATTTGCAGTTTTTTATTGGCTTCTAAAAGTTTTAAGCAATAAAACTTAACCATAAAATCATCTTGCTTTTCTTGATACTCTTTAATTTTTTGGGTGTAGTAGTCAAGATGATCCTTGAGTTCATCAAGCAGTCTATTGCTTTCCTTAACCCACTCCTCATGCGAGGGGTTATCAATGCTGCTATACATATTTGAACCTCCATCTTTTAATTCATTCGCTACAAACCCCCGGCTTTAACCGTGGGGTCTATGACCACATTTCATCCCAATCCCAATCTAGTTTTTGACCACAGTGATAACAGTGATTCGCAATTCCAGTTCCAGTGAAATTGCCGCCACAAGCAGGACAGGAATAAGCGGAAGTATATCTTATTTCTTGTTCTCTATCTTTTAAAGGCTTCACAGGTATTTGTTTTTTTATAGCGTCATTTAACTCCTGCGCTAATACATCGGTTTCTTCAGTGTGTGAATTCAAATAGCCTACTCCATTTGCGAAACAACTTCGTATTTTCATGGCTTGTTTTTCATTCATTCGTCTTTCCCCTCCCATTCTCCGCAAGTATCATCATAGAATGTAGGAACTCCGTACATATCGCTGTCCTTATTCCCGCAGCAAAATTCTATATAACCCATATTTTGCGGTTTTGAGAAATCTCTTTTGTTATATTTGCAATTTCCACATACTTCTTTCACGTTGCTCACTCCTTCACATTTTATCAAAGCTCTGCAGGAAGTACCCCATCTTCAACGCTGTAGCGTAAACGGGGAGTCCACAAGATTTTTAATTATTTCCCCGCCCCGAAGGGCGGGATTTCTTACATTAAAGAACGAGCTTTTTGCATGAAATATGCCATATCTCTAACAGGCTCACAAATCAGCCCAGGTGAATATTCTGAAATATATTTACATGCCAATTCCAATGCCTTCTCCACGATATCTATATCTCGCTCATTCTTTAAAGCAAAATCTCTAGCCAGAACTTCGTTAAACATTTGTTCGTATTGACCGTCGTCAACGATAAATAAGCCCTCGTCATCTTGTTGGACTACATATTCTGCGCCCTTTGTGAAGTCATCGTCCTCGCTGATAAAGATTAAAATATC
>Ga0334882_1002300_pt1 | contig 19921 bp, 16 predicted proteins | sample GraSluR1_MG_5_FD_207226 | JGI IMG/M metagenome (GOLD analysis project Ga0334882, IMG submission 207226) | Sludge microbial communities from methane-producing bioreactor in Wageningen University, Netherlands - Granular Sludge_15_04-R1 | ecosystem: Engineered > Bioreactor > Anaerobic >...
AATATGCACCCATTCCACCAGTATTAGGGCCCTTATCCCCATCTCTCAATTTTTTATGGTCCTGGGATGAAATCATTGGGACAATATTAGTACCATCACTAAAAACCAGCATAGAGAGCTCTTCCCCAGTAAGATATTCTTCAATTATGATTTTATTGCCTGCCTGACCATATTTTCTTTCCTTCATGATATTTATTATTGCCTCTTCTGCCTGGGTCAAATTATCTGCAATAAAGACTCCCTTACCTGCAGCCAGTCCATCTGCTTTTATTGCTAAGGGAAAGGCTTGTTTCTTTAAATGAGAAATCGCTTTTTTATCATCATCAAAAACCTGGTAATTGGCAGTAGGAATAGAGTATTTATTCATGAGATACTTGGCAAAGACTTTACTGGATTCTATTTCAGCGGCTTCCCTGGTTGGGCCAAAAATTGGAAAACCATGTTCCTGAAACAGGTTGACAATTCCTAAAGATAAGGGTATTTCCGGACCAACAATAGTTAAATCTATCTTTTTGTCATGAACAATTTTTAATAAACCTATAAAATCCTCTACTTCTACATCTATGCATTCTACTAACAAATCTATACCTGCATTACCAGGGGCACAATAAATCTTATTTACTTGGGAGCTTTTCGCTAATTTCCAGACAATTGCATGCTCTCTTCCGCCACTACCGATAACCAATATATTCAATTGAATACCCTCACAATCTATTTTTTATGTAATATTATTTTGGCCAATTAAAAATCATACTTTAGTATTTTATCGACAAATGATATATAGTGCAAATTATCAATTAACTTATTATATCTAAATTGTATTGATTATTAGTTTTTTAAACTACATACTAACAACCAATAATTATCGACTGATTTTGGTGTTCTTAGTTATCACCATGTTTCTGCTTCATATTATTTAGTTCTCAATATTCAGCTTGGCTGGATTTAATCTGAAAATTATTAACTTGATTTATCTATCTATCTATGTTAAAACTGTCTTTTTTATATTTGTATTTTATCTTTTATCCAAAGACTGATTACTTCTCTTCAAATTCCTATTTCCAAGGTATTTCCCCCGATACGCAATACGCATGACTCAATACTGTTTTTAAAACACTTCATAGCTGAGATAGCGTAATAGGCTATTTAATGAACCAGTAGGATATAAAAAAAGACTATCAGGGATTTTAATTCTCTCTTCAAAACTTGCTCCTATCTTTTTTAAATCCAGGGCAGTTTTTTCATTTTTAAACATCTGCACTAAAACTCGTTCTTTGGCTAACAATAAAGCACTATATTTTATTGAATTAGGTTTTTGCTTTGTATGGCCTAAATAACTAAAGATAAGCGATTTAGGGCTTACCGAATATCCCGGCTTCTGAACAACACTAATCATTAGAGGGCAAAATTCTCCATTGGCATTTTCAATAATCGGCATTTTTTTCAAACGGTGGTGGTAATCAATGTAAGTGTGCTGGCTATCACTCATCTCAATATTGACACCCAATTCTTGCATACAGCTTTTTTTTAAAAATGGAATTATATCAGTTTCTATTTCTATTCTACCGCCAACGGCAGATAAAGATGCTTTTCTTTTGTTTTCATCATATATCCATTCCTTGCTATCTTGCAGTCCAAATATATATTGATTTTCGTATTTTAAGAATACAGATGCATAAAGCTCAAAATGGCCTTCTATTTTTGATATTTTTTCTACAAAATCTTTGATCCAGGTTCTATTCAATCGAATATCTCCTTTCTCTATTAATCTCTATTAATAATTTTTAAAATATTATGCCAGATAAGCATTAGAAACATATTGTAATACCATACGATGCGTATTAAAAAAAGAAGCATTAATGGCAATACAGTGTCTCATTATATTAATCCATTTTTCACGTTGATGATAATAGGTTGGAATTATTTTTGAATCTAATTTTTGATATAGGGAATCAGCCTCTTCATGGTTAATACTTTCAAAATTTGCAGCAGAACCAATTGACCATCCAGTAATATCCTCGATACAGCCTTCCACCCACCATCCATCTAAAATACTAAAACTCGGTACACCATTATGAGCAGCCTTCATGCCTGAAGTACCTGAAGCTTCTTTGGGTTTTCTGGGTGTATTTAGCCATAAATCCACCCCACTGGTTATCATCTTTCCCAGATTCATATCATAATTTTCCAAATAAACTATTTTTATATGCTCTTTTAAGTGCTGAGATTGCTGAGTAATTTTTTTTATTAATTCTTTCCCAGAGTGATCTGCGGGATGTGCCTTACCGGCGAAAACAAGTTGTATTTTTCCTCTAATCTTAGCAATTTCAGTTAGTCGAGCAGTATCATGGAAGATTAAATCAGCACGTTTATAGGCGGTAGCTCTTCTGGCAAAACCAATCGTTAAAATATCTTCATCAAAACTTAATTTGTGTTTTTCGTTAATAAAATCAATTAATTCTTTTTTTGCCTTTTGGTGAGTATCCCAAACTTCATTATCAGGTATATTCAAGGCATATCGTAAACTAAAGGGATCTAATTTCCATCCGGGTATATATTGGTCATATAGTTCAGAAAATTTTTTATTTGTCCAGGTAGCTGAATGAATGCCATTGGTAATTGAATCAATATGATATCCGGGAAACATCTCTCTGGAAACCATGCCATGTCTCTTGGCTACACCATTAATATAATGACTCATATTCAAAGCCAATTGAGTCATATTTAAATGTTCAGTTCCTGCTAATTCCTGTAATAAATGATATGGAATATGTTCTCCTAGAACCTTTTTTACCAATTCATAGGTAAACTTATCCATACCAGCAGGTACCGGGGTATGTGTTGTAAACACACACTTGTTTTTTACCTTTGCAATCTCCAGCTGATTAGTTTCTTTGTTTAAGTGATTATTTAACAATTCCAGCACCAATAGACTTGCATGACCCTCATTCATATGATATCTGGCAATATCATGATAGCCCAGCTCATGGAGCATCTTTACCCCACCAATGCCTAATATTATTTCCTGCGCCAAACGATACCTATCATCACCTCCGTATAAATAATAAGAAAGACTACGGTCATATTCACTATTTTCCGGTATATCAGCATCTAAAAAATATACCGGAACCATGTCTCCATCCAGCCCTCTCACCATATAGACCCATGCCTGAATATCAACAGTTCTTTGCTCGATCTCCACTTGCACCCTATTTGGTAATTTCTGCAAATATTCATCTGGGTCCCATTGCTCAGGAAATTCCTGCTGGTAGCCACCCTGGTCTATTTTCTGCTTAAGATAGCCTTTTTTATAAAGAAGGGTAATTCCGAGCATGGGGACTCCCAGGTCCGCTGCAGAGCGAATAGTATCACCCGCTAAAACACCTAATCCGCCACTATAAGTAGGAATTTTTGAATCAACACATATTTCCATTGAAAAATAAGCAATTTTATTTTCTTTTTTAATGCACTCTTCTTGTTCAAATAATAAGCCTTTTTTTGCTTCCATTATTTCTCCCCATCATAATATAGAGTAATTATAAATAATTTAACAATCAATTTCATTTTTTTAAATAAAATTTATCAAACTTATTTGATTGTATCATATTTGAGCAAATTATTTGAAGGCATTTAAACTAATAATATTACCTATTATTTAATAAATTTTTTATAAACTTTTTATGATAAGTTAAAAATGATAATATATAATATTAAAAAGCTAAATATCTGCAACTGCATCTTTGAATCACGGTTTAGTTGACAATATTATTATATTTGCATTGTTTATCGTAAAGTTTGTTATAACAACACAAAAGGAATATAAATAAATACAACATGACTATACAGCGGCGTCTCTGGATATCTAATTTAATATTGATTTTTATCACGATTGTCTTATTAATTGGTGTTAGTTTAATTATTACTGAACATTTTCAGAATTTTCTTGGTTTGCCCTCACCGGATAATGAGAGAACCCCGTTGAATCGCGCCCTCTATAGGGCAGAGAGAACCCTTATTAAAATTATTGAAACAGAACCCGAGCGTTTTCTGGAGCATGATTATTTACAACAAATTGATGACTTTATTAATTCTTTAAATACTGGACTAATTGTTCAAAAAGAAAATGAATTAATCTATTTTTCTCCTTTTATTGCCTCATCAGGATTTAAGGAAGGAGACATATCTTTTACACAATACGAGATGGAAACAGAATCCGATAATGTAACAAGGATTTCAGAAAATCTATTTATAAAAACAATCCCTCTTCTATTTAATGAACATTCTCAAGGTAAAATATTTTTAGTTTATGATTCAACTTCTGCATCCCAGGAATTAAACCAATTTAAAAAATCAGTTATTTATACATTAATCTTATTTTTAGTCATAATCATCAGTATAAATACACTAATTACTTATTTTTTATCAAAGCAGATTGTAAACCCGCTAACTCGCTTAAAGAATGCAGCTATGCAAATTAGAAAAGGCAACTATGATTTTCATCTAAAATCCCCTTCCAAAGATGAGATTGGCGAACTATTCCAAAGCTTCGAGGAAGCTCGGAAACAACTTAAAGAATCAGAAGAAACGAAAAATAAATATGAACAAAACAGAAATGAATTAATTACTAATATTTCCCATGATTTAAAAACTCCAATCACTACCATCAAAGGTTATATCGAGGGAATTATGGACGGTGTCCCTAAATCAAAAGAAAAACGGGATAAATATTTAAAGACTATTCATCAAAACGCAATACATATGGAATCTTTAATAGAAGATCTGTTTCTACTTTCAAAATTCGACCTTGGCCAATCTTTCTATCAATTTGAAAATATTAATATAAAAGATTATTTGGCTGATTCCTATGAAGAATTACGTTTCAACCTTGCAGAAAAAGGTATTAGCCTTGAATTTGTAGCCAACTATAATGAATCAAACCCTGTTATGGCTGACCGTCAGCAATTAAAAAGAGTGATTCTTAACATCATTAATAATGCTATAAACTTCAAAAAAGAAGCTAATTCAGTAATCAAAATGATATTAACTGAAACCGAAAGTGAAGCAATTATCGAAATCAGTGATAATGGAAAAGGTATCTCTAAAGAGATGCTTGATAAAATTTTTGAACGATTCTATAAAGCAGATAAGGCTCGTTCAAACAAGACACCGGGAACTGGTCTTGGTTTGCATATTGCCCAAAAAATTATTTCCGACCATGGAGGCCGTATTTGGGCTCAAAGTAAAAAAGAATATGGTACTAGCATATTCTTTGCCCTGAAAAAGACCAGACAAAATCCGGAAAATTGAACCTTTTAAAGAGGAAATAAAAATGAAAAAAATTTTAATAATTGAAGACCAGCAAAGCATTGCAGAATTAGAAAAAGATTACCTGGAAATCAATCAATTTCAAGTAGATATAAAAAATAACGGCTTGGAGGGACTTGAACAGGCTATAAGCAAAGACTATGACCTTATTCTTCTTGATTTAATGTTACCGGATATTGACGGTTTTGAGGTCTGTAAAAAAATCCGGGATAAAACAAATATTCCTATATTGATTATCTCTGCCAGAGGAGAAGATATTGATAAAATACGTGGTCTCGGTTTAGGAGCGGATGACTATATAAGCAAACCTTTTAGTCCAAATGAACTTGTAGCCAGGGTTAAAGCTCACCTGAATCGTTTTGACAGGCTTACCGGCAAGAATAAGAAGGCAAATCATGAGATTCACATAAAAAACCTTAGCATAAATCAGGATTCACGCAGAGTCTTTTTAAATAATCAAGAAATAAACCTCACCACCAAGGAATTTGAGATATTAAATTTTCTGGCGTCTCATCCTAATATTGTATTTAGCAAAGAACAATTATATGACCACATATGGGGAGATGATTCTTACGGAGATATTGCCACGATTGCCGTGCATATTAAAAAAATAAGGGATAAAATTGAGAAAGACCCTCAAAATCCTCGTTTTATCGATACATTATGGGGCTCTGGTTACCGTTTTAATAGCTAAATAGATCAGAAAACTAACTCGATACTTTTCTGTAAAATAGTTTCCAATAACCTTTTTTCTATATCCATAATGTCTATACGTTACAAATATTTAAACTTATTTCTTATCTGTATCAATTTATTTTTTTAGTTTTAATAATTATTATTCCCCGGTTCTACCACCCTTAGTTCATATTTTCTTTAAAGGAATCTTTTAGTTGCTGATATATCTGCAAGAAAACCTTGTATTGTTTTTCATATATCTCGTTCGTTTCGGAATAATTGATTTCCCGGTCAAATTGGATTATCTCGTTAACTTTATCCTCGATAGATGGATATAGACCTATAGCTTTACCGGCAATAAGCATGTTACCCACCAATCCTGTATCAGCCATCTGAACAGTATGAATTGGTTTTTTCAGTATCTTACCTAAAATATCTAACCAGTAAGGACTTTTTGAACCACCTCCTACTGCTCTTAATTCATTGATTTTAATGCCCAGTGATTCTACTGTTTCTAAGTTATTCCGTAAGGCAAAAGAAACACCCTCCATAACTGCTTTAATAAAATGTGCTTTTTTGGAAAACAGGCTAATACCGAAAAATACTCCTCGGGCATAAGCATCCCAATAAGGGGTTCTTTCTCCATTTAGATAAGGCAGAAAAATAAGACCGTCTGATCCATCAGGAATATCTTGAATTGATTGGTTGTATTGTGAAAAAATATCTTTATCTATTTCTGATTCTTTGTTGTCAAAAGCATTTCTAAACCAATTTAATGATTCACCTGCAGTCTGCAGAATCCCGAGAGTTATCCATTTATTTCGTAGACAATAATTCCAGCATAGGGTTCTCTGGAAAGAATCAACAAGTGGTTGATTTGAACACACAGACACAACACCGGCAGTCCCGATAATGACTGTTCCCTGGCCATCTCTTACCATTCCTGCACCCAGTGCAGCTGCTGAATTATCTGAACTACCATTTGCTACAGGAATACCAGCAGGGATACCGGTTAATTCTGATACTTCTTTACTTACTTCTCCCATAATTATATCAGAAGGATTAACTTCCGGGAAAAAAGAAGAAGGGATATCAAAATAATTCAACATTTCATCTGACCAGTGGCAATTTCCAACATCAAAAAGCAATGTCCCACTTGCTTCAGAATAATCAGTCATCATTTTACCGGTAATAAGAAATTTTAAATAATCTTTTGCAACCAGTACATGCTCTACTTTTGACCAGATGTGTGGCTCATTTTCCTGGACCCATGCTAATTGGGGGGCAGTATAGGTAGTTGTAGCAAAATTGTTGGTTTTTTTAAATATAAATTGGGCATCCTCTGGCTCTTTGGTTATTTTTTGAATAATTTTATGGCTTCGCTGATCCATCCAGGTAATTGCTGGTCTTAGAACATGAAGATTTTTATCCAGTAATACATGGGTATGCATCTGGCCACAGATACCAATTGCAATAATATCCTTCATCTTTTCTTCATGTTGGCTATTCAACTGTTGACATATAGATAAAAAACTATTCCACCATTCTTGTGGTCCCTGTTCAGCAAAACCTGATTGGGGGGCTAAGATAGGATATGATCGGTAACCGGTCGCGATAGCATATCCTGATTCGTTAATCAAAGATATTTTCATTCCTGTCGTACCTAAATCGATGACCAAAAAAAGTTTCATTTTACTATATCCTTCCTTTCCATCTTTGTTAAATGTTTGCTACACTATAAATCGTTACCAAAACCATAATATTAATATTATGGTTTTACATTAAGGTTAATAAAAGCTTATTCAAAAATATCAATTTTGTAGTGGTATAGTAATTATTTAATAAATAATACTCATATCAACTATTTAGCAAATTTAGTGCCTTTCGATAAAGAAATTGCCGCTAAAGCCAAAACTACACCGCGTGCTATATATTGATAAAAGGCTGATACTCTTAATAAATTTAATATATTATTTAAGCTGGCCATTATCAGTGATCCAAAAAATGTACCAGTTAATGAACCAAGCCCACCGGAAAAACTCACTCCTCCAAGTACCGAGGAAGCAATTGCATCCAGTTCAAACCCCTGGCCTGCCATAGGATAAGCTGAATCTAATCTTGCAGTCATCATAATTCCTCCCAATGCAGCACAAAAACCTGAGAAAGCAAAGACAAATATTTTTATTTTATCTGCCTCAACTCCAGAATATCTTACTGCCTCTTCATTTCCTCCGATAGCGTAAATGTAACGCCCATAGCGTGTACGGGATAAAATCAACTGGCCTAATATATAAACAATTAACATTATGTAAGCAAGGCCAGAGATTGGACCCCAATAAGAAGCCATTACAGTTAGCTCTTCGGGAAAAATAGAAATAGGAACACCTCCGGTTATGATTAGGGCAAACCCTCTTGCTGCTGCCATCATAGCCAGCGTTGCTACGAAAGAAGGAATCCTCATTTTTGCTACCAGCAGTCCATTAATTAATCCACAACATGTACCTAATAGTAAGGCACATAATATTGCTAAATAAACATTAAATCCAGCTGTTTTTATTAAAGCCCCTACAGCTGCTCCAGAAAATGCTAAAACTGAACCAACAGAAAGATCAATTCCTCCTGTTAAAATTATGTACGATTGCCCAGCCGCTAGAACTGCAATAATAGCTACCTGGGATAAAAGGTTCCTTATATTATTGTAGGTTAAAAAATGGGGAGACAGTACACTGGCTACAATCATTAGCCCTATTAAGGCAATAAATGGGAACATTTCCCTATGAATAAATAATTTCTTAATAAAGTCCGGTAGTTTAATTATGCTTTTCATTGAGTATTTTATCCTCCTGTTTATTATGTTCAACTCCCATTGCACTGGCCAATACCTTATCCTTTTCCGCTTCACTACTTTTATAGCGGTCTATTATCTGCCCTTTCCAAAGAACCAGTATATTGTTTGCCACAGATAATACTTCATCAATTTCAGAGGAAAATATCAAAACTGCCATTCCTTCTTCGGCTAACCGTTGAATTCGCTTCAATATCTCAGATTTGGCCCCTACATCTATTCCCCGGGTAGGTTCATCTATCATTAATATCTTAGGGTTTGTCTCCAGCCATTTACAAAGCACTACCTTTTGCTGATTTCCTCCACTTAATTCTTTGACCAATTGTCTAAAGCTTGAGGTAGCTATTTTAAAATTATCTATCCAGTAATGACAAACTTTTTCCTCTTTTTTAAAATCAATCATTGAGCACCAGGAACAAAACTTATTTAAATCTGGAAAAGTAATATTTTTTGCTACATCCATATTGGGTACAATCCCGTGTAAGCGCCTGTCTTCGGGCACATAAGCAAATCCGTGCCGAAAAGCAATATTTGCCGAAGTAATATTTACTTTTTTTTCGTTAATGTAAATCTCCGGAGCTGATTCAAGCGGCTCAATACCCCATAGAGCCCTGGATAGTTCAGTTTTCCCGGCACCCAAAAGACCGGTAATCCCTAGTATTTCTCCAGACCTAAGTTCAAAATTAATATCTTTTATCCTGGTTCCTATTAAACCTTTTGTAGTTAAATTTCTTACCTTGAGAACAGGGGGCTTTTCAGAATAAAATTCATGTGGGCTAAATCTCTTAAGGGATCGGCCTGCAACCATTGAGACTACCTTATTCATGTCAACTTCTTCTGGAATAACTGTACCAACTAATTTGCCATTTCTTAATACGGTTATTTTATTACAGATTCGGAAAACCTCGTCTAACTTATGTGTAACATAAATCACAATTGCCCCGTTTTTCTTTAAACTATCTATCACCTGGAACAATTTATCAATTTCTGATACCATCAGCGAAGAGGTTGGTTCATCCATAATAAAAATCCTGGCATTCTGGGAAATTGCACGGGCAATTTCAACCCTTTGCTGGTCACCCATACTAAGATTTTCTACCTTTTCGTGTGGATCAATTCCTCCACCCAAAATGTCCAATACTTTTTTAGAGGTTTCATATTCAGAGGAAAAATCCACAATCCCCATACTATTTACCGGTTCAAATCCCAGCATGATATTTTCCATTACATTCATATTTCTCATTAAGCTCAATTCTTGGTGAATCATGGCTATACCGTGCTTTTTTGCCTCGTTAGGATTTTTAATTTCTATATCCTTTTCATCTATTCTGATTTCTCCTGTGTCAGGTAAATAAATTCCATTTAAAATCTTTCCCAGCGTTGATTTTCCTGCCCCATTTTCACCAAGAAGCCCCAATATTTCTCCGGCTTTTACTTCTATACTAACATTATCCAAAGCTTTTACACCTGGAAAACTTTTACATATATTCCTTATTTCTAGTTTCTGCATTCATGCTCCTCCAAACAAACATTCATAATGAAAAAAATTATAGGCGGGCAAAAATGCCCGCCTATTTTATTTGTTTATCTAGGAATAGGTGTAGGAGTTAAAATTAATTCTGCTGCTTGATCAATATTATCCGCAGTTACAACCAAGCTTGGTGTTCCAAGATGAAGAGAACCTGTTGGTTCATAAACCGGGATTTCCTCAGGAGGAACCCATCCTTCTGCCAGGCTTGCATAAGCAGCATGAACTCCCCAGTAGCCCATCAAATATGGTGCCTGTGCAACGGTAGCATCCATCTCACCTTTACGAATTGCTTCAAATGCATCTGTTATAGCATCGAATCCAACAACAACTACGCCATCAGGATATCCAATTTCCATTCCTGCTTCTTTCATTGCAGTAATTGCACCAAGAGCCATCTCATCATTAGCAGTTATTATAGCATCAATATCTTTATCAGTTGCCAGAATATCTTGCATAACATTGAGACCTGTTGAACGGTCAAAATTTGCTGTCAATTTTGCAACAACTTCTACATCACCGGCTTCTCCAAGAGGCTCAAGAATATTCATAAAGCCCTGGCCACGTTCAATTGCTGCTGAGGAACCAGGCGTACCATCAAGCACAACAACTCTCCAGGGTTTTTCTTTTCCTGAATCATCTAACAAAGCTATCATTTTTTTGGCTCCCTCTTCTGCTGCAACCACATTATTTGTTCCTATATAGGCTACCTGACCAACATTTCTGACATCCCTATCAGCAGTGAATACCGGAATGCCTTCTGCAATAACCTGCCTCACAGCTGGTACTAGGGCGTCAACATCTGTGGGATTCAGTATTAAAGCATCAATTCCTAATACAACTGAATCTTCAACCTGACGAACTTGTTGGGCTGAATCATCTTGAGCATCATAAGTTAAAACTTCTACACCCAGTTCTTCAGCTGCATCTTCTGCACCTTTGACCAGGTCTACAAAAAACGGATGGGCCATATTACAAACCAATACGGAAAATTGCATATCACTAGCTGCAGAAGCTCCTGTAAACATTGTTCCTATCAATAGTAAAACCATTAGTATTCTTAAAAAATGTTTTCTCATTTAACACACACTCCTTAAATTAAAATTTAAATACAGAAAATAATATTATAAAATAATAATTTTTCTATAAATTCACCCCCTTTACTATTTGATGAGTCTATGTTCTTTCTGAAAATTTATATTATTTGTATTTAATTTCTGGCATGTTTCACCAATTACCAATTGAGCAGGAATCCTGATTTCTTTATTATTTCGGTAATTAGCATCATTAATCATTTTCATTAATTCGCTCATTACTACCCTACTAATCTCTTCTAATAATTGCTTTACTGTAGTCAACTTTTTAAAATAATTATCTGAAGTGCCGTCAAAACCGATAACAGATAAATCGCCAGGTATATCTAAACCCAATGATAATGCTCCAGAAATAATACCCTCAGCCATCAAGTCATTAGCACAAAATATTGCAGTTGGCATTTTGTCCAGTGATAAAAAATATTTTATGGCTTTAAGTCCGCTATCTTTCTTGAAATCACCGGTAAAAATATATCTTTCATCAAGAGGTAACCCGTATTTTTGCACAACGTCTAAATATCCTTTTTTTCTTTCATCTGCAGTCTTTATACCCTCAGGCCCCCCAACAAAAGCTATTTTCTTATGCTGTAAACCTACCAAATATTTAACAGCTTCATTAGCTCCCTCTCTATTAGCAGATGTAACCAATAAATAATCCCGATTACACTTAACATAACGATCTATGCAAATTACAGGGCATGAGTTATCTATTTTATTGATTGTATTGGCTGATACGCCTTCAGTCATAATCAATCCAGCGATTTTACTCATATTGATATAATTAATATACTTTAGCTCCCTTTCTCTACTATTGTCAGTATCACATATTACTAAAGAATAATTTTGATCAAAGGCTAACTTATTTAACTCCCTTATTAACCCTGTGAAAAATGGATTCATAATATCAAAAACAAAAAATGCTATGCTATTTGATATTTTTAAACTTAAATTTTTAGCAATTTGGTTAGGAGCATAATGGTATTTCGCAATAACCTTCCTGACATTTTCTCTGGTATTGCAGGAAACCTGTGTAGGTGAATTAATTACCCTGGAAACAGTAGCTGTAGAAACATTACATATTTTCGCTATTTCTTTTATTGTCATTGACATGGATCATTTAACCTTCCATCTCAAAATGGTAAATAAATGATTATTTAAAATTAGTGCAGGTATTCATTACTGTGCATCAATATATACCTTTATTCCACACTCCAAACCAAAATTTTTTAAATAATCAATTTCTTTTTTATTTACTGCCTTAAGCTCTTTTAGCCTATAATCACGACCTAAACCTTCATATTTACTTTTACCCAATCGGTGATAGGGCATAATTTCAACTCTTTGAATATTTTTTAAATTACTTAAAAGTTTATATATATCTTTTTGTACATTATTTTCATCATTATAACCTGGCACAAATGGTACTCTTACAATTATATTATTAAAAACCTGATTAAGTCTTTTTAGATTATCGATAATTAGCTTATTGCTTACACCAGTATACTTTTTATGCAAAATCGAGTTAATATGCTTAATGTCATAATAAATCAGGTCAGTATAAGGTATAATTGAGATAATATTGGACCATCTTGTAAAACCACATGTTTCAATTGCTGTATTGATACTTTTTTTTTACAAGCTTTTAAGAATTCCCTGGTAAAAACCGGTTGAAACAATGGTTCTCCACCGCTTAGAGTGATACCACCACCGGAATTATCATAAAATTCTTTATCCTTCATTATCCTTTGCATTAATTCTCTAACTGATATAATCTCACCTATCATCTCAAGAGCATTATAATAGCAAGCTTCAACACATTTTCCGCAACCATTACATTTATTTAAAGATATCTTCAAGCCAAACTCTTTATCCGATTTTATAGCCTGCTGTGAGCATTTTTCAATACAGCTTCCACAATGAACACACTTATTTCGATAATACATAACATGTGTTTTTAGCTGATGGCTCTCCGGGTTCGCACACCATTCGCATCTTAAGGGGCATCCTTTTAAAAAAATCAAAGTTCTTATACCCGGACCATCTTCAGTGGCAAACCTTTTTATATCAAAGATTTTACCTTTTCTGTTCTCATCAACTAAAATATTTGTTCCATTATTCATAATAACTAATATTTCTCTCCATTCAGTGCCCTAATTAGTGCCCTAAATATTATTTATCTGACGTTTCGAATTCCATTCTTTTAATAATGTCATCCTGGAGTTCTTTATTTAGGGGGGTAAACAGAGCACTATAGCCAGCAACTCGTACCATCAAATCCCTGTATTTTTCAGGCTTTACTTGAGCATCTTTTAGCGTCTTTGTTCCTACCACATTAAACTGGACATGATATTGATATTTTTTAAACAATGTTTTAATCAAACCCAAAACCTGCATTTTGCCTGCAGATCTCTGCAAGATTTCTGGTATCAGTCTTATATTAAAAATAGCTCCTTTTTGGAACCAGATACTCGGTAACTTCCCAACCGAATTTATTACTGCAGTCGGACCATGTTGTTCTGCACCATTAGAAGGTGACACTCCATTATTAAGCGGCTCTCTATCTCCTCTACCATTTGGAGTAGCCCCTACAAAACTGCCAAAAGGTATATTTCCGGTTACAGAACTCTGACTATAAGCAAATGTACCTGGGATAGGTCCTTTTCCATATCTTGAATTTTTAAAATCTTTATGGTAAGTAGAGCCAATGTAATCCATTACCAATACAGTCCATCTGTCTGCCTTTTCATCATCATTGCCAAATTTGGGTACCTTATTTAAAAGCATCTGCTTGATTTCTTCTCCTGTTGGGGATGTCGAATCATCTTTAAAATTTGTCATAATAGCATCCTGCAATTCTTTACCGGAAATCCATTTATTCTCAAAAATACAAGTTTCAATAGCAGCAAGAGAATCTCCTACTGTTATTGAACCGGTTGTTGGGCCACCGTCAGCAGAATAGATAGATCCACCTTCTATTAAAGATTTACCCCTTTCAATACAATCATCAATTAAAGAAGACCTGAATGCATTAATATCATGTAGTAAATGTAATGCGTCATTAATATGTTCGGTAACTACCTGTAATCTCATATAATAATGCAACTGCTTTTTAAATGCCTTCATGATTTCGTTCATGCTTTGGAAAGTAGACAGGTCACCATCACCTGCTAATAGTGTTATCCCGGTTTTTGGGTCTTTCCCATTATTTATAGTTATTTCAAATATTTTAGCCGTATTTAACCATGAACCTTTAGCAGCAAAATCCCATTTCCCGGGTATAGAAGCCTCAATACACCCTACCGGTGCCCAATTATAAAGGTCTTCTGATTTTATACCCATATTTTTCAGCATTCTCATAACTCCAAGGTCATTATAAAAAGCTGGTTGACCCCCGGCATGTTCTTGAACAACATCCAAAGCTTTTTCCATAAATTTATCGGAGGTCCCTTCAAACCATTTTAAAGAAACAGATGGTTTAGGTAATTTCAACTCCCTGGTGGCATCCAGGACAAGATAAGTTAAATCATTTACAGCATCATCTCCATTAGCTGTCTGCCCACCAATTGCCAGGTTTTCGGCCATATGATATCCTGGGAAATACTTAGTATCCCCCCATGACCTAATCTTATTAACTTCATTAGCCTTGATAAAAAAGGACTCTATTAATTCCAGGGCTCTCTCAGGAGTAATTTTGCCTTTTCTTATATCTTCTTGATAAAATGACCAGAGGAATTGGTCAAAACGACCGACTGAAATTGCATGTCCATTTGTCTCAATTTGAATTGCTAAATGAATAAACCAGACAAACTGAATAGCTTCCCAAAAAGAAGTAGCTGGTTTCTCAGGAACTCGACGGCAATTTGAAGCCATTGCTTTTAATTCATCTTTTCTTTGACCATCAGCCTCATCTGAAGCCAATTCTTCTAATTTTGATGCAAAACGGTGAGCAAAATTTATGACTGCTTTATTAGTCAGGATTACAGATTCTAAAAACCAGTATTTTTTAATCTCATCGGGTTGACTTAGATCCAAAGTATCTATTTTTTTTGCTGCCTTTTCAATAATAAACTCCAAGCCTGTATTTAAGAGTACTCCATAATCGGGTAGAATATTACCCAATCCTGCGGCAGAAACCCAGGTTTCATCTATAGCTCCAATATCCCATGCAGTCCTTGCTTCTTTGGGCATTAGTTTTCTCAAATTTTCAAAAATAGTCTTTCCTTGCCAGTACTTTATGATTTCCCTTATCTCTTGCTCAGTTTCGGTTGTGTACTTAAATTTATCTGAAGGCCTTTTATCAAAATGGTATGGTTGCCCGTTGAATTCATCCTCTATCCATCCTACTGAATACTCCGGAAAAATCGGAGCTGACCGGGGAGACCTGGACTGATTGCCAACCAGCAATTCGCCATCACGAACATAAATACTCATTCTATCTAAAACTTCATAAAATGATTTTGCTCTTCGCTTGACAATAGGTTCCCCTTCACTTTTTTTCATAGATTCTGTAAAGATTTTTGCTCTTTCAGGGCAAATTTCCGGGATAGTATCCAATAATTCATCTCTTAATTTTTTTAATCTCGAATTCATTGAATTTCCACCTCGTATTTTCATTAAATATATAAAAACTCAGCATGTAACCGTTTACATTAAAATATATCATATCCTGCTAACAATGTCAATGAAAAGAAAGGGCTTAATACTTCGAAGACTTTTTATTTGTGTAAATTGGAATGTTTAAATATTTCAAAAAATTACTCCTGATACTAAAATAACATTTGCATATGGAGTACACTCTCCTGTTCGAATGATTGCTTTTACATGATGACTTTTCTCTTTTAATTCTTCATGTGAAATAAAATCAAGATTAGCAATCTTTTTCTGAACTACCTTTAATGCCTGTGGATTTTTTTCTTTGACTTCAACAGCCATATAAGCTGTTTGAATCGTCAGTTCATTGTAAACTGCCTTAAAAACATCTTTAAATAAAGGTTTATTGTTTACTAATGCCAGGTCAATCCTTTCAATCTCCTGGGGAATTGGAAGACCGGCATCAGCAATTAGCAGTAAATCATTATGCCCCATCTCAGCAATAACTCGGCAAAGTTGTGCATTCAAAACCCCTTTTTTCTTCATTTGGAAATACCTTTCTTTTTACTATATATATTTTTATTGAAGCTTGTCCCAGCAAATCTCGTCTATGGTCGGAAAAGAAATAGCTGCTCCTTTTTTTTGGGTTGAATAGGAGGCAACTAAGTTAGCCACCTTGATGGCTTTTTCAATATTTTGATATTCAATCATTCCCTTTATAAACCCAGCTGCAAAACAATCTCCTGCGCCAGTTGTATCAACTACATTTTTTACCTGGGAACCTGGGATTACATAAAGATGATTATTTCTTTCATAGCCAGCCCCTTTTTCACCCATCTTCACTATGACTTCCCTTACTCCTTTTGATTTCAGAGATTTAATAGCAGGTAATAAATCATCCTCACCGGTTAAATTCTTTAATTCAATTTCATTAGGCAACAGGTAATCAACTTTACCCCAAAAATTAGAATCGTAAATTTTTATTACCGGAGCAGGATCAATAACAGTATTCATTCGGTATTTTTTAGCAAATTTCAGTGCTTGCATAATTGACGATAATGGAACTTCAAACTGGGATAAAAACCAATGATTTTTTTGAAATAGTGCCTCTTTTTTATTAATATAACCTACATCTACACGGGCATTGGCACCTGGAAAAATAATAATTGAATTGTCACCGGCCTGATTGACCCAAATTGAAGCTGAGCCTGTAGATATCTTCCTGCTGGTGGTAATAAAATTAGTATTTACATTAAATTTTTTAAGGGATTTCAACGCAAAATTTTTAAGTTCATCGTCTCCAGTTTTCCCAAGCATCAGGGTTGGACACCCTAACTTTGCCAGGGCAATTGCTTGATTGGCCCCTTTTCCTCCTTGAAAGATACCAAAATCATTTCCCTTGATTGTTTCACCAGGTTTTGGGAAACGCTCAGTAAATATAACAAAATCTATATTAATACTACCCAATACTAATATATTATTCATTTTCTATCTCATTTATCCTATCATAAGTACATTTTTCATTTATAAATAGAAAATCATTTCTTACTACCATATAATTGACCCTTAAAGATAGCCCGGATTTCTGCTGCAGTGGTTGCTTTAGAAAGTGCTGATATACGATTATGCTCTTCTTGACGTAATAATGCTAAATTTTTTACTACCTGATCCAGCTTATCGGCAGGAAATTTACAGGCACCGTTTTCATCCATATGAATAATCTCTCCCGGCGAGACATCCATTCCTGCTACAGAAACAGGGGTATTAATCGAATGCACAGCCATATCTCCATGTCCAGCAGTAACGCCGGTAAGCAGATACTGAAACTTCATGGGGCGAATCTCGTCTATATCACGTGATGGTCCGTCTGAGATTACTCCTACGCAGCCTATTGCCTTCATTGCGGTTGTCATATTACCTCCTGAGAGACCCACCTTATCAGCTATTTCCGGGGGAAATATCTGCCTGATTATCAATATTGCTGGCTTCTCTGATTTTTCCAGGGCATCAATTACATCAAGAAAAGTAAGGCGAGAATAATTGGCATCCGGTAAACCATAGGTACAGGTAACCGCATAACCTACAGTTGGGCCAAGCTCAGGATACATACATCGTACCGATTGGTTGGTATACCAATTCTGTGTCCAGGGATTATAAAGTCCCAGGCACAACGGATTCTTGGGGTAAGTAGCTACTACATTTGTTACTGATGGGGTATCATATTCTCTTAACTTTTTTAAAAGTTCTTTTTGTGTCAGCATTGTTTCTCCTTTTTAATAAATATATTGTATAAAACAGACTGAAAGAAACAGGCTTACTTATAAGTAGAACCACCATCTACAATAATATTCTGGCCGGTAATAAAAGAAGCATAATCAGAAGCAAGAAATAAGACGGTATAAGCAACATCTTCAGCAGTTCCCAGTCTTCCAACCGGTATCCTGTTGATACATTCTTTTCTTTTTTCTGGGTCAGGGCGCCTTTCACGTAACATTTCAGTATCAATTAGAGCCGGTAATATCGAATTTACAGTAATTCCCAATGGAGCAATTTCCTTGGAAAGCGCCCTTACAAGGCCATTAATACCGGCTTTTGCAGCTGCGTAATAGGCAACACCCCCACCTCCAGTTATGCATGCTGAAGAACCAATAAATATAATTCTTCCACTTTTTTGTTTCATCATTATTTCAGAAGCATATTTAGCGACATAAAAAGCTCCTGAAAGATTTATTTCTATTCCTTTCTTCCAGTTCTCAGGAGTAAGATTAACACATTGCATTGGACTAAGAATACCAGGGCAGTTGATTAAAATATCTATCGAACCGAATATTCCTTTAGTTTTTTTACATAAGGCTTCCATTTCTTTCGGTTGTGTAATATCCGCATTGTAAGTTTTAACTGTACCACCTTTTTCCCTGATTTTTTGTTCTGTTTCGCTTAAATCCAGAATATCACTTATCATTACATTTGCATTTGCTTCAGCTAATAACAAACTACAAGCTGCACCAATTCCCCTGGAAGCGCCGGTAATAAGTGCAGTCTTCTCTTTAAAATCAAGATTAATCATATTATTCCTCTACATATAAATGTAAATTATTTATATAAATATAATATAGAAAATTAAAACTACTCTAAATTAAAAATTCATTAGTTATTTTACTGATCTTCTGGAAAATAAACATCTACAAGTGATTTATGTATGCCAGGAATGCCAAAAAGAGGCAGTTTTCTGGTAATCATGACATTATCAAGTCTCTTCACATCCTCTTTGGATAATTCTTTTATTTTTCCCATTTGAAGAGCATGAATAATTGATACAGCAGCTGTTTCAAGCTGTTCAGTAAGCATCATGGTCCATTCTATATCACCTGAACTCATAATAACAAGTCCATGATTTTCCATGAGAAAGGAATTGTATTTTTTTAGATAAGGCAAAAAATTATCCGCCAATTTCTGTGTAAGTGGTTCAGCATATGGGACAACCGGTACTGGACCAATTTCCACTGATATTTCAGGAAAAATTGGACGCATAAGTAAGTTTTCTTCTTTAGTAATAGCAAAAGTATTTGTATAAGGGGGGTGAGAATGTATAACAGACACTATATCATCACGTTCGCGAAAAAAGTTTAAATACATGGGAGTTTCTCCTGTTGGGGCTTTTTCCCCTTCAAGTATTTCTCCAGAGCCATTAATGAATACAACGTCTTCGGCAGTAATTTTCCCTTTATTTAATCGGGTAGGTGTCACCAGAAAAACATCTTTTTCTAGTCTCCAGGCAAGGTTCCCCCCATAGCTGGTGGCAAACATTTCTAAGCTCAACTTATGACACACATAAACAAATCTTTCAATTTCATGATTATATTT